>ERZ1027229.739-NODE-739-length-16500-cov-4.054606_pt1 | contig 16500 bp, 9 predicted proteins | sample MGYA00519245_ERZ1027229 | MGnify/ENA primary metagenome ERZ1027229 (study PRJEB26926, sample SAMN06164466) | human gut metagenome | biome: ENVO:00009003; feature: ENVO:2100002; material: ENVO:00002003 | host: Homo sapiens | place: USA | collected 2012 ...
ATTTTTGTTACAAGAGGTTCTGCTGGAGCTACACCCGTCTTCCGGACGCGAAGGCCGAGAAAGACCTTGAGGCGATGCTGAAAAGTCCTGACTACATGCAGAGCACCATCGGCAAATGGATGAAGAGTGAATATCCCCGTGATAAATACTATATGAAGAATTTCTACGCCTGCCAGCCGTCCCTCAACTACGGTTACGCCAACCCGGATCCAAACCATCCGTGGGAGCAGGGCGTGAACGAGCCGGGACCGAAGGCCGTGCGCCAGGAACTCAAGGACATACTCGCCTTCTGGTACGGCAAGGGCGTGGACGGATTCCGCGTGGATATGGCCAGCAGCCTCGTGAAGAACGACAAGGACAAGAAGGAGATCCTCAATCTCTGGAGAGAGATCCGTGAGTGGTCCGACAAGAACTTCCCTGACCACGTCCTTATGGCGGAATGGGGTTCTCCGAAATATTGCCTCGCGGCCGGCTACAACGTGGATATGGACCTCAACAACACGAGGGCGCACAACCGCAGGATGTACTTCGACAGAAAGCATCAGGCTGATGGCGGAAGCTACTTCTCTTTGAATGGCGGCCAGCCGTCCGTCAAGGACCTCTACGGCAACGCTTGGCCGGAGAACAAGGTTGACTCCAAGACCACGCCGGCGCAGATGCTCAAGGAATATTACGACTACTTCACCGATTGCGTCGAGAGCACACGCACAATGGGCTACTTCGCCAGCATCACCGGCAACCACGACCACCTCAGGATCAACACAGGTGCCCGCAACACTCCCGAGCAGCTCAAGGTGATGATGGCGTGGGTTATGACGATGCCGCTTCCGATCCTTTATTACGGTGACGAGATCGGAATGCGCTCGCTTGTGGATATGCCGAATGTGGAAGGGGCGAACCACAACGGCAAGGAGCGCGCCGGTGCCCGCACCCCGATGCAGTGGACAGCGGACGAGACCGCAGGATTCAGCGACTGCACTCCGGACAAACTTTACCTTCCTGTCTGCACGGACTGGACTCCGACATCCTCACTTCCTCAGTACACCGAGTGGAAAAAGGAACTGGCCTCCGGGAAAGCCAAGCCGATCGCCAAAGGAAACCCGACCGTGGAGTCTCAGGAGAATGATCCTGAATCCATCCTGAACTGGACCAGAGCCCTGATCTCGCTCAGGAAAAACAGCAAAGCTCTTTGGGCCGACAGCCGTTTCATCCCGATTTTCAATGAGGAACAGCCTTACCCGATGGTCTATCTCCGCAGCAATGGCACGGAGACCTTCCTGATCGTCCTCAACCCGACCTCCGAGCGCAAGACCCTCGTCCTTGACGGCGAGATCGACCCGTACCTTTCCGCCCTCAAATCCGTGAAAGGCCTCGTCTCCCCTCTCCTGACCACCGGCAAGGCCACCTGCAAACGAACCGCCAAAGGCACCACCCTCAAGCTGGACGCCACCTCCGGAATGATCATCAAGCTATGATTCCGTTCTTTGTCCGGGGAAATGCTTTCTGGCCGGAGAAACGAATGATAATACACATTTTCTCCTAGGAAACGGCTTCTCACCGGAGAAAGTCCTGAAGATAAATGAAATGTCCGGCGAAAGGGTCTTTCACCGGACAAAGCGATTTCTTAAAAACCGAGTTTCCATAGTATCGTCACAGAGACGTTTTCATGATGGGAATACAAGGAAGTCCCATCTATTCCGATTACTTTTTCATTACCTGCTCGTGTAAGGCCCGGATACTTTCTTTACCGTCATCTTTCCATCCGAATCGGACGTTGTGACAATATAGTATTTATTTCCGCCATCCACAACACGGACGACGATATTTCCGTCATAACCTTTCACACTGGCGGCCTCTTTTGGAGTGACTTTATCATCCACTCCGGAAGGGCGGTCGCCCTGCCAGAAATTAGTGATGAATATGTCAACCTTTGGCAGCGCGCTCTCCATCTCGGAGATGATGCTTGTACGTGGATGACAGTCCACCCATGAATTCACGATAATAGCCTGAGGGTTGAGCACTTTCAAGGCAGCGGCCTGATTGGTTGCGGCAGAGCCATGATGGTCGGCCTTCATCACCTCGACCATTCCGGCGGCTTTGGCGCAAGGAAGCTCGGCGTCTTTCCATGCGAAATTCGAGCGATTGTTGTACTGGAGATCCGCTCCGGCGAAATAATCGAACTTACCGTACGAGATCCTCATGACCGCGCTGCAGATGTTCTCAGCCGGGCACTTGTCGGTGCCCGTCACCTTGGCCGGATTGGCCACCACGATGTCCTTCTTCTCCGGGAATGTCATCTTGGTCTCTGTGCCATTCCCTGTCCAGATCTCGCCGTTGACCGCGATGTTCTGGACCCTGACGTCGTACTTGGAAGACTTAGGGACGATCTGGCTCGCCGAACCAGCCTTGAAGATCTCCGCCTTCAAACCACTGTGGGCGATGTGCCACTTGACAGCCTTCACATAATTCTGGATCGTGCCCTTGTTGCTGGCAAGGTTCAACATGTCAAACGGATAGTCGTAATCAGGCCATCCTCTGTCAATAATTCGGCTTACCTTGAAATCATCAAGGATTTCAGTCAGCCCGTTGAGTCTGTAGGAGTCGTTGGCGGACATCGGAAGGGATGAGCTGCAGTCTCCCATGTGGTCATTGTGCAGATGCGACATGACAACGTAGTCAATGGTGCTGTTGCCGGTCCAGACCATGCATTTCTTCAGGTATTGCGAAATGATCCGGGAACCTCGTGTACCGGTGGCTGTCGGATCCCATCGGCTGCGGATCCCTGTGTTTGTCGTGTTCCCGTCGGAATTGGTCTTGACAAGAGAACTTGCGGCGTCGATCAGAAGCTGGGTGCCGTCAGGCATAATGACGAAAGCGGACTCTCCGGTAGTCGTGTTTATGAAATGAATGTCCATCTCGCCTTCCTGCCAGGCCGGAAGAATCTCCCCGACTTTAATGGACGTGTCTTCACCCCCGCCCGGCTGGACTATTGTCGGTTTCTGTGGTTCTTTTTCCCCACAGGCCGAAACTGCCGCCATCATGGCGGCGACAGAGATTATAAGTGATTTTCTGTTCATATATTCACTGATGTTAATTTGCCAGATTGATTGTTTTTCGGTATCAGCCTTTGCAGGCGATGTGAAGATTGAGCCGCATGCTGCCTCCGCTGACCTCCGCGCGAAGTCTGATGTAGTTTCCGAAGTCGGGAGCGACTTTGACAATATGCAGGCCTTTGCCACGGATGACCGCTTCCGGCGTGTTGTCATCGGCCCAGTGGACGCCATCCTGCGACAGTTGGACATGCGCTTTCAGACACGGTTCGCTTTCGGACACATTGTCGCCGCGCTGTTCGATGTCTTCCACCATGATGTAGAATATGGCTTCGTCAGCCCAGCCGGCTTCGTAGGGATGAGTCTCGAATTTCCCGTCGAACCGTTTCTTCACTTCGAGATGTGAGTCGTTGAAAGTCTTCATTCTTGTGATATTACTACGGAGTCCACATAGAGGAACACCCGGCGTGCCGTGTCGGTTCCGACCCAGAACAGCGGGTTGATGATGTTGTCTATCCTGTTATAACCATCAACACAGTGGCAGGCTGTGCCACGCAGATCCCAGATCCGGTCCTGACACTGCATCTCGGCATATTCCCGTTTTTGGGTGTCCACCAGAAGACGCATATACTGCCAGTTCAGTTTGCAGTCCGTCTCATTGTAAACGAGTTTCTGATGGCCGTCAGGTACCCATTGGAAGCCATCGTGGCTGCCGTCAGGATAACGCCGTCCGAACCACCATGGATCCACACCTCTCACGCACCAGTCACCGTCCAGACCGAAAGCCCAGTCCTTGTCGGTGCCTTCGGAGGCGTTCTCGATCTGCCATTTCTGAATCATCTTGCCGTCAACGGCGTTGAGATAACGCATCCCTACATGGTAGCGTCTGCCGCCTTCCTGAATATCGAACCCCATGCCGAAATCCCGTATGGAACTTTCGTGGAGCCCTGGTTGTGGTCTGCCGTCATCATCAACCTTGTCCTGCTCAGCCGTGTAGCTGAACCAACACTCGATCTGGAGATAACGGGAGCCCGGACGCCAGAAAGACAACCTCTTGATGGCGTGTCCGAGGCTTCCCGGAGCCGGCTTCTCGGTGTAGGGAGCCGCGACCGGACGAGTGGAAAGTTTCAGACTGTATGTGCCTGACATGGATCCATGAGTGCCTGGATAGCGGAAGGTGGCGCTGCTGAGCATCACCGGTGGCCATTGAGTCTTGTCAACCAGAGTCGGAGGCACATCAAAGTCAGGATGTTCCGTGAAGTTGGGCATCAATGTCATCCAGCCGTTGAACCCCCTGTCAAAGACATCGTAGCAGAGAATGTTACGCAGGGGGGTGAAACGGCTTCTTAAGAGTATTTCGTCAACAGACATAACCTGCTAATAGCCTGGATTCTGTACAAGTTTCTTGTTGATCAGCATCTCTGAGTTCGGAATAGGGAAGAGCTCGCATTTAGGGTCGTACTGGTGCAGACCGTATCTGACAATGAGTTTCTCATCTTCCATTTTTGTGAAGTCAGCGAATCCGTCCTCGTCGATGTCAGGAGTGTATGGCCAGAACCAGTTGCCGTCCGCGATGTATTTTTTGATGTTCTGGGCGTTGAGCAGACCATAGTAGTGGTGGCTGTAAGCCTTTTCAAGCCAGCCCCATCTCTTGAGGTCGAAGAAGCGTCTGCCCTCCCATGCGAATTCCACACGGCGTTCCCTGCGGAGAACACGACGGAGTTCGGTCTGGTCCTTGGTGGTGACAGCAGGATAGGAACCGGTGTCGTCACGTTTCACGCCATAGGCTCTTGCGCGTACATCGTTGATGGCGTTGAGGACGCTGTCGTCAATCCTGTCCAGTTCGATGAGCGACTCGGCGTACATCAGCAGCACATCGGCATAGCGGATGATGATCAGAGGATTCTCATTGTACTGGCCGACCTTCCACTCTTCTTGGGCACCTTTGCGTAGGCAGCAGCCATTGAAGGCGGCATAGGGATTCTTCGAGGTCTTGTTGTCCTTGTTCTCGACTTCCACACCATCCTTGAGGACGGTCTTTGTGTCGGGATGAGGGTCAAAGACGACCCCGTAGATGGTTGTTCCAGGAACGACGAATGTCTCGGCGCAGCGTGGGTCCCTGTTCTTGAATGGGTCGTGCGGATCGAACAGAGGGGATTCGTCGATGACTTTTCCGTCAGTGCACTCGTATGCCGCGAGCAGGTCCCATGAAGGCTGAGCAGTTATGTTTCCACCGGCTGTACGGCTGACGAAAGATTTTATGGCCTGTGTCTGTTCGTATGCGTATGAGTTAGGCAGAGCCCAGATTGTCTCGCAGGTGTAGGCCTTCTCTCTGAAAAGCTGGCCGTAATCCTCATAGAGGCTATAGGTCTTCATGTCCATGATCTCCTTGCAGAGCTCGGCGCAGGTCTCGTAGTCGCCCCATGCAAGAGCCACCCTTGCCTTGCAGGCCATAGCCGTGCCCTTGTCAACGCGGATCACTCCGCCGTTGGCGTTTTGTTCAGGAAGACCGGCGATGGCGGCGTCGAAGTCCTCCATTACCTGCTTCTTTATGATTTCCTTGTCGGTTCGGCCCATGTCGTAGGCTTCTTCGACAGTGATTGAACTTGTGTAGAACGGAGCATCTCCCCAGCAGATGACCAGACGAGCGTACATATAGGCTCTGAAGAAATATGCCTCTGCCTTGAGGGCCGCGTAGGCATCGCCGTCACCAAGCCTCTCGATTGATTCGATCACGCGGACCGCACGGCTGATGGCCTTGTAGGTGTTATCCCAGTAGGTCTCGAAAGTGGGTGTCGCGGATGTGGCGCTACCGTTGACGAGTTCGTAGGTGTAGTCTCTCTGCGCCCAGTCATCGGTCCTCCTGTCGGTCCAGTACTCTGATTCCATTCCGTAGAAAGCCTTGCGGTAGAGATCGTTAAGAGACATTGTGATCTGATCGGCGTTCTTATACCAGTTTTCGCTTGACGCTTCAGATGGCGGGTTCATGTTGAGATCGACGCAGGAAGAAGCGAAGCACAGGATCAGCAAAGCGGCCGATATTGTATTTATGTACTTTTTCATATTCATTAGAATTTGATGTCAACACCGAGTGTGAAAGTTCTTGCGATGTAGGAATTAGTCGTCTGCTCAGGGTCCCATCCCTTGAGGTAGCTGTCGAAGCAGAACGGGTCGTCGACATTGAGGTAGAATCTAAGTCCCTTGATGTTTGCCTTCTTGAGAGGCTCGGAAGGGACTGTGTAGCTGAGGTTTATGTTCTTGACACGGAAATAGGCACCATTCATCAGCCAGAAATCAGACATCTGGTAGTTGTTCTTTTCCGCACTGGTGTAGCTCAGGCGAGGGTACTTCGCCCTTGCGTTTTCCTCTTCTGTATTATAGACGCTCCAGTAGTTGCGTGAACCGTCTTTGTTTTTCAGTATTGAAGGAGCTGAAAGCCACTGGGAGGCGAAAGGACGAACCATATACTCGGCCACCCTGACATTCTGCTTGCCCACACCGTTGAACATAACTCCGAGATTCAGGCCTTTCCAGCCGAGGTTCAGGTAACCACCGAAAATGAAATGAGGCAGCGAACTACCGAGGATTGTCTTGTCGTAGTCAGCGGAGATCTTGCCGTCCGGGTCGTTGTGCTCAACTCCGTCGGCGTCCGTGTACTTGTTGCCTCCGAGGTCGATATATTCAATGTCACCTTGACCGACGGTCGCGATGAGCTGGTTTGCCGCGTTGGCTAACTGTTCCTGGCTGCGGATGATGCCGTTGGATTTGTAGCCGTACCAGGCATGATATTCCTCACCTTCCTTTATGATGGTGTCTCCGAGAACGACCTTTCCGCCGAGGTCTCCCATGATGGATTTCGCGTCAGAGATGTTGAATCCGACCCCATAGGTGAAATCACCCACCTTGTCACGCCAGTCAATCTTTACCTCCCATCCGTTGGTGTGCATGGTCCCGACATTCTTGGTCGGGTTGCCATAGCCTGTAAAGCCAGGGATCTCGACGCTCAGAAGCATGTCCTTGGTTTCTTTGTAATAGTAGTCAGCGCTGAGACTGAGCCTGTCGCGCAGGAAGTTCATGTCGAATCCTAAGTCGTAGGTCCAGGTTGTCTCCCAGGTTATGTCCTTCACCGCGAGGTCCACTTGGGCGGCAGTCATCTGTGAAGTGATGGTCTTCCCGGTGCTGTCCACGAAAAGGGCGTTGTTGAAGGAAACGCTGGTCTGCCAAGGGTAGTTTCCGATCCTTTCGTTGCCAAGGGTACCGATGGACGCGCGGAGCTTCAGATAAGTGACAGGATCGATATCCTGCATCCAGCTCTCGTTTGACATTACCCAACCGATGGATGCGGAAGGGAACCAACCCCATCGATGGCCTTTGGCGAAACGGCTTGATCCGTCAGCGCGCAGGTTGGCCTGAACGTAGTAACGGTTCTTGTAGTTGTACATCACACGTCCGAACACTGAACGGTAGCCGTTCTCGTAGGCGTTGCCTTTCACTCCAAGGTTATCCTTGTTGGCAAGGTCAAGGTAAGGGAAGTCTCCGAGAGCCATACTGGTGCTTGACGCCTCCAATGCCTCATGGTAGTAGTAATATTCCTCGTAACCAAGCATAGCGTTGAAGTTATGCGAGTCAGCGAAGCTCTTGTCGTAGTTGGCGATGAACGAAAGTTCGTAAGAGTTCGCGTCGTTGCGTACCTCGGTCAAGTCGTTGGTGGCATGGCCGCTGATGTAGCCGAGAATGACATCGGTGTCGTAGGCGTCATAGTATGGCACCGCCTTGCTGAAGGTCTTGGTCTTGGTCATCTGCCATGTCGGCTTGTAGCTTCCCGTGATGTTGAGGTCTTCCAGAGGCTTCCAGGTGAGGGCGAACCTTGCGTTGATGTAGTCGCCGCGGTTGGTCTTGCTCCCGCCTTCCTTAAGAATGCCGAGAGTGTTTGAGCCGGTCTTGCCCGGTCCGACCCGTCCGTCAGGGTAGAGTCCGAGATAGACATTCGGATACATGTTGGCCGCTTGGAGCGGAGTGATTGTAGGGTCGGTCTTCACGCTGTGCCTGAAAGCGAAGTCAATGTCGGCGCTGAGGCTCTTGGTGATGTTGACGCTGTTTCTTACACGAGCGTTGAACCTCTCGTAGTTGGATCCTTCGTAGAGGGCGTCGGTGCTTTGGTAACCCACAGATGCCCGTGTCTTTACGACCTTGTTGCCGTAGGAAAGGGTCACATTGTGGCTGTGGGCGCCGGCGGAGTTCTTGATGATGGCTGATTTCCAATCGAAGTCAGGGTACTCGATCGGGTCGTTGGCGTTCTTCCGGGCGTAGTTCTCGATCAGATCCTTGGTATAGACTTGATAGTCCGCACCCTCCGGGCAACCTGCATCGTTCCATTTGTACTCGTTGAACATCGTCATGTAGTTGTACGGATCGTTGAGGTAGTCCGCCCATTCGGTCGCCGTGACCATTGAATATTCCCCTTTGTAGTCGATGGAGAGCTGTCCTTCTTTCGCAGACTTTGTGGTGATGAGAATCACTCCCGCAGCCGCGCGCGCTCCGTAGATGGAGGCAGAAGCAGCATCCTTGAGGACTGTGATCTGCTCGACATCATCGCTGGCAACGTTGTCAATGCTGCTCACGGCCATTCCATCCACGAGTATGAGCGGAGACGAGCCGTTGATGCTTGTCACTCCACGAATCTGGAGAGACGCGCTGGCTCCCGGCATCGAACTGGACCTTGTCACCTGAAGACCGGGGATGGTACCCTGAAGACTCTGCGAGAGCTGAGCCGTGCTCTGTTGCTCGATGAGCTGGCTGTTCAGCACACCTACAGAACCTGTGAGATCCTTCTTCCTGACCGATCCATAGCCGATGACCACGGTTTCCTCAAGCTGGAGCGCATCGTCCTGAAGAATGATGTTCAGAGTGGCCTCTCCCTTGTAGCTGACAGTAAAGTCCACGTAGCCCATACAGGTGATTTCAAGATTCTGGCCTTTCTCCGCACCTTCGAGCTCAAACGCTCCGGCCGCGTCGGTCACAGCCCATTTGCCATTGTCCTTGTTAAGAACCATGGCACCTGTGACAGCCTCCCCGTTCTTGTCTGTTACGACACCTTTGACATTGGTCTGGGCAAAAGCCGTAAGGCTGATCGCCATCGCACATAATATACTGATAATCTTATTCTTCATATCTTGTCTGTTTTTATTCTTTTACACAACGTACCGCACCGGCGTGACCGCGTGTGGCCTTGTTGCTGAAGTTGCTGGCTGAAGCGTTGGCATTAAGGTAAAGCGCGGATGGAGAGGCCTCCGCGGTGCTGCTTTCGTACCTTGCGGCCACACCGAAGTCAGTGAGAGCGCAGCCGTTGTTGTAGCTGAGCATACCAGCGATAGGAAGGCTCCACGCCGCTGTCGCGAACTGAAGGGTCTCAGCCTGATATGCCGCCTTGGCGTCAGGATTCTTGCTGTATTTCGTTGACCCTGCCGGAAGTCCTCCGGCCTCCGCGAACGCGCACCACTGTGCTTTGCTTGGAACCTTGTAGCCTGCCGGACACGGGTCAAACATGGTTTTCCGTGCATCCTGCCATCTGTCGTTGTGGTCGGCCGTGAATATCCAGTCCTTAGGACCCGCACCGTCAGGGAATGTGTTGATGAACGGCCTTGGGTTCTTAATGCTGGCCGCGATGGTACCGGTTGCCTCGTCCACCTTGACTTCGGCCTGTTCTTCCGTGAGTTCAGGGGTGGTGGCGATGAAATCGGCTGATGTGTTGCCGGCACCGCGCATAGGGTCTTTTCTTCCCCACTGATAGAGGAAACCACCGCTGCGAGTGTCACCGGCGATGTTAGGACAGGTCGCGCCGAGGTTGCGGTCCATCCAGACTGTCCCTCCCAAGTCAGATACAGCAGGCTCGTCGGTGAACCAAATATGCCATGTCCAGAGGATGGTGTTGTCAGCAGCGTATGCCGCGATGATCGCATTGGCCGGAGTGATGTCGTTCATTGGAGTCTCGAACTCGATGTAGTCTCCGTTCAATGCCACAGCCGGGATAATCTCCGCCGCTGCCGTCGGAGCCGTCATGGTGTTGTAGGTGCACCAAAGAACATCGGCGTGGTCCGGAGTAATAGAGACGGTGATCTCACCATCGCAGCTCTCCGGAAGCGTTCCGTTGCCACGGACAGTAGCCTTGAACTTGTAGTAGCCAGGCTTGCTGACTATGTAGCAATTGGAGGTTCCGTCCGCGCCAAGGTCGGTTCTTTCCTTTGCTGGAGCCGCCTCTTGTGTGATTGTGAGAGTGTAGTCCTGGCCGCCAATGGTGACTGTGACCACTGCTGTCACAGGGGCTTCCTTTGTGTTGGCCGGGAAAGTGACCTCCACTTTGGACTCACCCACGCCCGAGGTCTTGCTCAGAACAAAATCAGGATTGTCGCAGGTGGCGGTCCATTCCTTGTCGCCCAGGACTCTGAACTCAGCGGAGGTGGCCGAGAAACTTACGTTCAGTTCGCTGACATCAACACCAACAGGCACTTTTCCTTTTTGTGTGATATCGAGGGCAAGCGGGGTGACACGGTCACCAATGAATTTGATGCGGGCTTTGCGCGCGTCGATGTTCTCGTTGGCTTTCACATCGATGATGTAGTTGGCTGTCTCCGCGTCGTTTCCTTCGGCGGATATTGTCACGAAGTCGTTCTCGTTCACGACACGGTAATAGACGTTGGCTTTCAACTCCACGTTGATACGGCCTCCCTCTTCACCGATCGTGAACTTCTTTTGGGAAAGCTCCATGTAAGGAGTCTCTTCCTTGCAGGCCGCTATGGCCAGCATGGCCAAAATACCTGCAGTGAGTCGTTTTAGATTCATAACTATCGGATTATTATAAGAATGCGTTTTGTTTCTTGAGTTCAGTCCTGAGGTCTTCAGCGCCCAGTCCGCGCGGGGAGATTCCTCCTTTCAGGGCAAGGGCGGCGGCGACACCTGCAGCATGGCCCATGGCCATCACAGGAGGCATGACACGGACTGCGCCGGCCGCGTCTGAATTGGCCGAGAGGCATCTTCCGGCAAGAAGCAGATTCTCCGCACCCAACGGAAGGAGACAACGGTATGGCACTCCGTACCAAGGAGCGTTGATCGTGGTGTAAACAGAAGAGTTGGAGGTCGCCCCACCTCCATGCACATCAACTGAATTAGATGCAAGAAGGATGCTGTCCTCCGGAACGACACCATTGACCAGATCCTCTGCCTTAAGAATATATTCTCCTTCAATATGGCGTGACTCCCTGATTCCCAATGTCGAAGCGGAGCACATGAGCGTGGCGTTCTCGCAACCGGCCACATACTTGCGGAAGAAGTTCATCAGCTCCTGGACCTGACGCCGCCCTTCGATCTCACCTCCTGTAAGGCTTTCGGAATCTGTCGAATCGATGTTCTTGATGCGGGTGCTGTTGATCACCCACTCGTCCCGGCCGACACTCTTGAACAGGTTCACGCTCTTGCGGTCAATATCCCATTCTCCGTTGGCCTCAGCCTGCGCCACATTCCAGTGCAAGGCACGGTAACTGACATTGTTGACTCTCTTGAACTCTGGCAGATGCTTGTAAACATCGGCCTCAAGCTTCTTGGAATCCACATTGTTTATCCTGAGGAAGAGACTGGCCGGCTGGATCTTGCCGCCTCTCTCCTTGCACCCCATCGAGAACGGAGATCCGGCGCTGACAGCGACATCCCCGTCACCGGTCGCATCGATGACCATGCGGGCGTGTATCTTTCTCAGACCCTGCTTCTGAAGCACGACAGCTCCCGCCGCAGCGTTGCCATTCATTATTGTCTCCACGAAATTTGTGTGGTAGAGTATCTTCACTCCGGCCTCTCCGCACATGGTCTCAAGGATGACTTTCAGCCCCTCAGGGTCGAAAGGAGTGACGTGGTCGTGTCCGGCCTTTATCCAGGCGGTGTAAGGGCTTTCCCATCTGACATGTTCCGGATGTATCGCCCAGTTCTTCTCGACCAGTCTGTCGACAATCTCGCCGAAAATACCCTTGATGATCATTTGTTCACCGTAACGGTCGTAGCAGGTCATGAAAGGCCCCACGAGGCCTTTTGTGGCCATGCCTCCCAAGCAGTTTCCGCTGTCAATGATGATGGTCTTGACTCCCATTCTGGCGGCGGCGACGGCCGCGCAGGAGCCTGCGGGACCTCCTCCTACCACGAGCAAATCCGTTTCGTAAGCGTCGGGAATATTCTTCATTCCGGCAAGATCAGAGGCTTCGTTCCCGCATGCGGTCATCACCGGCGAAAGCGTGGCCGCTGCGGCGATGATGCCGCTGTTTTTCAGAAAATCTCTTCTGTTCATTAATTCAAACGTTTAGATTACCTTATGTGTTTTATGCCCTAAAGTTTTATTACATATATCGGCGGATCCTTTTCCGTCCGCTTGGGATTGTTGTTGCAGTTTACATAGAGGCGGCCGTCCCTAAGGACGAGGTCTTCAATCTCGCACGGAATCCGCGCGTTCATATTCCATGTCGCGTCGATTTTGCCGCTGTCGGTGTCATAGATGCTGATGACGGATGGCCTGTGCGGGTCGTAGTCGCCTATTCCGAAGCCGTAGTAAATCTTTCCGTCGTTCATGCAGCCGGCTTGGGTGAACCAAGCATTGAATGGGAATATCACCTGGCCGAGGATGTCATCGACACCGAGTTTAACATTCGTCCCCTCCTTGAGCGAAGGGATGCGGAACTTGGTGGCGATGTAGCTGTTTTCGGCCGGATCCGGAGTCACCTTGAAGGTTGTGCGTTTGACCGCGGAGAACACCCAGAGGAATCCTCTTTCCCGGTCAACGAGCCAGCTCGGGGCTCCGAATATGGGCATGTAGCCCTTTGAGTCCCAGCTTGTTCCATCAAGTTCTATCGTCTGGACTATCTCGGAAGAGTAAACTCCTCTCCGGTACTTGATCCGCTCGACATAACACAACCACTCGATTTCGCTGCCGACCTTGCCGTTGCTGATGTACAATAATGGAAAACGAGATCCCTTGGCCCGGCGTGGCCCGAATTCCACATTGTTGACATGGTTGTCCGCCCTTGAGGAAGCCAGCTCGAAACCGGCCACTGGATCAGCGCCGTCTGGGGCTTCCTTGAATTCATACACGTTGACGTGTCCGCCGTCTTCGCAGGAGAAGATCCGATTGCCGTAGATTTCCATTCCCTGCTGAGGCCTTACACGCCCTCTTTTGCTCATGAACAGGCCGCAGTCAATGTTCTGGGCGAAAGCCGCCGTGCAGCAAAGGAGTGCCGCTATTGTGAATAACTTACTTCTCATCTTTTTTATGTCCGATAATTCTGTATGCAGCGTAACCGCCGTCAATAATGCAGATCGCAGCGATGAAACATATTACTATATTCTTGACTTCCATTGTTTTCGCATCGCCGGTGAGCAGCAGCCCCAAAAGCAGGGCCGCAATGGCGAGCAGTGTCAGGCAAAAGCAGTTGGCCGCCATGCAGGAATATGCCTTGACGCTTTTCCTCGCGCGCTCGTCAGGTTCCCTGTCAGCGTGAAGGTCTGTATATTCGCAGGTCGCCTCATACCCTTTGTCCGTTATGCCTTTCGCCTTGGACCAAAGTTCCATTCCAGCCAGAATCACCACTGGCAGGACACAGCCGGAGATGGATTCTATCATGCTTTGGCTCATCACCGAAGCTGGTACGGCAAGTTTTGCCGTGATGCCGATGGCCCATGTCACCAGCATGGCGGATATGAGTTGGTTGCCGGTGAGCCTTCTGGAGAAAAGTCCCCAGATTGACGGGATGTAGAGCGGGCACATTATCATGGTCAGCAGGGTGACGACCACTTTTTCGGCTCCGCCGGCGAACGGTATGAGCATCGACAGTCCGATGACCACCAGTCCGAAAACCACTGTGAATGTGCGCCCGACCTTTATGAGCGTCCGTTCGTCCGCGTTCCTGTTTTTATCCTTGTGCTTCCAGATGTCGTAGGTGAAGACGTTGGCATAGACGTTCAGTATGCCGGAGACATTGCTGAGCGTGGCCGAGAGCATGGCCGCCAGCATCATGCCCACCATTCCGCTCATCAGCACCAGCTTGCTCATATTCACATAGGCGTGCTCTCCGTTGTAGGTCATCGTGGCGGCATCGACATCCATCGCCATGCCAGGTTCCATCACGCGGGTAGATCATTGTGGGGAGATACCAGATGACAGGGGTCAGGAAATACAGCAGGCCGATGAGGTAGGTGCTCTTGCGCGCGTCTTTTCTTGTAGGCACACTGATGTAGCGCTGCACGAACGGCCAGTCGCCGCCTATCATTCCCACGTTGAGGAACACCCAGAGCAGGAGCCAGCCCCAAGTGTACGTTTCTGACGAACCCGAGAAGAAACCGGGAATCCGTGAGGCACTGTCAATGAAATTCCCGACTCCGCCGACCGCATGGAACGAAAGCGGAATAAGGAACACGACAACGGAAAGCAGTACTCCGAACTGGATCACATCGGTCATCAGTACCGCCAGGAATCCGCCCATGACGGTGTAGATCAACGCAATGGCTCCGAGGATAAGCAAAGCCCACCAGATGCCTAGATAGCCGGCGGCACTGTCACCGGGCATTCCGGTCGAGGCCAGTAAACTCCCGTCCGGAACCTTTATCAGGGTGCACATGACGACCGCGACGGCGTAGAGGGCGACAGCGGTGTGCGCAGCCCTGGCAACGATGCCGGAGATCGTATAGAAACTTACTGTTCCATGTCCGAAACGTACTGTCAGAAATTCGCCGGGCGACTTGATCCTCAGGCTTCTCCATTTCCCTGAAATCCATTTTCCTACGATGAAAGAGGCAAGCCCCAGACAGTTGGCGACCACGATGGCGACGAGACCGGATTTATAGGCGACACCTCCCCAGACCACGAATGTGCTCGCGGAGAAAATCGTCATGTACGAGGATATTCCCGAAAGCCACCACGACGAGTTCCTTCCGGCAAGGAACATGTCCTCGGAGCTTCTTATCTTCCTGGACATTATCACGCTGACAGCGATAAGTCCAATGAAGTATGCCAATATGACCAGATAGTCAAGTGTTCCCATTTGCCATTAGTAGTGTTATTCTCTGTGGTTTTCTTCTATATGCATGCCCCCATCTCGCGGAGACGTGATGTAAGGGCTTGGATATTCACCTCTTGCACATCCTTTCCTGCCGATGAACATTGCGCGGCGGCAACCCCTGCCGCCTGTCCCATGTCCATGCAGCTCGCCTGAACACGAATCGAAGCGAAGGCGGTCTTGTCGGCGCTTATGCAACGTCCGGCGACAATAAGGTTCGGGAAATCATCCGCTATCAAAGATCTATACGGCACGTAAGCCGGTTCCTTGAGGAACGTTATGTTCTGTTTCTCTCCGTTCGCCACATGTATGTCGATAGGATGCGCGCCTCTTGAGACACTGTCCTCGAAACGTGTCGCGTCAAGATATTCATCGCCCGTAAGGACGTGAACACCCTTTATACGTCTTGTCTCCCTGACCCCGGCCTGGGTGGAGACAGCAAGCAAATAGCTGTCCCTGAACTCTTCCACATTCTCTTTGAGTATTGCCGCCATGCGGAAAGCGTCTTCTCTGAGCCGACACTCGGCATGGGAATATTCACGGTTGTCACAGGCGTTGCCGGCCGTCCTCGTGATGTTCACCGTGACAACGCCCGGCCGCAAGGTCGAGCAGAACCATGGGCCACCGAATTCAGGAATATTCAGTTTGTCCTTTCTTGCCAGAAGCTTTTCCCTCACCGGAATGCAGTGGCAGTTTACCCCTTGGCGGTTGTGGTGGATGGCCTCTCGCATCATAGGTGTGTCAAGATTCACTCCACCCATTATGAAATATGACGTGAGCGGCTGCAGCGCACATCCTTCCGACTCCAGCATCGGCACTCCGGCCATTGCGGCAAGATCCGCGTCACCGGTGCAGTCAATGAATATCCTGGATCCAAGGGCCTCCGCCCCGTTCTTGTTGTCGATGATGACGTGCGTCACACGGTTCCCGTCCTTCACGCATCCTCTCAGGTATGAGTGCATGAATATGTCCACACCGGCCTCCAGGACCATTCTCTGTGCGATCAGCTTGTAGTGTTCCGGTTCAAAGGCCACGTTGGCCAGCGGGCTTTCGATCTCCGCCCCTCCACAGTCCTTGAGCCGGTTGACGAATTCCCACGGAATGCCACCGGTGACTTGTCCGCCGTTGTACGAGAACACACTTATCGGGTTTACGAAGCCGGCGGTGGCCATCCCTCCAAAGAATCCATATTGCTCAATGATCGCCGTTCTCGCACCTTCTCTGGCCGAAGCTGTCGCCGCGATGAATCCGGCGGGGCCTCCTCCGCAGACAACCACGTCATAATTTCCGACCACGGGCACGTCCTGGGTCATTTCCTGTCTCTTATACACATCTCCGAGCCCACGAGACGGACTCCTATCTCG
>ERZ1027229.774-NODE-774-length-15948-cov-17.944126_pt1 | contig 15948 bp, 10 predicted proteins | sample MGYA00519245_ERZ1027229 | MGnify/ENA primary metagenome ERZ1027229 (study PRJEB26926, sample SAMN06164466) | human gut metagenome | biome: ENVO:00009003; feature: ENVO:2100002; material: ENVO:00002003 | host: Homo sapiens | place: USA | collected 2012 ...
AGCGCATGATTCATAATCATGAGGTCCCCGGTTCAATCCCGGGTCCCGCTACAAAAAAAGGCATTCAGAAATTAACTGAATGTCTTTTTTTTGTGCATATAGGCGTTTATTTCTGTTTTTCTTTCCATAAACGTGTCATGTCTTCCAGTGTTTTGCCCTTAGTCTCTGGAACCAGCCGCCATACAAAGAGGGCAGCAAGGATACAGATTGCTCCGTAGAGTCCATATACGAACATGTGGCCGAATTTATCTCCCATCTCTCCGGCACTCATGTTATACATGGGCAGGAAGGTGGAGGAGACAATGAAGTTGAATATCCATTGGAAGGCTACGGCGATGGCTACGGCAGCTCCACGAATGGTATTGGGGAAGATTTCAGCAATAAGTACCCAGCAGATAGGTCCCCAGCTGAACATAAACGAGGCACTGTAGACCATGATGCTGATAACTGGTATCATGGGGGATAGTCCTGTAACCGCGTTGCTGAGAGCCACTCCGAAGGCACCTGCTGCCATGCCGATGGAACCATAAATCAGTAGTGGCTTGCGTCCCCATTTTTCTACCGTAAAGACGGCTAACAGTGTGAACAGGATGTTGACAATTCCCATGAATACAGTTTGTACCATTGGGTTACCCATGCCCATACTTTCGAAAATACGCGGAGCGAAATAGAGTACGGCGTTGATGCCTACTGCTTGTTGGAATACGCTCAGCATGATGCCGATGAAGATGACCATCCAGCCGTAAGTGAAAAGTTTTTCAGTTTTTTCATTCGCTGTGGCTTTGATGTCATTGAGAATCGCTTTGGCTTGTGTCAGTCCGTTGATGCGGCTTAGTACGAACAGGGCTCTTTCATCTCGTCCGGTCATGGCCAGGTAGCGAGGAGTCTCGGGTACGAATAATACCAGAAGAGTGAATAAACCGGCAGGTACGGCTTCACTGACAAACATCAGACGCCATCCGGTTTCAATACTCCAGGCTGCAGCCTCTGGATTCATGATGCGGTTCACGCCGTCTACGATTTCGACTACCGGGTTCAGATGGTCGCCTAAGATGAGGAAGTTGACGAAATAGACTACCAGCTGGCCGAAGATGATGGCAAACTGGTTCCAGGAAACTAATGTTCCTCGGATGTTACTTGGCGCAATTTCGGCAATATACATCGGGCAGATGGCCGAAGCCAATCCTACACCTATTCCTCCAACTACACGATAAAAGTTGAATGCTACCAACAAAGAGTAGGAAGGGTCTCCGTAGGGAAATATAAGAAATTCCGGATAGTATGAGCCCAAGGCGGACAGGAAAAACATCACTCCCGCAGCCAGCAAAGACAGCTTTCTTCCAAAACGGGATGCAAAATAGCCGGAAAGCGCACTGCCGAGAATACAGCCCAATAGAGCACTTGAGGAAGTGATTCCGTGCCAGGTATCGGTATAGATGAAATCGTCTGCTCTAATGAAGAAAGCCTGGAGGCCTTTTTCTGCTCCAGAAATGACAGCCGTATCATAACCGAACAGTAGCCCTCCGAGAACGGCTACAAGTACGATGGAAAACAGATAGGCTCTGCTTCCTTTTTCTGTGTAATTCATAATGAATAAGTTTTTAGGGAAAACAAAACCGGCATACCCAGTCGGGGGGAAGATAAACTTCACCGACGGGCATGCCGGTTGAGCGCTAAATTTTTAGCTCATTAGCAATACATGTTTACAATAGCTTCGTACAATTCTTGTTTTCCGCTGGTCTGTTTCGGTTCGCCTGCGGTCTTTGCGTATGCTACAACATCTTCCAGAGTCAGCTTGCCTTCTTCAAAGTCTTTTCCTTTTCCGCTGTCAAATGAAGCGTAACGTTCAGCAAACATTTTCTTGTAAGGAGATTCTTCGAGCAGACGGGCTGCATTTTCCAATGCACGGGCCATGGCATCCATTCCGGCGATGTGTGCGATGAAGATGTCTTCCAGGTCGGTAGAGTTACGGCGTGTCTTGGCATCGAAGTTGGTACCGCCGTTGCCCAGACCACCGCCACGGATAATCTGCATCATGGCCTGAATCAGTTCATAATTGTCGATAGGGAACTGGTCGGTATCCCATCCGTTTTGATAGTCACCGCGGTTGGCGTCGATAGAACCCAGCATGCCGTTGTCGACAGCAACAGCCAGTTCGTGTTCAAAGGTATGACCGGCCAGTGTGGCGTGGTTTACTTCAATGTTTACTTTGAAGTCTTTGTCCAATCCGTGTGCTCTCAAGAAGCCGATTACGGTTTCTGTATCTACATCATACTGGTGTTTAGTCGGTTCCATCGGTTTGGGTTCAACCAGGAAAGTTCCTTTGAAGCCTTTGGCACGGGCGTAGTCACGAGCCATTTTCAGCATCTGTGCAAGGTGTTCCTTTTCACGTTTCTGGTCGGTGTTCAGCAGTGACATGTAACCTTCACGTCCACCCCAGAATACATAGTTTGTACCACCCAGTTCGATGGTTGCATCGATGGCATTTTTAATCTGTACGGCGGCACGGGCTACTACGTCGAAATCAGGATTGGTAGCTGCACCGTTCATGTAACGTGCGTGACCGAATACGTTGGCAGTACCCCACAACAGTTTGATACCTGTTTCTTCCTGTTTTTTCTTGAGATAAGCAACGACTTCTTTCAGGTTTGCTTCGTATTCTTCGATGGTAGCAGCTTCGTCGCACAAGTCTACATCGTGGAAGCAGTAGTATTCGATACCGATTTTCTGCATGAATTCAAAACCTGCATCAGCCTTGTCTTTTGCAGCCTGTACTTTGTCAGGATTTCCTTTCCAAGGGAAGGTTTTTGTACCGCCACCAAATTGGTCGCCGCCTTCAGCACACAAGGTATGCCACCAAGCCATAGCAAACTTCAACCATTCTTTCATTGGTTTGCCCATGATGATTTTGTTTGCATCATAATAACGGAAAGCCATCGGGTTTTTGCTTTCTACACCTTCAAATTTGATTTTTCCGATACCCGGAAAGTACTCTTTTGTTGCCATAATATTTTCGTTTAAAAGTTAATGGATGATTTTATTTTTTTGTTGATTTTTCGAGACATTCTTTCCAACGTGCGTATGCGTCGGCGTAGGCTGCTTCATCGGATGCTTTCGGCTCGATGACGGCCAGTTTGTCGAGAGTAGCAAAAGCCTCTACGTGGTCGCGGTAGATGCCTGCTCCCATACCTGCTCCTTTGGCTGCTCCTACGGAACCGTCTGTGTCATACAGTTCAATGGTGGCTCCGGTTACTCCGGCCAGGGTGTCACGGAAGAGCGGGCTCAGGAACATATTCGCATGTCCTGCGTGAATCTTTTTCACATCCATGCCCATGCCTTTCATGATATCGATGCCATAACGGAAGGAGAACACAATTCCTTCTTGTGCGGCACGCAGCAGGTGACTGCGGTTGTGCAGGTTGAAGTTGATACCTTGGATGGAACAGCCTGTTTCCTGATTCTGCAACATGCGTTCTGCACCGTTTCCAAACGGAAGGATACTGATACCGTCTGCACCGATAGGAGCTTGTGCAGCCACTTCGTTCATTTCTGCATAGTTCAGGTCGGAAGCGAGCGTACGCTTCATCCAAGAGTTCAGGATGCCTGTGCCGTTGATGCAGAGCAGGACGCCCAAACGGGTTTGTGAAGCGGTGTGATTGACGTGTGCAAAGGTATTGACACGTGATTGTGGGTCGTAGTTTACGCTGCCGTTCACACCATATACCACTCCGGATGTGCCCGCGGTAGAAGCTATCTCTCCCGGGTTGAACACGTTCAGTGACAGGGCGTTGTTAGGCTGGTCTCCCGCACGGTAGGTTACGGGAGTGCCTGCTTTCAGTCCCAGTTCAGCTGCTACCTTTTCGGTCAGTTTTCCTTGTTCGGAGAAGGTCGGGCGGATATCGGCCAAAAGGGAAGCATCAATACCGTAATAATTCAGCAAGAAATCGGCTACCTTGTTTTCTTTAAAATCCCAGAACATTCCTTCCGACAATCCAGAGACAGTGGTACAAATTTCTCCGGTCAGGCGCATGGCGATGTAGTCGCCCGGAAGCATTACTTTATAGATTTTTGCATATATGTCAGGTTCGTTTTCTTTGACCCATGCCAGTTTGGAGGCCGTGAAATTACCCGGTGAGTTGAGCAGGTGAGAAAGGCACTGTGCTTCTCCTAACTCTTGAAAGGCTTTCTGTCCGTAAGGTACAGCTCTGGAGTCACACCAGATGATAGAAGGGCGGAGCACTTGTTGGTTCTTGTCCACACAAACCAGTCCATGCATCTGGTAAGAAATACCGATGGCTTTGATTTCTTCTGGTTTGGCTCCTGAAGTGGACAGTACAGCCTGTGTGGACAGTTTCAGATTTTCCCACCAGCTTTGTGGGTCTTGTTCAGCCCATCCTTGTTTCACGGCGAGGATGGGTGCTTCTGTCTTCGGGAAAAAGGCGGATGCTGCACATTTTCCAGTTTCTACGTTGACCAGACTCGCCTTGACCGACGAGCTTCCTATGTCATAACCTAATAAATACATGTTTATATTGTTTTTTGATTATCTTCTTGTCTTGTTGTAGATTTTCCGGTCAAAGCGGTAATACCGTGCGGCACGATGAGATACTCCTTGTTCATATTCCTCCAAAGGTACGATGTATTCCATCATGGAAATCTTTTTGTGGAAGTTTCGCACATCCAGTTGTTTTCCGTATACCACTTCGTAGAGCATACGTAATTGCAAGGCTGTGAATTTTCTTGGCAGCAGCTCAAAAATGCACGATGGATTGAATTCTATGTGCTGACGGATGAGCCTCATGGCTTCTGCGATTATCAGGTTATGGTCAAACGCCAGATCTTTTACTTCTTCGAGCGCTACCCATTCAGCTTTGTATTCATTCAAATTTTTATTTAATGCCTTGTCTATTTTTACTAAAGCAAGATAGGCTATAGTGACAATTCGTTCTACCTTGGCTTTTTCCGCTCTTTCCAGCCAATGTACATCTTTCGGGTTCTTGGTACGGTCTTTAGAACCGAAAGCCTTGAATTGCATCAGATCTACATTTTTTAGGCCAGTCAAATCCTGAAGTACCCGTTTGGCCGCATCGTCCAAGTCTTCATCCATATAGATAAGGCTTCCTGGGAGCTTCATGTCGTGGAAAACTTCTCCACTTTCTTCTCCCATACGTTTGACGAGTAGCACTTTTAATTTCTCTCCGTCGAATCCGATGACTACGCAATCTACTGAGATGTGGTTGTTGGCCAATTGTCTTGTGTATTCCATAAGCATTTTTCTGTCTACTTTGCAAAGAACGTCTTTTTAATTGAATTATGCAATAGGAAAATCCTAATTGTAAAAGCTTATTGTTCAATGGAATAAATATCTTCTTTCGTACAATATCATGATTTGTTGTTTTTGTATCTCATACAATATGTATTCGGGGTGATTTTCCTTTTGGATTTTTTTTAAATCATGGTAGAATTGAAGTAACGAATATTCAAGGATTTAAATCGTGTGAATGAAGCAACGAGGATAGGTCACTTATTGTATTTTACGCCTGAGGAATTTTATAGGGTTGCTGTCGGGGAAATAGTGGGGGATAATGGTAATTTTCTTTATGTGTTAAAAATCTAAAAGAGAAAAAATGTACCTTTGCATTGTTTTTTAGAGGAAATAATTATGGAGAATTCAATGAAATTAATCATGTTGGGTACGGGAAATGCTGCCGTAGTGAACTGTTACAATACGTGTTTCGCACTTTGTCGAGGAGAAAATTTTTTTCTGGTGGATGCGGGAGGAGGCAACGGTATCTTGCAGCAGCTTCAGAAAGCCCATATACCTTTGAATGGGATTCATGAGATTTTTGTAACACATGCCCATACCGATCATATTTTAGGAGTGATTTGGATGATTCGTGTGGTGGCACAGGCCATGCAGAAAGGAGAGTACGAAGGAAAATTACGTGTGTACGGCCATGACAAGGTGGTGAAGGTGCTCGACTGGATTTGTCGGATGACTTTACCGAAAAAGATTGTAGTCCGCTTGGGAGAGGACATTCTGTTGTGTGAAGTAGAGAATGGAGGAAAATTTCAGGCCATTGGTCTGGAGGTAGAATGCTTTGATATTGCTTCTACAAAAGAAAAGCAGTTTGGTTTTCGTACTTGTTTGCCCGACGGACAGTCGCTGGTCTGTCTGGGCGACGAACCCTACAATGAATGTAACCGGCATTATGTCGAAGAAGCCGACTGGTTGTTGTGTGAGGCCTTCTGTTTGTATGAAGACCGGGAGCGTTTTAAGCCTTACGAGAAACATCACAGCACGGCACTTGATGCCGGACGGCTGGCAGCCCAACTGGGTGTGAAAAAACTGCTGTTATATCATACGGAGGATAAAACGCTTGCTACTCGAAAAGAACGTTATACGGCAGAAGCTGCTTCACAGTTTAGCGGGAAGGTATATGTGCCGGATGATTTAGAGGAGATTATATTATAGGGCAGTAAGAGAGTGTTGTTTGTTTGAGGGCAATTACTGCGGAATAGTAAGCGAGTTTTTGTGGCCAGTTTGGAAGTCGTTTTAAAAGGAAGTTTTACAGAAATAAAAAAGCCGCTCCAGTCGTAAGTCTGGAACGGCTTTTTTTATGGTAAATATTTTATTTCATTATCTTGACAAAGTAAGTCAAGGTAGGAAGATGGTCACTGAAACCGTTTTGGAAAGTTGTACCAGAGAAGGTTCGGAGCGGATAGCCTTTGTATTTTCCTTCCTGTTGGATAAGGAAAGGACGGTTGAATACTTCGCTTTTCCAGAACTTCAGTGTAGTACGGTCTTTTCCAATAAGGTTGCCGGATATTATCTGCTGATCGAACAGATTCCACTGATTCTGATAGCAAAGAGAGCCGATACCTTGGTCGTATAGTTTCCATGTGGCATTGTAATATCCGTTAGCTTTTACTTTCTTGATATCTTTTTTGGCACCCAGTACCTCACTGCAACTTTTGTTATATGGGTCATCGTTCAAGTCACCCACAATCAGCACCTTGGCTTCCGGATTCTGTGCATGGATGGAATCACCGATATGCTTCACGATGCTGGCTGCAAATTCTCTTAGCGGAGAGGAGGCAGCACCGCCGTAGCGTGAAGGCCAGTGATTGACAATCAGGTGGAAGGGTTCTCCTGCCAAGATACCGCTTACCAACAAGATATCACGGGTCTTGTAGTTGGGCATATCCGGTTTGTGGAAGGGATAAGTACGTGCGTCAATTAGCTTAAACAATTTCGGGTTGTATAATGCTGCTACGTCGATACCTCTGTGGTCGGGTGACTCAAAGTGTACGATTTCATATCCCATTCCATCGATAGGAGTTGTTTGGGTCAAGTCTTCCAGTACCTTTCGGTTTTCTACTTCTGCAATGCCGATAATGGCAGGACCAGCCGGGCAATAATCCTTTCCTAGCTGAGAAATCACTTTGGCAATGTTCTGTAATTTTTGTTCATACTTGGACTGAGTCCATTCATATTTTCCTTCAGGTGTGAAATCATCGTCACCTTTATTGTTGGGGTCGTCAATTGTGTCCCAAAGATTTTCCAAGTTATAGAATGCGGCTGCATATACTCCCAGTCTGTCTTGTGCAGACAGACGGAGAGTATACACACAAGCGATGAACAAAGTGAAAATGAGTAATCGTTTATTCATAACTTCTGTTGTTTGGTATTAATTCTCGGGTGTGGGTTCAATGGTGGTTCCTTCTTCGTTGCCGGAGGTGCTGCTACCTGGAACATAGAGTTTTACATTGTATAGGCGCAATCCATAGGCGTTGTCAGTAGTTGTGCAATAGAATTCCAAGGTCGTATTGTCGGATACTGTGACATTTTCGATAGTCATCTTGAAAGGAGTGTTTCCTTGCTTGGCATCGCCTGTAACTTCTTTGCTCGGGATACTCAACTCTTGTCCGTTGCATTTGACTTTCAGTGTGTTCAAATCCTGTTTCTCACCAGCATTATATACGTTAGCGCCTACCTGGTATTCTAATGTTGCAGAAGTATTGCCTTGTGCATTGATACCTTTAATGGCAATAGCTACGTCCTTATTTCCTGGGAACCAAACATTGGTAAGGTTGCTGACGATACGAACAGAGGCTTTTTCTTCCGAAGTATTCTCAAACATGCTGGCAGGATTGTCAAATCCTTTATAATCGCTGAGGTAAGGCCAGTAGTTCCCGCTCTTTTCAGGAGTTCCAAAAGATTCCTGGAATAGCACTTTTTCGCTGCTGGGTGTTTGTTCTCCTCCTTCATTACCACCTTCTTCACTGCTTCCAGTAAAGTCGCTGACATCGCTGGCAGTGCGTAGCGTGAGCTGCCATGTACCTCTGAATCGTCCTAAAATACCTGTTACGTTACCTTTTCCTGTTGGCAGTTTGTTGCCAGCAAAGCTGGCATAGTTGCTGGTACGAATCATGAGTGTATTTCCATGGCTGTCGGTAATGTTTTCTTCACCATAACCGCTTTCAGGAGCGAAGATTCCAGTTCCTCCGTTTTGGAAAGTTACTCCAGTAAATTGAATCAGTTTGAATTTGTATGCATCAGGGTTTGTATTGATGGTGCTGATGTCATCGATTACAAGAGGTTTTGCATTTTCGGGATTAGCCCATCCGTCTTTACTTACGTGTTTCTCAAAATCTTCCCATGGAGTTCGATATAAATAACCTTGCGGGTGACCCAATTGCTGTTCGTCACCATATACGGAGATGCTCAGTCCGTTCAGGTCTACATAAACGGTCTGACCTACCGGGTAGTAATTGTATACACTGCTTTGGTCTACTTCCATTTCAATGGCACCCGTTTCATCCTGTAGGTAGATTTTCTTGAAGATGTTTCCCGATTCATCGTTTCCGGTGATTACCGCTTTCAGTACCTGGTCTTGCGAAATGATGACCGGAGTGTCTTCAGTAGCCGCAGCCGTTTGTGTGCGAAGTTCGGAAATCGTAATATTAGCTGACGGGCCTGTATATTCAGGTTCTGTCAGGAGAGGAGCGTCGTAGTCTCGTTCACAGGCAAAAAGAGCGAGTGAAGCAATGAGTGGCAGACTGATATTTTTTAAGAGTTTCATATATTCTGAGTTTTATGTAAGTTATTGATTAAAAACGGTAGCTGACATTCAAGAAGCAGTTGATTCCCTGCATGTAATAGTATTTTCCTCCAAAGCGTTCCGGATGTTCAAGGTCGAAACGGCCTTGTTCATATCCTCCAGTACAAATGTCTTTTTTATTCAATACGTTGTTTAGAGAAAGATTAAAGTTGATAGACTGTTTTCCAGGCAGATAAAAGATTTTTCCTACAGATAAATCCAGTGTATAGGCTGCTGGGAAACGCTCTTGTGTAGTCAGTTGTTTAAAAGCATCGTAATATTGGTTATACGGTGTGACAGAAGTATAACTTGACGCCAAGCGGCGAAGTGGAGCTGCTTCAATGTAATTGCGTGCAAATCCGTTCAGGTTGGCTCCCAGGAACCAATAGTTGATGAAGTAACGAATTCCGAATGTTCCGGCTATTTGTGGAACTCCACCCACGTATACATCTTTCATGTACACTTTTTCTTGTTCTACGATTTTTCCATTTTCTGAATTCTTTATACCGTCCGGATTATTGCTATAGTAATATTCACCTACGGTACCGGCCAAGTCAAAGCTCCAGTGGTCATCTACTTTATAGGTAGCTCCCAGTTCAACTCCTCTGTGAATCCGATTCACTCCATAAAGCACGTGGTTGATGAATGTTCCTTCAATGCCATCATAGTAGCTGCTACGTTCCATCTGGTCGTAGAAATTGGTTTGGAATACTCCGATACGTCCGGCCAGGTGAGGAGTAGAGAAGATGTAGTTGATATCAGCAGAGAGAATGCGTCCGCTCTTCATATTATCGATTGTACGGTCGGTGATACGTGGTGATACGTAGGCCTCGTTAGGTAGAGGAGCATCGCTTCCATAGCTGATATTGGCACTGATCATGTGGCGTCCGTTAAACTTGTAGGTCAATCCTCCCTTCACCGTCAAGTCAGTAAATTGATGGCGTGCACCTTTTCCGAAGGAACTGTCGGGATAACGTCCGTTGCGCATTTTACCGTCACGCTGGAAACTGGTATAAGTCAGTTTCATACCATAATAGTAGTCCCAATAACGTGAATGATACTGGTTGACTACCCATGCGTTCAATGAGTAAATGTTCAGGTTGTAGTTGTAACCGAAGATGCCATCCTCATACACCTTTCTTTGTGGACGGTTCAAGTCATTTTGTATTTTATCCGGGTCTCCGGAGAAATCCTGTTCTGCAAACTTGTCGATGTCCAATACGTATTCGGCTCCCAAGAGGTCGTTTACGGTTTTAAATTGGCGTGACTGGGTATATCTTGCCCCTATGCCAGCCGTAATGTCAAAGTGTCGGCTCATGTGTGCATTCAGGGTAGAGTTGAATGAGGTTTCCAATAAATCACTGCGGCGTTCTTCTACCATGTAGACAGCAGCTCCATTGCCATTACGGATATTGTTGGCATTAGCCAGGTACAAGTCATTCCAGTTAATCTGAGTAAAATCCGTTTGATTGCTGCTCCATAAGGCTTTGTATCTAGCCTGTGTTTCCTCGTTTTCGAAATATGACGGCAAATAACGGTAATAATCCGGTCGTGGGTCTGGGGCATTATACCAGTTCAATGCTGTATTTCCATAACGGGCATAGTGTGCTCCTACGCCTGTGGTCAGCGTTATGTTGTCATTGATTTTCCAAATGTGTGAAATAATAGCTGTCGGGTCGAAGGCCGTTACCACCTTGGCATTTCTTTTCTTTCCGTTCTGATATCCCCAGTTCGGGTTATAAAGGTAGTTTCCTGTCTGTTCATATACTTCACGGTAGGAACTTCCTTGCTGTCCGCGTTGTACCGGCGAAACGAAAGCCACCATAGACAGGCTGTGCTTTCCACCCAGCCATTGCTTTTCGGCAGAAAAAGCGAAAGAAACATTCTTGTAGAATGTACCATCGATATTACCTTCATTGGAATAACGTCCACCGATGGAAGTTGTGAACGCCCATCCGTTGTCTTTTAATCCGGTAGAATAGGTAAACATACCCCGGAGATAATAATTTCGGTTCGTGTAGCTTAAAGTTAACTTTCCACCTGGAGTGTAAGTACTAGCCCGCATGTTGATGTTTTCGGTCCCTCCCAGTTCTCCAAAAGTAAAAGAAGAAGGTGCGGTGAAGTTTGTTACGTCTCCGTTGCGGGTCATATCGTTCAACGCTCCCACTGATGCATAATTGAAGACACCTCGGTTTTGGTCGTTGAATTCTACTCCGTTGATGTATTTCACTTCTTGTGTGCTGTTGTAGCCGCGTGGAGAAAAACGGGCTGGTGACAGTTGATAAGCCGCCTTGTTCAGGAAAATATCGTTAGATAAAATAACGGTAGAACTTACATCCTGGCCGGAAGTTTCTACATCATCGTCTACCATGCCTGCATCAATGATACCAATCATGGATACATCTTCGTTGGCGTTCAGTTCAGTTACTCGGATAGGTTTTAGTTCAGTTACGCCTAAGTCTTCTACTTCAATGGATACACTCTTGGGCGTAATCATTACGGAGTTAAGCTGAATGACGTATTTTCCCGGCTTGATGTCCCGGATGGTAAAGTTTCCATCCGCGTCGGTTCTAACTTGACGGTTTTGTCCTTTTACCGTCACGATGACTCCGGGAACGGGGTCATTGCTTACTGCTCCGATCACACTTCCTTTCACGTTCACATTTCCTTGTGCAAAGGCAAGGTAAGGAAGGAAGAATGCCATGAAGAACAGTAATTTGTGTTTCATAAAAAATTAATTGTTAGTTTAGTGTAATTTATAAGGGGTTAAAAGAGAACATGAAAAAGTTTTATAGAGCTTTTTCATGTTCTCTTTTGGAAAGAAGTTTTATCTCTTACAGGAGACTGACTTATTTAGGCAATCCAACTAGTTTGATGTTGTAAAGTCTTAATCCCATGTTATTTTCACCGGCTGCTGATGAAAATTCCAAAGTAGAACTTTCTGTTCCTGTTGCTTCAAATTCAACTTCTATTGTATAGAATACATTTGCTTCATTATTCTCTTTTGATACGACCCTGCTTGGTATTGTAATACTTTGAGCATTAAAAGTTACTTTTAATACATTCAGGTCAATACTTGAACCAGAGCTAAATACATTAGCTGCAGCTTCGTATGAAAGTTTGAATTTGCTGTAATTTGCTGTATTAATTCCAGCTATAGTCAATTTGCTGTCTTTTCCTGATGGGAACCATACATTATTTACCTTTGCAGTTTCACTAGGATTGCTTTCTGTCTTATGTGCAATGCTACGTACATCAGCATTCCCACTTTCATCACTAAAGGTTAAGTTTGAGTTGTCCCATCCAGTGAATGAGCCGATTTTAGCCTTGTTGGCTTCTGTACCTCCATTAGCAAATGTTTCTGTAAAGAATACTTTTTCTTCACCTGGTTCTGGTGTAACTGTTCCGCCACCTTCTCCGTTGGCAATGACTTTCACATTCTTGATTTCCCAAGTTGCTGATGAAGAATCAGAACTTTTGTATTGGAATGCAATTTTAATCTTAGATCCTACATAATTGGATAAATCAATATTACCAGCAGAAATGAAATTCCAGCTAGTACCTTCAGGATAGGTAAGATTAGTTAAAGGAGTCCAAGTGGAACCGTTATCTTTACTTATATTTACAATATGGTCTTTTTTCACATTGTCTACATTACCTTTATTGATGGCATGTTCGAATGTAAGGGTCGCAGTTGTTGCTGTAGTTAAATCGATTTCAGGAGAAATAAGCCAGCTTTCTGAAGCATAAGATTGACTCTTAAAAGCACTAGCTTTTACATATTGATATTTGGAATCATGTTGCCAAATCCAACTTAGTTCGGACGGAAGGATCTTATTTTCAATAGTAAATCCATCTAATCCTGTTGCAAAAGGAGCATCCAATACTACGGTTTCTTTACCTGGTTGAACTTCACCTTCAAAATCTACATTAATATCTCCACCTGGTTTTTCAGTCCAATCTTCAATGGTTGCTGTACCTACAGTTACTACTGGTTTGCCATTGTTGATGGACAAGTTAGCGTTGAAGGTAACGTTTTTGCCTTCTTCAAAGATCGAAGCATCAGTTAGGGTATAAGTGTATGATTTACCTGCGAGGTTGAATTTCAAAGTCACAGCAGTCTGATCGGTAGAGGCTGCGGTTGGGAGAATGATTGCAGTGGCGGTTGTACCTTCTGCATTTACATTCATGGCCACGTCTTTCTGGTTGGTGCCAGCGGTAGCAGTCAACGTTCCATTGCCTAAATTGAATTCTCCTTCTGTACTGATTCCGTTCATGTCGATAGTCAGTCCGTTCAAAGTCTCAATTGTGGCGTCTTTTGATACGTTGATGGTCATTTTCGACAATTTGTGAGTAAACGTCAGGCTGATGTTGGAAGATGTGGTTGCTGCTACTCCTTTAGTTCCGTTAGAGTAAATCAAGTCGATGGCGGCTGGTTTACTTTGGTCTGATACGTTGACTGCAATTTTGTTACCGCTTACGCTTGTGGTATAAGGATAGTATGCAATGAAGTCTACACTTCCACTTTCCGGAAGGTAGATGCCATTACCCGAAGCTGCTGTCAGTGTACCGTTGGTTTGTGCAATGTACTTCTTGTTTTGTGCAGTAGCTGCATCAATAGTACCTCCTGCGTTCATCATGTAGATACCTACTTCGTCGTTCGCATTCCAAGTGTTGCCGGATACTCTTGACTGAATGGCAGTAGTAAAGACGATACCTTCACTTCCGTACCATTCGCTGTTGTCATCGTTGTTTGTACAGCTCACTAGAGCTAGGGTTGATAATGCCCCCATGTACAGTAAATTCGAGATCTTCATAATTGTATATTTATAAGGAACATGATTAGATTATTTCCATGCAGTCTTTTGGCTTTTTATGCTTTCAGTGATTTCCGGTTTATCTGGGAAAAATGTAAAGCCAGTCATTTCTTCCAATTCTTTGACAGATACAAGTCTTATGTTAAAGTTTCTGTCGCTGTACGAAATGTTGTCTAACTTATAGCCTACAGTCTGATATTGTCCGTTTACTTTTCGTGCAAGTGCCTTGAAATAGTATTTAGGTATGGCTATTTTATTTCCGTCGCGGTCAGTAGTATATTGGATAGTCTGGTCGGTGGCGGTTGTAGGCATAGCTCCTGTCACGACATACAATGTATCTGTTGCGCTGCTCCATCCTCTGACTGCATCTTCCAGATCTGCCCAAATAGTCTGGTTCAGTTTTTTGCCTATTTGGGGAGTCATGTTGGTGTAGTAAAACGTTTGGCTGTTGATGGCGTTTGACCGCAGGCGGTCACCGCTTGGAAGTTGGTGTCCTCGGTCATAATCGTTGGCAGGATATGAACTTGACAGGTTGGCTTGTAGTGATTTAGATAATTGAGGGTCATAGTCCCATGCATCAGTACGTTTTCCGCTTCCATTTACGTACCAGTTGCACAGAGGATAAGCTACCCAGTAGGCTATCTTTAAATCGGTATCATAAAGCATGCTGTAATTTCGGATTTCAGTTCCATTGAATGTGTTGCTGGGGTAATACTCTCCAGTGTAGTGAGTAATGTATTTTATATTTGATTTGGTTAGTTGAGACTCGGTAATCAATGGTGTTTCTGTCCATCTTGTATATTTTGCCTGAGGATCGGTTGTGATTTCTCCCCCTTTATAATTTATATTGACATTGCAAATATATTTGGCTCCTTGTTCGATGTTTCCCGTAACCGTTGTTTCAATATCTTTAGTCTGTCCGTTCAGTTCCAGCTGAATTTTTAATTTCCCGGTCAGGGGTTGCGGAAGTAGGATTGCTTCAGCCTGCGTACCGTTTTCGTTCATATAGAAAGAGATGGTAGCAGTTTCATTGGTGGCCGTAATGATACCGCTGGAAAGATTGGCTGTACCTTTCACTTTCAGCCCATTAATAGATGCTTTTATACCTTTTAATGAACTGCCGGTTGTAGATTTCAGGTTCAACACCATTTTGGCCAGCAAGTGTTTGAATTGAAGGTTTCCTTGTGGAGAAGTTTGGTTGCGTCCCGTCAGGTTTGTAGCCGTCATCAGGTCGATGGTATTTTGTGTAGTTTGGTTGCTCAAGTCTATAGGGTATGCTTTATAGTCGCTGACCTGTTCACTGTAAGGGTAATATGCGATGAAATCAACTGCACTTCCATCTTCCGGATAGTTCATGGAAGTGTTCAGTCCAGTAAAATAACCGTTCCCACTTTTCGTAATATATGGCACATTTCCACTCACCATATTCTGTCCTTCGTGTGAAAGCATGAAAAGCCCGATCACGTCGTTTGTTTCCCATGATCCGTCGTAGGCTCGTGAAGCATTGGAATCATCTATGATGGAAGTGAAAGTGATTCCATACTTGTTCACTTCGTTCTGGATGATACTTGTTTCGTCATTCTGACAAGCGGGCAGAATGCTTAGGGAAAGCATAATCCCTAGTAATGATTTCATTTTCATATTAAGAATAGTTTATTTTATGTTTTTAATCATTCGGAATAAGGTTTTGCTACTATTTTATTTGTTTGCCATGTGTTGTGTGGATATTTATTTCCAAATTTTGGGTTTAATTTAGACTTTTTTCTTGAAATAGGAAAATATTTAATGAGGTTTTTTCAAAATGTTCATGTTTTATTGCTACTTAAATGAAATTTTTCATATAGTTGTGACATTGTGATGAATATTTAGGGTAATGTCATTTTTATATTGATACGTGTATGTCAAGACTTGAATTAACAAAGAGACTGTTTCAAATTGAAATATAATTTGAGATGGCCTTTTTTGTGTCTGCAAAAAATCGGGCAAGCCCAAACTTCGCTCAGTCAGGACTTGCCCGTCTCCCTAAT
>ERZ1027229.780-NODE-780-length-15862-cov-6.818182_pt1 | contig 15862 bp, 22 predicted proteins | sample MGYA00519245_ERZ1027229 | MGnify/ENA primary metagenome ERZ1027229 (study PRJEB26926, sample SAMN06164466) | human gut metagenome | biome: ENVO:00009003; feature: ENVO:2100002; material: ENVO:00002003 | host: Homo sapiens | place: USA | collected 2012 ...
GAGATAGGAGTCCGTCTCGTGGGCTCGGAGATGTGTATAAGAGACAGTGGTAGCATCATGTGGATTTTTTTTATTATGATTCTTTAGCTGCTCTGAATAGGCTCACCTTCATCAAGCCAAGCAAGTTCTTTCTCAGCATCCCAAAAGGTTTTTCCGTCATAAATGGCAGACTCAAGAAAACGTTTCTTTATCATTTGTTTGAGCTTCATGCCAATATATATATCCTTTGTAGTATAGTGTTGCTTCAGAATACCAGCCAGTATCGAGAAATTGCTCTGCGTAACCGTTTATCATAAGCTGTCCTCCTTCAAATCACGTCCACATGATGTTAGTTGCATCATGTGGATTATTTCTTGCAACCGAAATCTCAGTCCTTGCCTAAAATCTCGGTTGTATCGTCCATGATAATATCCTTGAATTTTCGGTTGCCAATGACTGAACTTTCCAACAAATCGTTCATATCTGCATACTCGCCAAGCAATACATAACCTTCAGCGTTGACATCGTTATTATTTGCGACCTGATATAGACCGTATATCGCTGTCCTTCCATCTATAAGAACGGTGTTTGTAGCATTATACATAGAGCCGGTATGAAGGCGATATACTGTATTACCATACTTAAAATCAAGTCCGTACCAATGACCTTCTGATGGATTCCATATACCTATGTATTCATTAGTAAACTCGTCCAATGCGTTGTATTCATTAACTCTCATAACAGATGAAACTCCTTTTTGATTTTCTTTATAAGTTCTTTCTGCTCGGTTGTTGGTGAAACACCAGGTGAATTGGGATCATGATTAAGATCAACATGAATATGCGGTTGTACACCTTTATGAGGATGAAGGAGATCAACACTTATATGCTGTTTGTGCTCCTGATCATAATAGGAAAGGTGTTTGAGCTTTCCGTCCTGAACAATTGCATACACTCTTCCTTCTGTGTGAGAAAACTCAGGTGCTTTAACAGATCCCTTATTTTGTATAAGAACCTTAACATTAGGATCACTTGATAGTGTGCCAATCGAAAAATAATTCTGACCACCATCTTTAAATGTGAAATTGCCCATATTTACATCTACAAATGCACCTCTTGAACCCATTTAGATCGCCTCCTTGATTTCAAAAGCAGCGGAAATACCATCAAATTTCATTTGAACAAAATCCGTAGCAAAACTATCTGTGTATCTGAAATTGATAAATCGACCGGTCATTCCTTGTATCATGTCACCTACGACTATAATAATAGGAGGATTCAGTCTTTTCTTCATTTCATTGAAACCTAATAAGAATTCTTCCTGCCGCTTCTGACAACCGATAGTTGAAATAACAACAGGTGTTTCTTCTTCCACTGCACAGAAACTAATATCAAATGTTTCTTCTCCTGCCCATCCAAGCGTTGGAAGCACGACGTTTCCATAATTCTGCCATGTGCAACCAAGCCAACGGCTTTTGTATACATTGTGACGTATATCGTTGTAATTCATAGATGGATAGATACTGAAATCAGGTGTAGCTATTGCTGCGCAAGTACGGAAAAGAGCTATCTTTTTCAATGGATTATTCCAAAGAGCTAACAGTTTGTAGTCATCTACAAACATATGTACCAAAGAATTGTGATTGTCACGTTTCTTTGAAAGGTTCTGAATACCCTGTAAATTCAGGGTTTCCAAATCAATACTATTAACATCGGTCTTTCTTATAATTGGTATATGATAAGTATCGAAACTGCATCCACCAATTATTGGTCTTATTACTTTATACTTTTCATATTCGGATATACCTTTGATCATTTGATCCTCTCTTTCCGAGGATACAGTGCATTATGCTTGCCTGAAGGACACTTGTATCCTCTAAATTATTATTTTTTTATATCAATTGAAAGATAGCCCCTGCATTGGTAGTACAGAAGTATCTTTATAACGCAATCATAAGCATTCCTCCTTATAAAATGTCAGGAAACAATAAATCAATGAGCGGCTGTTCGTAATCAAATATCTTATCGCCATACTTAGCTCTGCGGTTACGGACATTGTTGATTGCATATCCAGCAGCCTCATAGCTGACACCATGATCGGAAATCAAGGTCAGCTCATCATTGATGTTTGCTTTAATAAGATACGGAATAGGACACATCATGTATCTTGCGAAATAGTCAGCCATATTATCCTCAAAGTCACTATCTTCGGCATCGTTATTCACATAATGCTTGACCTCATGAAATATGGAATATCGCTGTCTTTCGTAAGACTCAACCCTGTCATTGTAAAATATAGTAGGTGGTGTATCATGTGTTGCCGGAGAATAGAATGCATCAGGAGACCGTTTTCTGAGTAATTCCTGAGCATCTTCGGGATACGCAGAATAGGGTCCTAACTTCAAACCGAGTTTTCTGCACAGCTCTTTCTCATCAACCGGAAATGATGTGATATGATAATCAATATAAATATCAATTACCAATTGAGCCATTTTATCATAATCGCTGCCGTTCCTATACATTTAGTCTCCGTTTCCGAGAATTAACGCAATCAGCTTATTCTTTTCTTCAGCTGTCAGAGCGTTTCCGTTCCTTGCAATCGCCATTGCTATCTCTGTATAAGGTTTTATATCTGTTTGATCATCATCATCATTCAGCAAATACTCCGTTGTTACATTAAGAGCCTTTGCAAAATTTACGATAATATCCAAGCGAGCTGTCCTGTCACCCTTTAGATAGCGAGAGACTGATGCTTCTGTTATTCCGCTAAGCTGTGATAACTTCTTCTGTGTTATTCCATTTGCGTCCATAAGCTGTTTGACTTTCTCCTGCCATGTCATAAGATCAACTCCTTTCCTTTACTATTATACATTACCATTCTGCAATTGTCAATAGCCAATTTGAAATTTTCGTAGAAATATGCTAAAAAAGCCCACAGAATATGATCCGTAGGCTTTGAACTAATCGAGATTTGTTTTTAAAAAGTGTTCTTTTACTATCGCATTCAACTGATCTGATATTTCGGTGAAGTCCTTGTTTAAATCAAGAGTACGGACACTGATTCTATTGCCACTCATATGATAGATATTGTCAGGCTGTATAACTTCATCAGTAGCCGCATATAAAAGCATTCCTGATACCTTGTGAGGTTTATCGCCAAACTCAGTATCTTTGTTTTTTACATAGGTGAATATCTGATACAGGTTTGATGAATACTTGACAAGGGCGTGTATGTCTTGTACGTGCTCCTCAAATGAACCGCTAAAATCTGTACCAGCATACCGCTTTTCAAGAGATTTTGCAAAGTGCTCGTACTCGTTGGGCGTCTTCAGGTGCAGTACATTTTCAAAGAAGGTTCGGCACTTCTCAAATAGATATGAATGGACAAATTCCACCTCGGCCTGCATCGCCTTCTTCGACGGAAGAAATACATTGGGCAAATAAGAAGACTGCGATTTTCGGTATGGAGCAACCATGCGGTTGGATGCTGTGCGGACAATCACAGCGTCGAGAATATTTCTGTAATTCGATTCGGAGAAAATATTCGGGACAGTCTCATACAGCTTGTAAAGCCTAACGAGCCAGTCATTATCTCGGTTTTCCAAAAAACTGTGATTGTCGTTGAAGTAGCTTCTAAGGTCTTCCGGACGAATAACCTCTATTCCCAAAATGCTGGAGAAATAAGAGAGCACATCTTTGTACGGGCCTGTCTCCGTCAACGAAACCGGAAGCCATTCATAATATCTTTTGTCGTTGATAAGTTCCGAGATTAAATCGCTGGGCAATAGCTCGGCAATTTCTCTGCTTCTCGCAATCACTGCATTGGCAGCCTTGGTATAGCCCTTTCCATCCTTAACCGGCAGAACGCGCTCTGACGAAAACAAATCCCGCATTTCTTCATATAAAGGGTAAAAAAGCGGATAGACATCAAAGTCGTCCTCATCAAGGGGCAAAATCCGAATCAGGCTCAAGTCGAGGAGCCCCATATCGCGCAGCTCAAGGACACTCTGTCTGAGGAGCTTTGCCGTTTGTTCAGCCAGAGCCTCGTTTTCCTCTTCATCGGCAGGAACACTGCTCCGGTTTGGAGTAGTGCGGAACGGGCCTTGGACAATGAAGTCAAGTTTGCTTTCGGTCTCTGTCGGGAAGTAAACGGAGATATACGGATTCTTTGCTTTTTGGAAAGTGGTTTTTCCTTCTTTGTCTGTTGCGACAGTGAACGCAACGTCAATTGTACGGGTAGAAACCCTCGAATCAATCGGCATCGAAAATTTGATGAATGACAGAGACTCGTCCGTCTTATCATCCTCGGATTCAATTGCCGACACGCGGGTGCAGTGGTCATTTATCGGCTCAGCATCCAGTAAATATTCCCCTGATGCTTCTTTGCCCGGAATCTTGATTTCGTACTCAATGAGTTCGAGGTGCCGCATGAAAAGGAGCGTGGTCACTCCGAGATTTTTGAGTCGCTTTGTAATAGCTTCATTCAGCGCAGCCAGATTTTTAAATCCCGAAAACTGGAATCCAACGCTATATGGGAACACGAAGAGGGTCGTATAGCCAGCCGGAACATCAACGGCAGGGATATTGTTCACAAGGTATTGGTTGCGTATGGTTTTGAAAAACCCTTTGACTGCAAAACCATGCCCAGTCATATTCTTTCATGGCAGCAATCTGTTCTTCGCTCATCCCTGCATCACAATACTCAACTTCTAAACGCTTCCATCTACTATCAAACTTCTTTTTCTCATATCCATAATTAAATCCCATTATTAACCTCCTGTAGATTCAATTTGCAAAATTCACCATGCAAACTAAAATCAGGAGGAGATCGACAACGAGAATCTCTGGGTTGTTTTCCATCCCCAGAAACAAAAATGCCAGCTGATCTTAAGGACCAACTGGCATTTTTATTCGCGCACAAAGAAAACGCATTATTAAGATTTTATAAGTACAACAAGTATACCAAGCACAATTCGATACCAACCAAACACCTTAAAATCATGTTTTTTGATAAAGTTCATTAGGAATTTAATTACTAAGACAGATACCGCAAATGCCACAGCCATACCGAGAACAAGAGCGAGCAGTTCTGCACTTGTAAATTCAAACCCGAATTTTAACAGCTTAAAAGCACTTGCTCCAAGCATAGTAGGTACTGCGAGGAAAAAAGTAAACTCTGCTGCTGCCACTCGTGAAACTCCTATGAGTAAAGCACCTATAATCGTTGCTCCCGACCGTGATGTGCCGGGTATAAGTGATAACACTTGAAATGCCCCTATCAAGATTGCTGTTTTATAGCTGATGTCAGAAAGTGCCATAGTAGTAGGAGTACGCTTTTTATTCCAATTTTCTATGAGAATGAATAACAAACCATAAAAGATTAACATGATTGAAATCACAATGGGGGTTTGGAGGTAAGCATCCAAATAATCATCAAATAGAATCCCCATAATAGCTGACGGTACACAAGCTACCGCAACCTTGAACCACAACGAGAAAGTATCCTTTTTAACAATTGACTGTGCTTTGTTCTTAAATTGAAAGGGAAACATCTTGTTCCAAAACATTACAACCACTGCGAGTATAGCTCCAAGTTGAATAACAACAAAAAACATTTCTTTAAATGCTTCGCTCATATTAAGTGTGATAAATTCGTCCACAAGAATCATATGTCCTGTGCTGCTGATAGGTAGCCACTCAGTAATACCCTCAACAATTCCAAGAAAAATAACTTTTAAAATTTCTATAAAATCAAGTACCATTATTTCAAATCCTCCTTTTTAAAATGATGAAAGGTCATAAGAAAACCAACTGCTGATACAAGAATAATAATAGATACAGACAGCAGTGTAGGATAGCCGGTACTCTGAAGTTTACCCTGCACCAAGAAATAGGTGGCTGTCCACGGATACAACGCTCCCCATTCTTGATTTGAAAGTGCGGCACTTCCCATGACAATCACGGCAGAGCCAATCATCGGGGCGACAAATCCTTTTGTTTTCATAGCAACAAACACAAAAGGAGAAACTGTTAAAAACATCAGGATACTGCCAAACAAAAACTTGGGGAGCCATACTATTGCCACTAGTAAGCTATATCCCTCCAATGTAAAGACAGCGTCATATAGCCCACAAACGATAAATATACCTGCCCATGTTACAAGGGTTAGCATAACAATCCAAAGAAGCAGGGTGCAAAATTTTCCAATTAATAGTTTTGTCCTTGAAATGGGTATGGGCAATATGGTTTTGAGGGTGCTTTCTGTGTACTCTCTGCTAAACAAGTAAGCTGCAATTGCCACATATATCATAATGTTTACCAGCAGCATGATATACAGTACACTGTCGCTGTATATGTCAGACAAGGTAAAGATAATCTCCGGCTTATCAAAATGTGTTTGCAAGGCTTCTATTAACATCAAAAGTGGGGTAGATAATACCCCTGCCACACTAATTAGCACCATTTTTGAACGCTTTAGTTTTAATAATTCACAAGAAATAAGATTAAGCAATACCGCCACCTCCAATCAGTTTAGAAAAGTAGTCCTCTAAGTTTTCCTCACTATCATTTATCCTTGTCACGAGCAGTCCATTTCGTGCAAATTCTCGATTGATTTCTCCAACACTTTGGCTAAAGTCATAAATTCTCACCGTACCGTCCTGCACTGTAAAATCCGTCATGTGGTAGTGGTTTTCTAAAATCTTTCCGGCTATCTCACTGTCAGATAAATCAAATTGAATGTATTTTCGATTCCTTTTGTGAAGCTCGGATATATTCACTTCCTCTACTAAATGCCCCTCGTGCATAACGCCGATAATATCTGCTATCTGTTCAATCTCGCTTAAAACATGGCTTGAGATAAAAATGGTAATGCCATGATTGTGACTAAGTTCAGATAAAAATGAGCGTATTTCAACTATTCCAATGGGGTCAAGTCCGTTAATCGGTTCGTCAAGTATTAAAAGCTCCGGCTCGTGCATAATGGCGGCGGCAATACCAAGCCGTTGCTTCATTCCGAGGGAATAATCGGAAAAGACTTTTCTTTTCTCCTTATGCAGCCCCACAACTTCAAGAGCTTTTTCTACTCCACTTTTAGATACTCCCCCTCGCAGTTTAGCGAGAATTTGCAAATTCTCATACCCTGTTAAATTACTGTAAAATCCCGGTGTTTCGATAATAGAGCCTACTTTGCTATAAAGGGTATGGATATTTTCCTTATAGTTTGTGCCAAACAAGCGTACCGTTCCCTCCGTTGGGAAAGCAAGCTGCAACATCATTTTCATTGCTGTGGTTTTGCCTGCTCCGTTTCTGCCGAGAAAACCATAAATTTTGCCCTTTGGCACATGAAGATTTACCTTATCGACAACGGTGGCTGTTCCGTATCGCTTCGTAAGATTTTCTGTTTCAATGATATAATCCATATTTGATTCTCCTTTCCGTGGGTTGCTGTTCTTGTTTTCGCTGACCACAATCTTATTATCCACGAGTATTGCATAGAAGTCAAGAAATCTACCGTCACAATGCCGACACAATAGATGTCAGCACGAAAAAAGCTCCGACACTTATCGTGTCAGAGCCTATTTTAAAGGGTTTATGGCATTTTACTTTGTTTGGGTTTGCTTTATCCAGACAAATATTTTAGCAACAAATAGCAGAAACATAAGGGCGGTTACATAGGGTTGTCTTGCCGCAGCGAAGAAGCAGATAAAAAGCGTACTCAGCACGAGAGAGCATTTTGTGATTATGTTGCTCCATGATTCCTTTTCAAAACAAACACACATCAGTTTCGCTATCCCAAGTGCAATCAAAACAATAAAAACAATCCAATAGATTGCAAGATATATTGGGGTAGTGTTTGTAAATGAAAGTAGATTGACAGAATAAATATATCCGTCAACAAGGTTACCATACAACGGCAAAAGTATAAAAGTAACCGCCATCATATCTAATATTCCATAAATGAAACTGTAAATTTTTTTCAAGTTGGAACGATTTTCAGTTTCGGCAAGTGTAATCAGTTCTTCGCCCGATAGCAGTTCATCTATGGTCACAGAAAAGAATTTAGAAATACACTTGAGCGACTCAATGTTAGGGTAACCCTTGCCGCTTTCCCATTTTGAAATGGCTGTTCTTGATACATATAATTGCTCCGCAAGTTGTTCCTGCGTTAAGTTCTTTCCAGTCCTAAGCTGTTGTAGCTTTTCATTAAATTCCATGATTCTCCTCCTGTTTGTTCCTTGTTTTCATACGTCCATCAACGAGTTTTTCTGCATCTTTTGGTATCATCCATGCACGACCAAATTTTTCAGTTCCGTCAATGCGATTTTCCTCACATAATTTTTGTATCCGTCTTTCCGATATGCCCCATTTTTCAGAAGCGGCTTTCACAGAAATGTAATCCATAATATCAACTTCCTTTCGCAAAGAGTATATAATTATTATATACGGAATGACGAATAATAGCAAGTTTCTCTCCACTAATACGAAATTATACACTACTAAACATAAAATCATACTTCGTTCAAATATCATCACCCGAAATGTACAATGATATAGGATGATATTGATGTAAATACTCCTTTTCGTCGATGGTAACTATCAAAACAGAATCAGCAGGATTGAGCAGACGCTTGGCGAGCTTCAGTCGCTTCTCCATCATGGAAAGCCATTTGCTATGGCGATAAGTATCTGCACCGTCCACATAGTCGTTATTGTATTTCCAGTCACGAGCCCCTGTGTTATAGGGTGGGTCGATGTAGATACAATCCACCTTTCCGGCATAGAGGTACTCCAGCAGCTGGAGCGCATGGTAGTTGTCCGCCTCAATCAGCGTGTGCCACAGGTCGCTGTCCGGCGCATTGCAGACGGTATCCAGCGGCTGCAGATAGGGATAGATGGGCTCACCGAATTGGGCCACGCAAACCAGCGCATCCACGGGAAGCACGTTGCGCTCCTTGGACGCCTTATGGAAACAGGTAGCCTGTCCATCCTCGATTTTCTCTACATAGTAGATGTCTGTGACCTGCCCGTCCTTCTTGGCCACGATGGAACCACGCTTTACCGGGATATCGTAAAGCGGCGTGGCCTCCGGCAGATGCTCTTCAAATACCAGACCGAATTTCTTCTGGCGATTGGCCCGCTTCATCTCTGCGCGAATCCGCTCACGCAGGGACTCGTCCGGAATCTGGCTAATCAAATCGTCTAAAGCAGCCATGCGTTTTTGCCTCCTGTGTCTTTCTCTGGAGATTACTCTTCAGGGATTGTTTTATAATCATCAACGAGCTCCTGGGGGCTCATCACATTTTACAATCTGTCCAGTCCCAAAATCAGGACACTAAATAAATTTCGGGACTATTATACTGCACCTGTTCTGCTTCTCGGCGAATGCTCAGGTTTTCGCATTCCAGAAGCGCAGGCTTCAACCGGAGCTGGTCATTATCGTCAAAGGTAATGTACTGGCTCCGTTTTTCTGTAATATAGGCTGCCGCTTCACGGGTGAAGCCATTTCTCTGCAGCCACACTGCCTCCGGATTCGTTGTGCCGTACTCAACGAGTTCGTACCAGTCGGTAAAAGAAGCATCCGGGAAGCATGCCCTGTATTCCTGTGAAAACCGGAGAAAGTAGTTTGCAATCCGAAAAAGGATTACATCCTCAATGTCCTCCAACATCCCGCTGATGAGTGCGTTAACATAGGGAGCCTCATTCTTGAACGCGACGTACTGACCTTTGAGCTTTACCTTTCCTTTGCCGGTCGAGAGATAGTAATCAATGGAATCTGTAACCATATGGTTTAAGCTCATGCCAGAAACCCACTGATTCAGGACAAAGGCATAGTGCGACAACTTCGTATGTGCTCCGGATGATTTGTTCTGAAAGCCAAGAGTATCATACTCGTAGGTTTCCCACTTGAAGATGTCGCATAGCTGCTCAAGAAAGCTCCTCAGCTCATTATAATCCGCCTTACCTCCAATGCGGATAGCCGGATAATGGAGCCTTCCACTGCGGATTTCCCTTGCGAGTCGTTCTGTCTGGTCGAGGGATAGGTTGATGTCATCATCAAGGGAATGCTCCCGGCCAGCGAAGGCTGCGGCAATGGCAGCTTCATCCTCCGGGCTCAGCACATCGGAGAACTCCTTTTTCACCCGGCTTGCACGTCCAGAAACAATATCTTTCAACAGGATGTTAGCCACCTTGCGAATCAAAGAATACTCCGCTGGTGGCAGGGAGCCATCCTTTGGTATTTCAGCCTGCCCGCTCTTCAAAACAGATACAATGCCGGTTTTCTGTTCCTGGGTCAAAGCCGTGGCCAGCGACAGCTGCTGTGGTACGATTTTTTCCTGCAGCAGATGGAGGAAGCGTTCTTTTTTCGTCTTCCGCTTTATAAAAAATGCGCCGGTCTGCAAAACCGACACCCCTAACGACACCGCGACACCCCTACGGTTATGCGGCAGTATTTTGTATCAAAAAGCGAGTCTTAATTTCAAGAAAGGTGAGAGAAGCGAGCTTGTTGCGGAACTGCTCCAGCCTGTCCTTGCGTGTCTTGTTGACCTTGACCTCACTGATCGCATCGAACTCTGCTCTCAGATCATCAAGGAACAGCGGGTCGATGACCTTATGGATATTCTCGATAGAGGTATAGTGCATACCGCCGCTGCGCCTTGTTTCGGGGTTCAGGGTACTCTCAAACACCGCACCGAAGATCGTCGGGCTGATCTCCGACCAGTCGAATCCGGCACTTGCCTTGTCAATCAGCAGATCAACGATTTCCTCTGTGAACCGTGGAATCTCGATGTTCTCGTCAGCGAACAGCCCGCCGTTTACATAGGGGAACGCTGCAAGGTCATCATCCATGTAGGGGTCACGGTCTTCCGGCTTCTGGTCGAGCACATGAAACAGCTCTATAAGCGCCTTGCGGACATCCTTCGGCTGAAACTGCCTCAGATACTGCCCGAACATCTCATGAGAGCCGAATATCCCTGCATCCTCCGCATACAGGCAGAATACCAGACGCACGCAGAGCATATTCAGGCTTTTGAGCGTTTCGGGGCTGTCGGGGGTCTTGTACTGCTTGATAAGAGCATCATACAGCTTGCCTACGAGGTTTCCTGCATCAATGGATATCTGCTCTTCCTTTTTCAGCAGCTCCGACTTCTGCACCGTCAGGAACTGCAACTGATAGAACTGCTTCGGGAGGTCTTTCAGCAGTATCTCGTCAGGTTCGGCGTTCGGCTTGTTCATGTTATAGATCAGGATACGCTCGAAGTTAGAGACGATAATCCACCTCGCACGTTCCTCATACGGCAGATAGTTATTATATCGGAAAGCCTGACCGTAGGGAGTGAGCTTCTCGCCGTCCGACTGCACAGCGGTCTTGCCGAGCTTCACATGAGCGCCCTTCTGCTCGATCAGAACCTTCGTCGCAGGGATATAGCCGTCTATGAACTTGGTGTTCTTCTCCACCACAACAGGTTTCTCAAACTGTATCAGCGCTGTCGGGTTCTCGACACCCAGTACGTTCTGTAGCAAATCTATCCAGAAAAGCTGTGTTTCCTGCTTCTCATCACCTTTGCCAGCCCAGCGCTCGGTAAATGCCTTGGCGGCTTTTTTCTGCTCTTTGTCGGTCATGTGATTACCCCCTTGACGCTCATGTTTATTGCCTTTTATTATATCACAATTTGTCAAAAAGTTCAACTGCTTTTATGGGATTATTCAGCATTTTTACTGTTGTAATAACTTTGACTCCAGTGGAATCAAAGTCTCTCTCAGCCCTTTCCCTGTGCAGCTCTCCACTCAGCTTCAATCTGTGATTGATACACCACTATCTCCGCTTCTATCTTTTGCAGGAGCTTGTCCTGTTCGTCACCGGGTATAATGTTCTCGGCTCGGCAACGTTCTATCTCGTCCTGCATTCTCTGCTTGAACTCGCTGTTCCTTGACTTGAATTTATTGACATACTTCATATCTTCCTGTACCGTAGCTTTCAATGCAGATGTATGCTGAGAGAGATACGTTGTCAATTTCGTCTTGTGTACTTCGTAAGGGTCTTTCGCTTTGGTTCTCCGTTTCTCATTTTTCATATCACGCTGATACAAACTCTGACAGTCCTTACTATCACAGCATACGCTGTTCCTACTGCCGAGATAGCGTTTGTGACAATACTTGCAATCGCATACATATAGCTTCATCTTATGAATAGCAAAGCTGAAATCATAGAAGAAGTTCACAAGTGCCGTGTCAGCTACGGTGTATATATCGTTCCTGTCATTTCCCCGTATGATTATCTTATCAAAACTGAGCCTGAATGCTTTCATATCGCTCTCGGAATTGAAGTCGAAGTTCCAGTCATCACGCATGACCTCACGGATATGGTTGAACACTTCATTGACATACTCGGTGGACTTCTTCAAAGCACGGGTATTAAAGAAAGCTCCTGCCTTGTCTATGTCCTCTCTCGCTTCGGTGAACACATCACGGAGCGTGTCGGAATAATATCGTGTAAAGAAATTGAAACTGTTCAGGCAGTTATCATCAAACCGTTCCAATATCTCACGGAACACCGCACCTCTGCCGTTGATAGCTCCGATAAGCTCATCTGTGAGCTGCTCATAGTCAAGGAAGCCGTTGCGGAACTCCGTTATGTCCCTGAACACATCATCAAAGCTGATGACGCTGTATGCGTCCTCTGAGATCTTTCCCCATACGCTCTCGTTATCCTCGGTAACAACAAATATAACGCTTTTAGCCTGCTCGTCGATGCGATAGAGCAGGATTTTTTTATCTTTACCCATATTATGCTCCTTTTTATAACGTTCAAGATAGAGTACGTTATGATAATTATATCATTACAGCCCGAAAAAGTCAAGATAATAACGTTCAAATCATGATACGTTATAGCAAATTCAAAGAAAATAACGTAGTTTATACGAATTATAACGTAATATTATGGATTTAAAAAGTGTCGTTATGGTAAAATGGGATTGTCAGGAGAGAAAGACATCTGACAGCGGAACAACATACTTCATGTTGACCGCAACCATTATAGATGCGCATCTATAAAATAATTCAGAAAGGGCGATGATAGATCGTTGAACAATGAAACAACGTGGGCAAAGCCCACACCCTTACGTCCCGACGGGACGAACCTCCTGCCGTTCCCTGTGAACGCACTCCCACCTATTATAGGAGACATGGCGGACGCTATAGCGACAACCACCTCAACGGACGTTGCAATGGCAGGAACTTCGATACTCTCGGCAGTGAGCTACTGCTTTTCAGGAGTTTACCGTATGTCCGCCAAGCGTGACCACACCGAACCTCTGGTGCTTGACACGCTGACCATAGCAGAGCCGAGCTTCAAGAAGTCACCTGTAATGTCGCTTATAAAGCGTCCGTACATTCAGTTTGCACACGACTGGAATGAGAACAACAAGCAGGATATCTTTCAATCTCAGGCAGAACGCAAGCTCCTGTTGAGCAAGCTGGAAGCCCTTGAAAAGAAGAAAGATGTGACAGCTGAGGAGATAGCCAAGCTCCAGACGGAGATAAGCAATATCCCTGCGAGCAACTTCCGCAGGATAGCGGTGGACGATGTGACACCCGAATCCCTTGTGAACCTGCTCGAAGAGAACGGCACACTGCTTATGATATCCGACGAAGCCGGAATGCTCGGTAATTTCAGCGGACGTTACAGCAACAACGTACCTAACCTTGATCTCCTGCTGAAATCATGGAACGGCGAGACCTACATCAGCGACCGAGCTACCAGAGCGAGCATTGTGCTGAAAAAGCCCTACATGAGCATCTGCCTTGCCTGTCAGCCTTATGTGTTCGACGGTATGATAAACAATCCTGTGTTCCGTGGTAGCGGACTGATAGCGAGGTTCATGTATTGTTTTCCTGTGAGCAATATCGGATCACGCAAGTATGACACGCAGGCTGTTCCCGAATCTGTCGCTGAGAGCTACAAGAACCTTGTGTACAAGCTCCTCGGTGCGAAGTTCACATACCATGACGAGAAAGAGCTTTATCTGCATTTCGATGCCAAGGCATACGGAGAGTTCGTTGACTATTACAACAACTTTATCGAGCCGCACCTTGTCACGGATATGGCTTTCTGCAAGGACTGGGGCGGTAAGTATCACGGCGAACTGCTCCGACTGTGCGGTATCATTCACTGCATCAAGTGTACATTGAACGGTGTTGAGCCTGTGGAGAACCGTGTAACGCTTGATACGTTCTGCAACGCTGTTGAGATAGGCGAGTATTTTCGTGAACAGGCTATCTATGCTTACAGTCTCGGAGACATTGACCTCGGCACGATAAAGGCTGAGAGGGTACTCAACAAGATACGCTCTAAGCACATAACCAACATCAGGCAGAATGATCTTTACAAGCTGTGCCGTTGTACGCTTTTCAAGAATGCTGCCGACTTCGGTGAGACTATGGATATGCTGGAGGAATACAACTATCTCCGCCGTGAAACTATTCCGGCAGCAAACGGCTGTAATCGTGCGGGGATAATGGTCTATATCAATCCCCATATCCATACACAATAAGCATTTTAGACATTATAGGAGCTATTGTGCTTAAAATGTTTAAAGTTCATAAAACACAAACCATAGAAAGAGAGAGGTTTACACTATGAATATAACAGAAAAGAAAGCTATCGTAGACAACATTCTTGATCTTCTGATCAAGCTCACCGAGGACGGAGATAACTCCGCTCCGCAGACAACCAAAGCACCGACTTCCAACAAGGTTGAGATGCTGACTATCAAGGAGAGTGCCGAACTCATCAGCGGACTTTCCGAACACACAGTACGCCAGCTTGTGAGACAGGGCAAGGTCAAGTCCGTAAGAACAGGCGCAGGCAGGAACGGAAAAATACTCGTGAACAAGGCTGACCTTGTAGAGTATTTTCAGGGAAAGGGGGCGTGAGAATATGTACGAGTACAACGAGAACGATATCCGCAATAACGGTATCCATACTTTCGATGATGCCGAGCAGGAGGAGCTTTACTACAAGATGCTCCATACGCTGTTCTATTGTGGCTTCTATGCTGCCGATAACAAGGACTGCGATCCCTGCCATTTCCTGACCGAGCAGGAGCAGAACGTTTACAAGTCGGCTCTCGACTTCTACAACTCTATCCCGTTCTGAGAGTGACTGTATTTGAGCAAGTAAGATCTGCTATTGATATGAGAACTGTAGCGGAGGGATACGGTCTTGAAATCACTCGTGGCAGTATGGCGCTTTGTCCTTTTCACAATGAGCGTACTCCCTCTGCAAAAATTTATCCCGATGTTCTGCATTGTTTCGGCTGCGGAACACACGTTGATGTTATCGGATTCACACAGAAAATGTTCGGGCTGGACAAGCCCATTGATGCAGTCAAAAAGCTGAATGAAGACTTCGGGTTACATATCGATATTGGTAAAGCTCCGACTGCAAAAGAAGTGTCCGAATATCAGAAGCGTGTTCAGGAAAAACGAGCCTATGAAGAATGGGAAAAGTCCGCTTGGCGAACGCTGAACGATTACCTGTGGCTGATGCGTGAATGGAGAGAATTTGCTCCTGCTTCTCCCGAAGAAGAATGTGATGAAAGATTCGTATATTCTTTGCATCATCTTGACTATGCGGAGTACCTCTGCTGGGAGTTCATAAACTTCAATAAAGCAGGTCGGCTTTCCATGAAAAATATCGTAGATCAGATAGCGGATTTTCAGAAAAATATGAGAGCTGATTTTTGAAAAAATCATCGTTTCCGATATGGTATTTTTTCAAAATTGTAATGCGTTTTTCAGCAGCTCTCATGGGTGCGATTTTGAATAACCGTACCCCTGTCTCTTATACACATCTGACGCTGCCGACGACTCCTTACGTG
>ERZ1027229.785-NODE-785-length-15794-cov-8.407650_pt1 | contig 15794 bp, 14 predicted proteins | sample MGYA00519245_ERZ1027229 | MGnify/ENA primary metagenome ERZ1027229 (study PRJEB26926, sample SAMN06164466) | human gut metagenome | biome: ENVO:00009003; feature: ENVO:2100002; material: ENVO:00002003 | host: Homo sapiens | place: USA | collected 2012 ...
GATAGGAGTCCGTCTCGTGGGCTCGGAGATGTGTATAAGAGACAGGTATTAAAAGAGTGGTTTGGAAATAACATAATAAAACTAACGGTTATCGAAGAGTAAGCTGTCATGTTTATGTGATGCTACAAAGGCGGGTAGCACATAGACGACGGAAGCTTGTCGCTCCTTGCTGAGCGGGAGCCCCCCTGCCCTTATATGGGGGCGGGAGCGAATGCAAATAATGTGTCAAGTTTTCTGTGAAAACTTGACATGTAGCGTCAGCCCTCGCCGAAGGCGACTTTTGATGGGCTGATGTTCAATTCAGGAGCTAAGACAAGGTGACAGAGTCGTGCGTAGCCTTGGAGCATCACATAAACATGACAGCGACCTTCTTCGACAAGGAGGAAATATGAGAGATTTGGTTATTGTGGGCAGCGGCCCTGCGGGTCTGTCCGCCGCAGTCTACGCCAAGAGGGCGATGATGGACGTGGTGGTACTGGAGAAGGAAGCATTCTCCGGCGGGCAGATCGTGAATACAGAGCAGGTGGACAATTACCTCGGACTGCCGGGCATAAGCGGCTTTGACATGGGTATGAAGTTCAAAGAACACGCAGATACATTGGGCGTGGAGTTTGATGACAGAGAGGTGACAGCCATCGAGGATCACGGCGATCACAAAAAGGTCAGCCTGGAGGATGGCAGCAGCATAGAGACAAAGGCGGTTCTGATAGCCACAGGCGCAAAGCACAGAAAACTTGGCGTTCCTGGAGAAGAAGAATTCACAGGTGCGGGAGTTTCATACTGTGCCACATGTGACGGAGCGTTCTTTAGGAACAAAGAAGTTGCAGTTGTGGGCGGTGGCAATATAGCTCTTGAGGATGCCCTGTATCTGTCAAAGATGTGCAGTAAGGTGCATCTGATCCACAGAAGAGATGAGTTCAGAGGCGAGAAAATACTTGGAGCGCGTGTGCTTGAAACAGAGAATATAGAATTTCATTCATTTGCACAGGTGACAGAGATAGGCGGAACGCCGGGCAAGCTGAATCTCGAGGTTGCTGTGAATACACCAAAAACAGTGGGCGGACAGGCCAATCGCGATTTTACGCTTCCGGTAGCCGGTGTATTCATTGCCATAGGAACAAGCCCTATCACAGACTTCCTCGGTGACGTTGTGGAGCTTGATGACGCTGGTTATGTTGCAGCGGGCGAGACCGGACAGACCAGCACACCGGGAATATTTGCCGCGGGAGATGTGAGGACCAAGGCAGTGCGCCAGGTGGCGACAGCAGTTGGAGATGGTGCAGCAGTTATCCATTATGTTGAGGAATACCTGAATGGGTTAAAAAATAAGGACAACTGAAACAGCTGATCGGCATATATGATTAACGATATAGAAACATACTCAAAAAAATAAATAGAATAATTGGGAAGCAATTGGCATGGAGATAAAGCATGGAATGTAAATGCATACCTGTTTTCTCCCTGCCAAAAAAAATAAAACTAATTCATAGTAATTCTATAGGTAAAATATAACAATGAACAGGAGGCGGAAAAATGTTAATATCATCAAAGGGACAATATGCACTGAGACTCATGGTAGATATATCGATAAACAGTGGCAGCACGGTTACTGTCAAAGCTGTAGCCAGAAGATGTGGATTGTCTGACAAATATCTTGAGCAGGTTACATCTTCTCTGCTAAAGGCAGGATATTTAAGAAGCGTGAGAGGACCGAGGGGCGGTTACCGTCTGAACATGCCGGCGGAGGAGATCACGGTTGGGATGGTGCTAAGGGCGATAGAGGGCAGGATATCACCGATAGATAACAGAGTTGATGAGGACGGCGACACCAACATGGTCATGAACGATGTCATTGGAGAGGTGTGGGATGACCTTGAATCTGCCATCAACAATGTCCTTGATAACAAAACCATCGCCGATCTTACCCGGGAGTACAGTGACCGGATCGGATACATGTATTCGATATAAATCGGGACGGAGGGGCCAGATGTCAATAAGATTTCAGTTGAAAAAAAACTTATTTTGTATATAGTTGTAGTGGGATATATATCATATTAGGAGAATAAGAGATGTTAACACAGTTTTCGAGAACAGAGCTGCTATTCGGTAAGGAAGCCATGGACAAGCTGGCAGGCTCTAAGGTAGCGGTATTTGGAATAGGCGGAGTTGGCGGTTATGTATGCGAGGCGCTGGTCAGAAGCGGTGTCGGAGCATTTGACCTGATAGATGACGACAAGGTGTGTCTGACAAATCTCAACAGACAGATCATAGCGACAAGGAGCACAGTTGGAAAGTATAAGACCGATGTTATGAGGGACAGGATGCTTGACATCAATCCAAATGTGGAGGTTGAGGTACACAAATGTTTCTTCCTTCCGGAAAATGCGGATGACTTCCCTTGGGACAGCTACGACTACGTAGTCGATGCGGTGGACACCGTGACAGCCAAGATCGCTCTTGTCATGAAGTGCAAGGAGAAGAATATCCCGATCATCAGCAGCATGGGTGCGGGAAACAAACTTGACGGAAGCCAGTTCAAGGTTGCAGATATATACAAGACAAAGGTGTGTCCGCTTGCGAAGGTCATGAGAAGAGAGCTGAAGAAGAGGGGCGTCAAGAAACTCAAGGTCGTATACTCGGAAGAGATTCCGACAAGGCCGATCGAAGATATGGCGATAAGCTGCAGAAACAACTGCATTTGTCCTCCGGGTGCAGAACACAAATGTACAGAGCGCAGAGACATCCCGGGCAGCGTGGCATTTGTGCCATCAGTCGCAGGGCTTATAATAGCCGGTGAGGTGGCAAAGGATCTCATCAGGAGGTAATAAAAAAGGACGCTGAGAAATCAGCGCCTTCTCCATAAAAATACCAGAGTTCCAAGCAGAACCGCACCACCATAGATGAATGGTGCATTTTTGTCACTGTTCATAGTTCTTTCCGTATAAGATACGGATGGATTATTCGGGTTGTAATATATTGCGATGGACGACATGGAGTTGTAATTTGTTATACCGCGGACGGAAAGAAAACCATTGTGCAATACTCCGGACTGGTCGCGGTATTCATAGTTGATATGGGTTCTTTTACTGAATCTTCTGACAGATGTGATATCGGCGGATGTTCTGGTATAGTCCCGCTCGATACGGCATGCCTTACCCCGTATGGAAAGGCCGATGACCACAGCTATGATGAATGATGCTATTGGAATAATGTAAGTCGTATAAGGTAATAGTCTGAAAAAAATACTGATAGAATCCCCCGATGTTAAAATCATAATGTACCCCCTGAAATTGTTGTTTCCCCAAAATATCAGACATGAGATCCCTATTTACATGCCGGACTTGTATGTGTAGATTATAATATAAAGAAGACTGGTTGAGAATCCCTTAATTTAAGAGGATAAGTCTGTTAATATAGCAAATTTCAGGTAATAAATATATTACTGTTTGCACTGCCACTCATGGTGGTCATAAGCTCAGTCATATTCGCATTTGCCAGAAGTGATAACATGGTGATAATAGGCCAATAATATAATAGAGAATATACAAAAGGAAGATGAACGAGATGGATAAGAAAGAAGAAAAGAAAATTATAAGACAGGAGTTTCTGACAGGTGAGAGAGCTCTTTTCATGGGAAAAAATCTCGATATATATGATACGATATTTGACGATGGCGAGTCTCCGCTTAAGGAGAGCCGCGGCATAAATCTGTACGGCAGCATGTTCAAATGGAAGTATCCGCTGTGGTACAGCAAGAATATTGTTGCGGAGGATTGCCACTGGTTTGAGATGGCGAGAGCCGGAGTCTGGTACACTGATAATATCGCGGTGAGACGGGCACTCATCCAGGCGCCAAAGAACTTCCGCAGATGTAAAGGGCTGGAGCTTACGGATGTGACATTCACCCATGCGGAGGAGACACTGTGGAGCTGCGATGACGTGACAATGGATCACGTGACAGCAAAGGGCGACTATTTTGCCATGAACAGCAATAATATGAAGATAGACGACCTGAAGCTTGACGGCAACTATTCATTTGACGGATGCAGGAATGTAGAGATAAGAAACTCCAACCTGCTTTCAAAGGATGCATTCTGGAATACCGAGAACGTGACCGTATATGATTCATTCATATCGGGAGAGTATCTTGGCTGGAACGCAAAGAACCTCACCCTGGTGAACTGCACCATCGAGAGCCTTCAGGGCATGTGCTACATCGACAACCTTGTGATGAAGAACTGCAAGCTCATCAACACAACACTTGCATTTGAATATTCAACAGTGGATGCCGACATCTGTAGCAAGATAGACAGTGTCATGAACCCGACATCAGGAACCATCAAAGCCCAGCACATCGACAACCTGATAATAGAAAAAGACAAAGTAGATCCGTCAAAGACAAAAATAATAGTACAGGACTAAACGAGTTTAAGATTTGGTGATATATCATAACGTAAATGAGATTCCGCGGTTGCTGTGGTGAAACGAGTTGGCACATATAGAGTGCTCAATCGGTAGTGAAGTCGACTGAGCATTGCTGCTTCTTGCCGGAGCGGCGCAAGCAACGCCCTTATCGCTTGCAGAGCGCAGTGCAGATAGAAGCAAAGCAAGGCGAGGGAAGACGAACGTGATGGAGCACTCTATATGTGCCAGCCGTTTGCCACAGCAGCCGCGGAATCTCTCCATGAAGTGGAGGGACAAACATGAAGTTTGATTTTGACAAGGTTATAGACAGACGCGGCACAGGCTCCCTGAAGTGGGACGTGCCGGAAAACGAACTGCCAATGTGGGTGGCAGACATGGACTTTCAGACGGCTCCGTGCATCAGGGAGGCACTGGCAGCCCGGGTTGAGCACGGAATATTCGGATATTCCATCATCCCGGACGAGTGGGCAGATGCCTACGTGAACTGGTGGGGCAACAGACACGGATTTGCGATAGATAGGGATTGGCTGGTGTTCTGCTCCGGTGTCATCCCAGCCATATCAACGGCGGTGAGAAAGCTCACCACACCCGCAGAGAATGTTGTAGTGCAGACCCCTGTCTACAATATTTTCTTCAATTCTATATACAACAATGGGCGAAATATATTGGAGAGTCCTCTGAAATATGACGGCGAGGGATATGCCATGGACTTTGAGGATCTTGAGGCAAAGCTTGCAGATCCACAGACCAGCCTCATGATACTCTGCAATCCACAGAATCCTGCGGGGAAGATCTGGGATAAGGAGACACTTGCCCATGTGGGAGAGCTCTGCGCAAAGTATGGTGTGACGGTCATCTCGGATGAGATACACTGCGATCTCACCGATCCTGACAAGGAGTATGTGCCATTTGCCACGGCATCGGACACATGCAGGGATATAAGTGTGACCTGTATTGCGCCGACAAAGACCTTCAACATAGCCGGAATCCAGACTGCGGCCATTGTGGTTCCAGATAAATTCCTGAGACACAAGATGTGGAGAGGTCTGAACACAGATGAAGTAGCCGAGCCAAATGCATTTGCGGTGGATGCGGCGATAGCAGCATTTACAAATGGCGGCGAGTGGCTGGACAGTCTCAGGCAGTATCTGTATGAGAACAAGCAGTATGTGAGAAAATTTGTATCTGAGAATATCCCTGACATGAAGGTGGTGTACTCGGAGGCAACATACCTTCTCTGGTTTGACTGCAGTAAGATAACTGACAACGCAAAACAGCTTTCAGCATTTATCAGGAAGAACACAGGGCTCTATATGTCGCCGGGACTTTCATATGGTAAGAACGGAAAGGCATTTATCAGACTTAACATCGCATGTCCAAGGTCGATCATGGAAGAGGGCATGAAGAGACTTGCCGAGGGAACCACGGCATTCAGAAAAATGAACGCAGAGACGGTAAACATAGACAATGCGGCTAAAAAAGGAGATATAGATGAGTAGCAGTGAAAACTTGCTGAAGGACATGATATCTGGAAAGTCGATGACCGCATCCCAGCAGATAGGACTTACGGTCAGGCTCAGCATCCCGGCGATCCTTGCCCAGATCTCGTCCATTGTCATGCAGTACATCGATGCATCCATGGTGGGGCGTCTTGGTGCAAATGCATCGGGAGCCATCGGACTTGTTTCGTCCACGACATGGCTGTTTGGCGGGCTATGCATTGCGGTGACTACAGGATTTACTGTGCAGATAGCCCAGGCTGTGGGGGCCGGTGAGGATAAATCTGCCAGAAATATCATGAAACAGGGACTCATAATAGCCCTGTGCATAAGCGTCATACTCGCACTCATTGCAGCAGTGATAAGCACACCGCTTCCGAGCTGGCTCGGCGGTGAAGCTGCTATACAGAAGATGGCAAGCCAGTATTTCCTTGTGTATATGCTGGGACTTCCTGCTCTGCAGATGAACAGCATAGCGGGCGGTATGCACCAGAGCTCCGGAAATATGAGACTCCCAGGTATACTGAATGTCATGTGCTGTGTGATGGATGTGATTTTTAATTTGTTCTTTATATTTCCGACAAGAATTGTAAATTTAAGTATTCCGTTTTTATCCAGCGTAAGGCTGGCTGGTTCTCAGATGGCAGGAACGGTTCAGGCAGGAGCCTTTGGTTCCCATTTGTCAACACTTGTGCAGTCTGAAACCTCGATGAATGGACTGACATTTACCATGCCGGGACTTGGACTTGGCGTTGCTGGGGCGGCACTTGGAACCATCACTGCTGAAGCAGTTACCTGTGCCATCATGGTCACTGCACTTCTTTGGAAGAACAGGACACTCCATTTAAGAAAGGGAGAACGTTTAAGATTTCACAGGGATACCCTTGCCAAGGCGGTGAAGATTGGAGCACCTGTGGGTCTTGAGCAGATGGTCATGTGCTCAGCGTATGTCATGTCCACAAAGATCGTGTCACCGCTTGGAACGATAGCCATCGCGGCCAACTCATTTGCGGTTACTGCGGAGAGCTTCTGTTACATGCCGGGGTACGGAGTACAGGCGGCATCAACCACACTTGTGGGACAATGCGTGGGAGCAGGACAAAAACAGTTGTCCAGAAGAATGGCATGGATTACAATGGGATTAGGTGTGTCGGTTATGACCATTGGCGGAGTCCTTATGTACATAGCAGCTCCGTCCATGATAGGTGTGCTGACACCGAACGAAGAGATAAGAAATCTTGGGGCGGCAGTGCTGAGGATAGAGGCATTTGCCGAACCATTTTATGCCGCATCCATAGTTGCATCGGGAGCACTCAGGGGAGCCGGGGACACTTTGGTTCCTAGCTGCATGAACTTTGCAAGTATGTGGTGTGTGCGGATACCGCTTGCAGCCATACTTGCACCTAGAGTCGGTCTCTACGGTGTATGGATCGCCATGTGCGTGGAGCTCTGTTTCAGAGGAATCCTGTTCACCACAAGGCTTAAACGGGAAAGATGGATGCGGGTGTTTGACGAACATTAAATATGATGTTTTATAATTGCAAGGCATGATTAAACTTGCAATAAAACATCGTTAAACAGGGAGGAAAATATGCCAGTATTTGATTTCAGCGGAAGTGACAACAAGAATAAGAACATAGTTACATATGAGACATTTCAGTCATCGGAAAGAACAGCCACAGCAGAGAAACCGATAATGCTCCTGGAGAACTCGACCAGGAAGTGGGCGCACCACTCCGGCGGAAAGTTCACAAATCCGATCAAAAGGACAGCATTTGAATTTGACGAGGTGGACGGAGTTCAGTCTGCCGACATATTGAAGATAGATGCGAGATTTGTAAGCCTTCTCAAATGGCTCGGCGAAAATCATATCAACGTCCGTCTGTCAGGAGAGAACAGACCGGAAGGCTATGCAGTATATAAGATAAGGGAGACCGAGTTCGGCGGCGGGGCAAAGCTGTCGGCAAATGATGGATTCCTGCAGTTTATGATAGAGAGACTTCTTGCCAGCGACGCCCCTTCAGAAGAGGAGAAATCCGAGGAGGAAGAAGAGGAGGAGGCACTTGGCGACGACATGAAACTCACAAGCATGCAGAGTATCATTGATTTCATGCACTGTGCCGGAAGAACGCTCCCTGACAATATAAGACTGTGGGCGAGAAGAAATCTTGCGGTTGCGAGATCCAGCGAGGTATCACCGGAGGAGAGACGCCACGCCCAGAGAGCACTTTCCATGGCGATGAACATCAGATGGAAGAGCAATTACTTTGAGGCGATAGATCCGGAAGAGGCCAGAAGGATACTGGACGAGGAACTCTACGGAATGGAGAAGGTAAAGCAGAGGATCATCGAGACAATCATCCAGATCAACCGTACACATACACTTCCTGCATACGGACTTCTGCTCTGCGGACCTGCCGGAACAGGAAAGTCACAGATAGCCTATGCGGTTGCGAGAATACTCAGACTTCCATGGACGACCCTTGACATGAGTTCCATCAACGATCCGGAGCAGCTTACAGGAAGTTCAAGAGTATATTCCAATGCCAAGCCGGGAATCATCATGGAGGCATTTTCACAGGCTGGAGAATCTAACCTCGTATTCATCATCAACGAGCTGGACAAGGCAAATTCCGGCAAGGGCAACGGCAATCCTGCGGATGTACTGCTGACACTGCTGGACAACCTGGGATTCACCGACAACTACATGGAGTGCATGATCCCGACAAATGGCGTGTATCCTATAGCGACGGCAAATGACAAGGAGAACATCAGCAAGCCGATCATGTCGAGATTTGCTGTTATAGACATACCGGATTACACCCCGGACGAGAAGAAGGAGATATTCAACAAATTTGTTCTGCCGAAGGTGCTCAAGCGCATCGGACTTGAAGGGAGCGAGTGCATCATCCTTCCAGACGGCGTGGATGCTGTCATCAAGAAGTGCGACGGCGTGACCGGAATCAGAGATATAGAGCAGGCTGCAGAGCACATAGTTGCACATGCGCTTTATCAGATCGAGGTAAATCACGTTCAGAGCGTGACATTTGACGGAGCTATGATAGAGGAGCTTTTGAGCTGATTATCGTCATATTACACAATTTACATTACGGAAAGTATTATGGTATACTCTTCTTATGAAACAAGTTTCATGGACTACAGTCTGAAATTCATAAGGAGAGTATATTTATATATGGCAAGTATAAGAGACGTTGCGAAGGAGGCGGGAGTCGCCATCTGCACGGTGTCGAGACTTATCAACGGCACGGCAAATGTTGAACCTGAGACTCAGAAGAAGATAGAAGATGCGATGAAGAAACTGGATTATGTTCCAAATGAGCTTGCGCGAGGCATGTTCAAGGGCAGATCAAACTCCATTGCGATGTTGGTTCCAAATATCCAGCACCCATGGTTCTCATCACTGGCATCGGAGATAGAAAAGATACTTTATGAGAAGAAATACAAGTTAATGCTTTTTTCCACATCCGATGACAAGCAGAGGGAGAAGGAATGTTTCAAGCTGTTAAAGTCCAACATCGTGGATGGGATCATATGCGGAACGTCGGCATGTACGGCGAAGGAATACCAGAAGATAGATAAGCCGATGGTCATGCTGGATTATAAGGTTGGCAGCAAATTTCCTGTCGTAGTGTCGGATCACAAGATGGGCGGACAGCTTGCTGCCCAGGAATTTATAAACAGTGGATGCAAATATGTCATCCACATATCAGGAATCAAGGTAGATAAGAATATCATGTCATTTGAGTGCCATGAGGAACTAGATAGAGTCCTTGCCGAGAATGGGATAAAATCCAGACGAGTTCCAATACAGTGGAACGACTTTGATTTTCATGGATATTTTGAGATGGCAAAATGCATACTGGAGGAGTATCCTGACGTGGACGGAATATTTGCCGCAGACATGCCAGCGATAGCATTCCTCAAGGCAGCACTTGCCATAGGCAAAAAGATTCCTGATGACCTGGCGATCGTGGCATACGACGGAACGTACATAACCAACGCCAGCACGACAAGGCTCACATCGATACATCAGCCGTACAAGGAGATCGCCCAGGAGGCAGTACGCCAGCTTATGGAGATGATCGACGGACCGGAGGAGGAAGATGATGCCGAAGGACAGGGTGAAAGTGCAACCGCAGATCAGATCGACAGCGCAAAAGAGAGAAACACACATATAGACGGAAATCTTATACTACTTCCGGTGAGCGTAGAAAAAGGCGATACAACTTTATAGTATGATTACGAAAAGAAGTTCATGAAGAGAAAATGAGGTGCCACTCAAAAATCATGAACTTCTTTTTTATGCGGGTACAAAACATAAAAAACTTACTAAGAGCACAAAATACAAAAATCTATAAATCCCCTATTGACGAAACATGTTTCATATGATAATCTTAATGCAAATGAAACATGTTTCATTTAAGCGCTTATGAAATGTGTTTTATCGGAACAATATGAATGATAGCGAGAATTAACAAGAGGGAAAATTCAAAGCAAGAAAAGGAGAAAAGGTTATGAGAGCAAAGAAATTAGTAGCATGTGCACTTTCAGCAGCTATGATGCTGGGACTTGCATCCATGACAGGATGTGGTTCAGCAAAGAAGGATTACGATCTGTATATTTACAACACAAAGTCTGAGATTGCAGACAGCATCCAGGATCTGTGCAAGGATTATGAGACAGAGACAGGAGTTAAGGTTAAGGTTTACACATGTGGTACACAGGAGACCATGGAGACACTCAGATCTGAGATGAATTCCAAGAACTATCCTACACTGTACGCGATAAATCAGGCACAGTTCACAGAGTGGAACGAGGGCGGATTTGTACTTCCATCAACATCAGTAAAGAATGAGGAGTTAAAGTCAATCTACGATTCAATTCCAGAGAGCATGCAGCTCGCAGATGAGAGCGGAGCAAGCTGCGGAATCCCTTACAACGTAGAGGGTTACGGACTTATCGCAGATACGCAGATGATATGTGATGTATTTGGACTTGACAGCGCAGACGCATTTGTCGCTGATTACAGAAGTGCCAATTATGAAGAGTTCACAGGCATGATCAAGGCAATCGATGATTACATAAACGGCAAGGGTGGTGAGAAGGTTACACTTTCAGGCAATGCATACACCACGGCAAAGGACAAGACAGCTACAACAGAGAACATGAACGGAGTATTTGCAATCGCAGGTGCTGAGAAGTGGACATATGCAAACCACTATACAAACTACGCACTGAATGCAGTGTTCTCTAATTACAATGCAACGGCAGCAGCTACAAAGGAAGATGTTGATAAGCTTGAGGAGCCACTTGTAAAGATGGTTCAGGAGCTTGATATGCTTTCAAGCTACACAGCAGGACCAAGCGGCAAGGTAGAGCGTGGATCAGAGTACATTAACTCAACAGTGACAGGATATGATCAGGCAGTTCAGACATTTGCCGAGGGTAAGGCAATGTTCATCAAGCAGGGTAACTGGGTATACGGAACCATCGCAGGTGTGGATGCAGACAAGGCATCAAGACTTACGATGCTCCCAATGAAGGTCAACCTTGAGCAGAGTGACATCTCAGCTGAGGGCGTTACAGTTGACAAGATGAACAGCTCAATCCCTGAGTTTGTTTCACAGTATTACGTTATCAACAAGAAGGATTCAGAAGAGGAGCAGAAAGCCGCTGAGGACTTCCTTGTATGGCTCTACACATCAGATACAGGAAAAGATTACATCACAAACAAATTCGCATTTGTCCCATTCAACGCAGACGAGAGCGAGAAGCTTGAGAATCCGCTCAGCAATTCACTTGTATACTATATGAGCAATGACCTTGTGATGGGCAATGACTTCGATGCTTTCCCTGAGTCATGGGGACTCAACACCATCGGTGCAACTATTCAGGAGCAGTTGTTTACAAATCCTGATCAGTGGGATGAGAACACTATAAGAACAGGTGTGGAAGATGCACTGACAAAGTGGAAGGACAGCATCAAAGAGTAATCGGTGTTCAATGGGATGTGTCAGGTTTTCTATGAAAACCTGACATGTAGCGCCAGCCATTTGCCGAAGGCAAATTTTGTATGGCTGGTGTTCAATGTAGGAAAGGAAAAACTATGAAAAGATTTTACAAGAGAAAATTCTGGTTTATGGTTCTGCCTTCTATAGTGTTGTTTCTGCTGGTTATCATAGTTCCTTTTATAGAGGGTGTGATCTACTCCTTCACCGAGTGGAGAGGTTCCTACTTCGTAGGTGGGGAGCACTGGTGGAATGCACTGGTGGGACTTAAGAATTATACAAGCATATTCAAGTCGAAGGATTTCCTTCAGTCACTTGGATACACGGCCATATATGCTGTACTCGCAGTAATAGCACAGAATGTTGTCAGTCTTCTTCTGGCACTCATGATCAAGAAGCTTACCAAGGGCAAGGGACTTTTCAGAACGGTACTGTTCCTTCCATATGTACTTGGAATGCTCGCCATGGGTTATGTATGGCGTTTCATATTTGAAAATGTATTTTCACAGACGCTGTTCGGAACAGACGGTGTGGTACACGTAGAGGTGCTCAACAACATGCTTCAGAATCAGTGGAAAGCACTTCTGGCATATGCGATCGTTGGTGTATGGCAGGTTGCAGGTTATTACCTGATAATCTACCTCAACGGACTCAACAATATTTCAGAGGATATTTATGAGGCTGCCAGAATAGATGGGGCTACGGGCTGGACAAGCTTCAGGAAGATCACACTTCCGCTTCTCATGCCTTCATTTACGATAGTGCTCTTCATGTCACTGGCAAACAGCTTCAAGATGCTTGACCTCAACGTTTCACTGACAGAGGGCAATTTCGGAACGACCATGATATCCTACATGATACTGAAAACAGTAAGAGAGAGCTCTCCTCCGGCATACGGAGAGGCGCAGGCACAGGCAGTTATATTCTTCGTTATCATTGCAGTTATATCTATAGCTCAGGTAATGATCACTAAGAGAAAGGAGATTGAATCATAATGGGAGTAAAAGGCAAGATCAAAAGAGCACTCATAGTGGTTATACTCGCTGTATTGGCAATCGTGACCATATTCCCGATATGGTTCCTGATCGTCAATTCATTCAAGGGACAGCAGGAGATAGTAGCATCTCCAATAGCTCTCCCGAAGTCATGGAATCTGGACTATCTGAAGAATGCAGCTGAGCAGATAAATCTCGGCAGCAGCCTGCTTCAGACAGTACTCATAACAGTTGCGGCTGTGGCACTTATCGTGGTCATATCTTCATTTGCCGCATGGGCAATTGCCAGAACAGATTCCAAGGTGGCAAATATACTATTCATCGCATACACAGCAGCCATGCTCATACCTTTCCAGTCAGTTATGTACCCGTTGGTATCACTGATGGACAAGCTGGGACTCAAGAACACACCGGGTCTGATCCTCATGTACGGAGGATTTGGAATCAGTATGTCGGTTCTGCTGTACAGAGGATTCATCAAGAGCATCCCGTTGTCACTTGAGGAGGCAGCCATGCTCGATGGAGCAAATATATTCCAGATATACAGATACGTTGTCATGCCGCTCTTGAAGCGACGACCATGACAGTTGTCATCACAAACGCAGTGTGGATATGGAACGATTACCTTCTTCCATTCCTCGTAATAGGAAATAACGACAAAAAGACGCTCACGCTGAGCTTATATTATGCAAAGAGTCTGTCAGGACAGTACGGAAATCCTTGGGAGCTCATCTTCCCTGCAGTACTTCTCTGCATCATCCCTATCGTGATAATATTCATCATACTTCAGAAGAATATCATCGAGGGAATTTCAGCTGGAGCTGTGAAAGGATAAACATAAAATATGGACAGAAAATGGTGGAAAGAGGCGGTATTTTACCAGATATACCCTAGAAGTTTCTATGACAGCAACGGAGATGGCATAGGAGATCTGAAGGGAATAACCGAGAAATTGCCGTACCTCAAAGAACTTGGCGTGACCGCTGTGTGGATATGTCCATTCTTCAAGTCGCCTATGAAGGACAACGGATATGACATATCGGATTACTACGATGTGAATCCTGAGTTTGGAACCATAGAGGATGCGGATGAACTTATAAGATGCGCAAATGAAAATGGCATCAAGATCATCATGGACATGGTCATCAATCACACATCAGACCAGCACAGATGGTTCCAGGAGGCGTGCCGGGACAGACACAGCAAATACAGAAATTACTATATATTTAAGGACAACATAGATGGACTTGCAGATCTCAGATCCAACTTCGGTGGAAGCACATGGACACAGATTGAGGATGGCAGCTGGTATTTCCATTCATTTGCGAAGGAGCAGCCGGATCTCAACTGGGAATGTGAGGAGATGAGACAAGAGCTCTACGACATGATGAATTGGTGGCTTGACAAGGGAGTTTCAGGATTCCGAATGGATGCCATCACATTTATCAAGAAAGACCTCTCATTCCCGCCTATGCCGTCAGACGGCGAGGACGGCAGATGCGATGTTGGAAAATGCTGCCTCAACAGGCCGGGAATAGATGAGTTTCTTCACGAGTTAAAACTCAACACATATGGCAGAGGAGACTTTGTGACTGTCGCAGAGACTCCTGGAGTTCCAAATGAGGATTTGGACAGATATATTGGGAGAGATGGACATTTCTCCATGATATTTGACTTTAGCTACACAGATATAGATATCAATCCGGGCGATCTCTGGCTGCACCAGAGAGACTGGACGATAGAGGAATTCAAGGACAAGCTGTTCACCAATCAGAGACTTGTGAAAAAGATCGGATGGGCAGCAAATTACCTGGAAAACCACGATCAGCCTAGAAGTATAGGCAAATACTTCCCGGCCGGTGATATTCCTGAATACAGAACACAGATGGCAAAGGCGCTGGGTGCGTTGTTCTTCTTCCTGAAGGGTACGCCGTTTGTATATCAGGGACAGGAACTTGGCATGATAAACACTCATTTTGACAACATAGATGAGCTGGACGATATCAACTCCAAGGGACAGTTCGCAAGATGCATTGAAGCCGGATACAGCGAGGCAGAGGCGATGGAATCTGTAAATATCAGGAGCCGCGACCAGTCAAGACTTCCGATGCAGTGGAACAGCGATAAGAACTTCGGATTCTCAGTGCATGAGCCATGGCTGGCATGCAACAATCAGTGTGACCTCCAGACAGTGGAGCTTGAGAGCGCTGATAAGGATTCTGTGCTTAACTTTTATAAGGCGATGATACAGCTCAGAAATCACTCGGAGTACACACAGACTCTCATCTACGGAGACCTGGAGGATGTGGAGACGGATAATGCAGGAATCATAGTGTACAGGCGCAAGCCGGTTCAGATTGAGTGTGCATGTGGAACTGGAGCAAATGCAGAAAGCACAGACAGATCGGTATATGTTGTTGTCAACATGACCGGTGAGGATGTGGGCTATGCAATTCCTGAGACTGCGGATGTGCTTATGGGTAATTATGTGGATTATGATGGTACGCTCAGACCTTATGAGACTGTGGTGTACGCGGTGTAGGCCGGAGCTGGCAGAAAAAGCCTGAATATTGGTGGAGACTGATTGAAAATTACAGTTGGTCTGGTATCAGTATTCAGGCTTTTTTCATTGTCTGTATACTTTTGGGATACTTTGCTCAAATCTATAGACAAAGTGAATGGATCATTAAATGCAAGATATGTCTTAATGTTCAAAGCGTATTCACAGTTCAGAATAATCACCCAACTTAACCATTATCGGTACCATATTTGGTCAACTTTTTTCCATATAAAATCTAATTCCTGTCTCTTATACACATCTCCGAGCCCACGAGACGGACTCCTAT
>ERZ1027229.786-NODE-786-length-15789-cov-6.821088_pt1 | contig 15789 bp, 10 predicted proteins | sample MGYA00519245_ERZ1027229 | MGnify/ENA primary metagenome ERZ1027229 (study PRJEB26926, sample SAMN06164466) | human gut metagenome | biome: ENVO:00009003; feature: ENVO:2100002; material: ENVO:00002003 | host: Homo sapiens | place: USA | collected 2012 ...
GCCCTCGCAAGCGCCGCAGCCAACACATGCGTCAGAAACCTTGTGTGCCATAATAGAACTCTCCTTTATCTCCCCGTGCTCAGTATTTATGAAGAAATCTGCCCCTGCACGGCTCTGGCAGACCCCTCGGAAATCGTATCCTTGACTGCATTTTAACAAAGCCGTTTCAAAAAGGCAAGACTAACCGTACCCGCCCAAAAGCAATTTTTCGTTTTTTGGTGGGTTGCACAAAAGCACAGGCTAACTTTTGGAGAAATTTGAAGAGGATTTTTGGCGAAAATCACGAAGCAAAGTTAGTTTTAACATACTAACTGTTCAGAGACCCCGCCATTTCCAGCCTCTTATTTTTTATCTTTTCTGCCGCAGCCGGGGCAGGACGAGGTGCCGTCGGCGTTGGCCGAAGCCACCACCGGGGCAGGGTCGCGCACGCCGGAATAATCGTCGTCCGGGTCGGGGCGGCGGGGTGCGCGCTTGCCGCCGGAGATATACTCGCAGACGCTCACCTTATAGTACCGGGGCGCGAAGGCCTCGGTGCCGCAGCGCACCCGCAGATAGCCGGAGATGGGGTTGACCTCGAGCACAGTGCCGAGGCCGTCCGGCGTGCGGACGGTGCTGCCCACCATGGGCATGATGCTGTTCAGGTACTCGTAGGCGCTCTCCTCGTAAGCCAGGCAGCACATCAGGCGGCCGCAGGCACCACTGATCTTGGTCGGGTTGAGGGAAAGACCCTGCTCTTTTGCCATCTTGATGGAGACGGGCTGAAAGTCTTTCAGGAAGCGGCTGCAGCAGAAGGGCTGGCCGCAGATGCCCAGACCGCCGATCATCTTGCTCTCGTCGCGCACGCCGATCTGGCGCAGCTCGATGCGGGTGTGGAAGATGCCGGCCAGGTCCTTGACCAGCTCACGGAAGTCCACACGGCCATCGGCGGTGAAATAGAACATGATCTTGGAGCGGTCGAGGGTGTATTCGGCCTCCACCAGCTTCATTTCCAGCCCGTGGCGGGCGATGCACTCCTGGCAGGTGTGGTAGGCGCGCTTTTCGTCCTCACGGTTCTGGCGCATCCGGCGCACATCCACGCTGTCGGCCATCCGGGTGATGGGCTTGAGGGCCTTGGGGACAGCGGAGTCGGCGATCTCCTTCACGCCCTGCACCACTTCGCCGCACTCCACGCCCCGGGCCGTCTCGACGATAACATAGTCGCCGGTCTTGATGGGGGTGTCTGCGGGGTCAAAATAATAGGTCTTGCCGTTGTCCTTGAAACGGACGGATATAACTTTCTTCATAGCATTCCTCTTTGGGGTCGTATCGAACGTATATAAGCCCGGAAAATGGGCCTTATGCAGTCTGGATAGGCGCTGTGCCTGAAATTGCGATAAAATTCCATTCTGCATTCTAGTATAGCATAATCCGGCCCGTATTTCCACGAAATATGGCAAGAAAGTAGCCGGGATATTCCCATTAACTTCCTAAACGAAGGTGATTTAAGGAAAGTTTTGTTAAAGATTGACTTCAGGACTATTGCAAGGGGGATTCCCTTGTGTATAATAGGAATGATAAGAAGCGTTCAGAGGGTACTGCTGTGGTTGCGGCGTACCTCTTGCCGCGCGGCGGCATAAAAAAGAAATGGATAGGAAATCATGGAAAAATTCAGTGTCAAAAAGCCGTTCACCATCCTTGTTGCGGTCATCATGGTCCTGCTGCTGGGCTTCGTGTCCATCACGAACCTGCAGACGAACCTTCTGCCCGACATCAGCACGCCATACCTCATGGTGGTCACCGTCTACCCCGGTGCCAGCCCGGAGCGTGTGGAGTCAGAAGTCTCCGATGTGATGGAGAACGCGCTGGGTACAGTGTCCGGCGTCGAGAGCATCACGGCGACCTCGGCAGAAAACTACAGCCTTCTGCTCATGAAATTCGCCGAAGGCACCGACATGAACAGCGCGATGGTCAAGACCTCCAATAAGGTGGACCAGACCGCGACCAGTCTGCCCAGCACCTGTCTGACCCCCTCCATCATCGAGTACAGCCTGAACATGAACGCCTTTATGACGGTGGCTGTCAGCCGGGAGGGCAGCGATGTCTACGATCTGTCGGATTTTGTGGATAACACCCTCGTGCCTTATGTGGGCCGCACCAGCGGCGTTTCCAGCGTGTCGGCCAACGGCCTCATCGAAAAGATGGTGCAGGTGCAGCTGAATCAGGATAAGATAGACGAAGTGAACGCCCGCCTGCTGGAACTCATCGACACCCAGCTGGCCGACGCCCGCGCCCAGCTCGACGCCGCGGAGGCACAGATCGCCGAGGGCCGCGCCGAGTATGAAAAACAGCTGAAAAACTTCGGCAATACCGTCTCCGATACGGTCATGGCCCAGATGGGTACGGAGGTGGCCGACGCCGTCACCGTCGTGCGCGACCAGGCGCAGGCTTTGATGAACAGCGTCAACCAGCTCATCGGCGTGGTCAATGAACCGGAGATCCAGCAGGCCCTCATCGACGTCCGCGACGGCCTGCAGCGTGTCGTGGACCAGTTCAACCAGACCGGTATGCGGGACATCGACTCCCTCATCGAGATCGTCGGCGAGCTGCGCGACATCACCGATAGGCTCACCGCCGCTCTGCAGGAGCTGCAGGGCCGTCTGGGTACCAGCGACGGCACCGTCTCCGACCTTGCCGACGAGCTGGAAGTCTCCAACAGCCTGAGCACCATTTATAAGACTCTGGACGAGGTCATCAAAGCCATGGATAATGTCCCCGGCCTGATGAACCAGTTCTCCGTCGCTCTGGGCAGCTATTCCAGCCAGCAGCTCAGCGCCTATATGCGCTTTACTGAGGCCCGCGAGATGCTCAAGGACTATGAGAACCAGCTGGAAGACGCCAAGCAGCTCTACGAGGAGAGCAAGGAAAAGGCCCTTGCCAGCGCCGATGTGGCCAAGCAGCTGGACATCAAGACCCTCGCCCAGCTCATCTACGCCCAGAACTTCTCGATGCCTGCCGGCTATGTCGCCGATAAGAGCGGCGAGTCCTGGCTGCTGAAGGTCGGCGAAGAGTACGACAGCGTTTCGGACATCGAGGGCGCACTTCTGCTCCACGTCGAGGGCTTCGGCGATGTTCGCCTCTCCGATGTGGCCGACGTGGCCGTCATCGACAACGCCGAGGCCAGCTACACCCGCCTGAATGGGGAGCGGGCCGTGGTGCTGAAAATTTTCCGCAACGCCACCTCCAGCGCCAGCAGCGTCTCGGACGGCTGCCTGAATGCCTTCAAAGAGCTGCAGGCTCAGTATTCTGACCTTCACGTCGTCGTCCTGTCCAACCAGGGCAACTACATCACCATCATCGTCAACAGCATCATCAGCAGTATGCTGGTGGGCGCTGCGCTGGCCATCATCGTGCTGGCCATCTTCCTCAAGGACATCAAGCCCACCCTCGTGGTCGGCGTCAGCATTCCGCTGTCTGTCCTGTTCGCCGTCGTGCTGATGTACTTCACCGGCCTCGACATGAACATCATGACGCTGGCGGGCCTGTCGCTGGGCGTCGGTATGCTGGTGGACAACTCGGTGGTCGTCATCGAGAACATCTACCGTCTGCGCAGCCGGGGCGTGCCGGCGGCCCGCGCCGCCGTGCAGGGAGCCCGTCAGGTGAGTATGTCAGTGGTGGCCTCCACCCTCACCTCGGTCTGCGTCTTCCTGCCTGTGGTGTTCGCCTCCGGTACGGTGCGCAGCCTGCTGCAGCCCATGTCCATGTGCATCGGCTACTGCCTGATGGCCTCTCTCATCGTGGCCATCACCGTCGTGCCTGCCGCTGCTTCCACTGTCCTGAAAAAGGCTGAGCCGAAGCGTCTGGTCTGGTTCGAAAAGATTCAGGATAAGTATGCCCACAGCCTTGAGTGGTGCCTGAAGCACCGCGCCCTGCCGCTGGTGGCTGCAGTCGTGCTGCTGGTCTTCTGCGGCTGGAAGGTCTTCTCCATGGGCGTCGTCCTTCTGCCCGAAATTTCCAGCAATGAGGCCACCATCGCCCTCTCCACCGACGACGGCCTGACCAAAGAGGAATCCTACGGTGTGGCCGGACAGGTCGTGGAGGCCGTCATGGCCGTGGACGGCGTGGAAGAGGTGGGCGTCACCACCGACACCACCGTGGCCGGCATCGACATCGGCCAGCTGGGTCTGCCCAGCGCCATCACCGACCTGCTGAGCGCCGCCAACAGCTACGGCAGCTACCGGTTCAACGTCATGCTGGACGAGTCCCTCTCCTCCACTAAGATCGCCGCTGTGGAGCAGGCCCTGAACGATGCAGTGGCCAGCGTCGAGAACTGCACTGGTACCGTAGAGATCAGCGGAATGCAGGACCTGACCAGCCAGCTGAGCAGCGGCCTCTCTGTCAAGATCTACGGCCCCGACGCCGATACCATTACCGCACTGGGCGATAAGGTCGTCCAGATGGTCAACGACACCGAGGGCTTCGCCAATGCCGCCACCGGCCTCGGTCAGGGCGATGCGACCATCAATCTGGACATCGACCGCGACAAGGTCCGCGCCTACGGTCTGACCGTCGCGCAGGTCTACCAGCAGATCGCCGCCAAGCTCACCACCACCACCACGGCGGAGACCCCCGTCACCGTGGACGGCTCCACCATGAAAGTCCAGATCAGCGACAACCTTGACCCTGTGACCAAGGAAAACATGATGGACATGACCTTCACCACCAGCGTCATGGACGCCACCGGCGCCATCACCACCGGCACCTGCACGCTGGGTGACATCGCTACCTGGTTCACCGGCACCGCCCCCGACTCTATCACCAGCGAGAACCAGACCCGCTACATCACGGTGTCTGCCGACACGCTGGACGGCTACAACACCACGGTCCAGTCCCGTGTGCTCCAGAAGACGCTGGACGACTTCGCTCTCTCCGATGAGATGCCCGAGGGCTGCTCCTTCTCGCTGGACGGCGAGTCCTCCACCATCAACCAGATGGTCGACGAGATGGTGCAGTGGATGGCTCTGGCCCTGCCCTTCGTCTATCTGGTCATGGTGGCTCAGTTCCAGAGCCTGCTGTCCCCCTTCATCGTCCTGTTCACGGTGCCGTTGGCCTTCACTGGCGGCCTGCTGGGTATGCTGGTCACCGGCCAGCAGCTGACCATGATCTCCCTGATGGGCTTCATCGTCCTGATGGGTACCGTCGTCAACAACGGCATCGTCTTCGTGGACTACGCCAACCAGCTGCGTCTGGGCGGCCTGGAGCGCCGTGCGGCCCTTGTCGCCACCGGCAAGACCCGTATGCGTCCTATCCTCATGACCACCCTGACCACCGTTCTGGCCATGCTGCAGATGGTGTTCAGCAACGATATGGCGAGCCAGCTCATGAGCGGCATGGCCATCGTCATCATCTGCGGCCTGAGCTATGCCACCCTGATGACCCTGTACATCGTCCCCATCCTCTACGACATCCTCTTCAAGAAGCCGCCGCTGGTGGTCGATGTAGGTGACGACGGAATGGACGACATCCCCGATGATGCCGCCGAGTATATCGCGCAGTCGAACGCCGCCGAGGCTCAGCCGGAAGCATAATTTTATACAGATTCAAAAGGGAGCTGTTGCATTTTGCAGCAGCTCCCTTTTCTGTTTCGCAATATGTCCAAAAAATCTCTCGAAATTTTGGAAGATAAATCTAAAAGCATTCTCACACAAGTCTGGAAAACTGTGCTATAATCATAATTATGGACGAGGTCGGGGCTGCGCTGCCCTGACCGAAAATAATGAAGAAGGAGGCGAGCCTTATGGCACAGTTCCGCTCCAAGCCCTTTGGTGTGACCAAAAACGGCGATAAGGTGGATGAATACATCATCTCCAATCCCGGTGGACTTGAGATCAGCGTGCTGAACTATGGCTGTGTGATCAAAAATCTCTTCGTCCCTACAAAAACGGGTCTGGTGGATGTGGTCGTCGGACACGACACCCTCGCCGACTATGAGGCGGATTTCAACTCATCCGGCAGCACCTGCTGCGGTGCGTTCGTAGGCCGGTACGCCAACCGCATTGAAAATGCGGAATTTTCTCTCAGCGGCAAGACCTACAAGCTGGAAGCCAACAATGGCAAAAATCACCTGCACGGCACCTTCCCCCGCAAAATTTACGATGTGAAGATGTTCGGCGACACCCTTTTGATGGAGACCGAAAGCCCGGCGGGCGAAGACGGTTTCCCCGGAAATCTGAAGGTCAGTGTGCGGTATATCCTCACGCCGGACAACACCCTGCGGATGGACTACCGTGTGTCCACTGACGAGGACACCATCATCAACCTGACCAACCACACCTACTTCAACCTCGACGGCGGCGGCAATGTGCTGGGCCAGAAGCTCCGCATTTACGCTTCCAACTACCTCGAGAGCAACAACGAGACCTGCCCCACGGGTAAGATCCTGCCTGTGGACGGTACGCCGATGGACTTCCGCACCGGAAAGCCTCTGGGACGCGACCTCGACACCGGCTTCTACCAGACCACCATGGCGGGCGGCGGCTTCGACCACTGCTACGTCCTCGACCGGCCCCGGGGTGCCAGCCAGAGCCTCTGCGCATGGGCGTCCAGCGACAAGACCGGCATCAGCATGAAGATGTACACCACCCAGCCGGGCATCCAGCTCTACACCGGCAACTTCCTGCAGAACTGCCCCTCCCCCGGCAAGGGCGGCGTCCCGCTGGAAAAGTACGGCGGCTTTGCCCTTGAGACCCAGCATTTCCCCTGCAGCCCCTCTCACCCGGAGTTCCCGACGACGGTGCTGCGGGCAGGCAAAGTCTTCCGAGCCAACACTACGCTCCGCTTCTTCACCGGCCGTCAGTGCGGCCGATTATAAAAGAGAATCCGTTTTCTAAGCAAATATCAGCCGCAGCAAAGGGCAGCTCTCTTGCGGGAGCTGCCCTTTGCTGTTTTTTGCGTGTCCTCTCCATGCCTTGCGGACTAAAAATCTTTGCAGTTCATCAGACTGGCTGAAAAGATGCAACAAAAATACATTTTAATAAAAAAGCCGGTACTTGATTCTCTGTGCAAAAAGCGGTATCCTTTAGGCAGACAGAGCACAAGGGCTCTGTGCGAAGCAACATTTGGAACAAGAGAGGTACTGGACATGGCTATTTTGGTTTCCGGCGGCGCAGGCTACATCGGCAGCCACACCTGCATCGAGCTCCTGAATGCCGGCTACGACGTCGTCGTGGCGGACAATTACTATAATGCATCCCCTGTGGTCCTCGACCGCGTCAAGCAGATCACCGGCAAGGACTTCCGCTTCTATCAGGCCGATATGACCAAACACGAGGATGTGGAGAAGATCTTCGCCGAGTGTCCCGACATCACGGCGGTCATCCAGTTCGCAGCCTATAAGGCCGTTGGCGAGAGCGTGTCCAAGCCCATCGAATACTACTACAATAACCTCAACTGCACGCTGGTCATCCTGGATGTGATGCGCAAGCACAACTGCCACAACTTCGTGTTCAGCTCTTCCGCCACCGTCTACGGCGACCCCGCCAGCGTGCCCATCACCGAGGACTTCCCCGTGGGTGCCACCACCAACCCCTACGGCACCACCAAGGCCATGACCGAGCGCATCCTCACCGATGTCTGCAAGGCGGACCCCACCCTGAACGTGGCTCTGCTGCGCTACTTCAACCCCATCGGCGCCCACAAGTCCGGCCTCATCGGCGAGGACCCCAACGGCATCCCCAACAACCTCATGCCCTACATCGCCAAGGTGGCTGTGGGCAAGCTGGAAAAGGTCCATGTCTTCGGCAATGACTACCCCACTCCCGACGGCACCGGCGTCCGCGACTATATCCATGTCGTGGACCTGGCCCGCGGCCATGTCTGCGCCATCAAGAAGCTGGAAACGAACTGCGGCCTCTTCATCTGCAACCTCGGCACCGGCAAGGGTTACAGCGTGCTGGATGTCATCCATGCCTTCGAGAAGGCCTGCGGCAAGCCCATCCCCTACGTCATCGAGGCCCGCCGCCCCGGCGACATCGCCGAGTGCTATGCTGACCCCACCAAGGCCAGGAATGAGCTTGGCTGGGTGGCTGAGTACGGCATCGAGGAAATGTGCGCCGACAGCTGGAACTGGCAGAAGAAGAACCCTGACGGCTACCACACCGCGAACTGAATAAAAAACGATAAGAGCCTGTACGGCGGGTACTTCCCGGGTACAGGCTCTTATTTTTTGCATTTTTTCTGATATTCGAGGAAGGCGACATGATTTTTTTTCAGAGAGCAGTTCAGAACAGCCCCGTTTCTCTTGACAACGCCGGAAAGTTAGCCTATATTACTGTTGTTAATGCAAACTAACAAACACGCTCGAGAGGAGCATTCCATATGACGTTGAAAGATTTGAACATCGGCGAGACTGCCGTGGTCGGGACCGTGGGCGGCGAAGGTGCTCTGCGGCAGCATTTTCTGGATATGGGGCTGATCCCCGGTGAGGAGGTCACGCTGGTTAAATTTGCCCCGATGGGCGACCCGATGGAGCTGAGCATCCACGGCTACGAGCTGACCCTCCGGCTGGACGATGCCGCCCGCATCGGGGTCACTCTGGCCAAAGCCCCGGTGGCGAAAAAGGCGGCGGCAGAAAGTGAAAAGCCGGTGGAGCACCCGGGCCTCGGCGAAGGCGGACGCTACCACACCAAAAAGGGCGAGAACCCTCTGCCTGACGACACGACCCTTACCTTTGCGCTGGCGGGCAACCAGAACTGCGGCAAGACGACCCTCTTCAACCAGCTCACCGGCTCCAACCAGCACGTCGGCAATTTCCCGGGTGTGACGGTGGACCGCAAGAGCGGTGCGATCCGGAATAACCCGAATACGGAGGTCACAGACCTGCCCGGCATCTACTCCATGTCGCCCTATACCAGCGAGGAGATCGTGACCCGGCAGTTCATCATCGGCGAGAAGCCCACGGGCATCATCAATATCGTGGACGCCACCAACATCGAGAGGAATCTGTACCTCACCATGCAGCTCATGGAGCTGGATACGCCGATGGTGCTGGCGCTGAACATGATGGACGAGATGCGCGGCAACGGCGGCACTGTCCGCATCAATAAGATGGAGGCCATGCTGGGCATCCCGGTCGTGCCGATCTCTGCGGCAAAGAACGAGGGCGTGGACGAGCTGGTGGATCATGCGCTCCATGTCGCAAAGTATCAGGAGCGGCCGGGCCGGATGGATTTCTGCAGCGAGGAGGATCACGGCGGCGCAGTCCACCGCTGCATCCACGGCATCATCCACCTGATCGAGGATCATGCCGAGGCCGCAGGCATCCCGGTGCGCTTTGCGGCCACAAAGCTCGTGGAGGGCGACCAGCGCATCGAGGCGGCCCTGAAGCTCGACCAGAACGAAAAAGAGATGATCGAGCACATCATCGTCCAGATGGAGCAGGAGCGGGGTCTGGACCGCGCCGCCGCCATCGCGGATATGCGGTTCCACTTCATCCACCAGCTGGTGGAGCAGACCGTCGTGAAGCCCCGCCAGAGCAAGGAGCAGCTCCGCTCGGCCCAGATCGACCGGTTCCTCACGGGCCGCTATACCGCCATCCCGGCCTTTGTGGGCATCATGGCGCTGGTGTTCTACCTCACCTTCGGCGTCATCGGTCTGGCGCTCCAGAACCTGCTGGAAGTGGGCATTGATGCCCTGACCGCCGCGGTGGACTCCACCCTCACGGCGTGGAACGTCAACGCAGCCGTCCACTCGCTGGTCATCGACGGCATCTTCACCGGTGTGGGCAGTGTGTTGAGCTTCCTGCCCATCATCGTGACCCTGTTCTTCTTCCTCTCTCTGCTGGAGGATACCGGATACATGGCCCGCGTGGCATTCGTGATGGATAAGCTTCTCCGCCGCATCGGCCTCTCGGGGCGCAGCATCGTGCCAATGCTCATCGGCTTCGGCTGCACCGTCCCCGGCGTCATGGCCAGCCGCACCCTGCCCTCGGAGCGCGACCGCAAAATGACCATCCTGCTCACCCCCTTTATGAGCTGCTCGGCCAAGCTGCCCATCTACAGCCTGTTTGCGGCGGCCTTCTTCCCGGAGCACGCGGCTCTGGTGATGGTCAGCCTCTATTTCCTCGGCATTGTGGTGGGCATTCTGATGGCCATCCTGCTGAAGAGCAGTGTCTTTAAGGGCGAGGCCGTCCCCTTTGTGATGGAGCTGCCCAACTACCGCCTGCCCGGCCTCAAGAATGTGGTCCAGCTGCTCTGGGAAAAGGCCCGCGATTTCCTCCAGCGCGCCTTTACGGTCATCTTTGTGGCGACCATCATCATCTGGTTCCTGCAGAGCTTCGACCTGCGGCTCAGCCTTACCGCTGACCCGCAGCAGAGCATCCTTGCATGGCTGGCCAGCGGTATCGCGCCGCTGTTTGCGCCACTGGGCTTTGCCGACTGGCGGGTGTCTACGGCCCTGATCACCGGCTTTATGGCCAAGGAGAGCGTCGTTTCGACCCTCACCATCCTCTATGGCTCCTCTGCGGCCTTTGCCGCCGCGCTGTCCCCGGCGGCGGCTGCACCCCTGCTGGTGTTCTGCCTGCTCTATACGCCCTGCATCGCAGCGGTGGCCTCGGTCAAGCGGGAGCTGGGCGGCAAGTGGGCGTTTATCATGGTGGCAAATCAGTGCATCGTAGCATGGCTGGCGGCCTTCGGCACGCGGCTCATCATGATGCTGTAAAGAAAACGGAAACAGGGAGCGGCCTGCAAGATGCGGGCCGCTCCTTTTCTCTTGACAATCGCTGCGTTTTTGTGCTATTATTACTTCAAATTTGAATGATACAATTTTGAATCACAAGGAGGCGTCCCATGAATACCCCGGGCATCGAATTCGGGCGGAAGACCTCGGCGGCTTACGCCGCCCTCTGCAAGCCCCTGTGCCAGAAGCTCCATCTGCCCCAGACGGCTTTTGACATCCTGATGTTCCTCGCCAACAACCCCGGCTACCAGACCGCCAGCGACGTGGTAGAGGTGCGCAAACTGAAAGCAAATCTCGTCTCGGTGAACGTAGACCGTCTGGTGCAGGAGGGCTACCTCGTCCGCGAGGCTGACCCCGGCGACCGCCGCCGCACCCTGCTGCGCTGCACCGAAAAAGCCTGCCCCATCATTGAGCAGGGCCGGGCCTTGCAGGAGGAATTTGGTGCGCGTCTGCTGGAACACACCAATGAAGCACAGCGAAAGGCGTTCTTCGAGACGATGGACATTATAAATGAGAATCTGGACGCCATTCTGGAAGGAGAAGCATGAACATTTTATTTACGATCTTCGTCACCTTTTTCGCCGGCATGGGCGCGGGCCTCGGCACCGGCTTTGCGGGCCTGAGCGCGGCGGCTGTCATCAGCCCCATGCTCATCACCTTTCTGCATATGGACCCCTATATGGCCGTGGGTATCGCTCTCTCGTCGGATGTGCTGGCCAGCGCCGTCTCGGCCTACACCTACCATAAAAACAAGAACCTCGACATCAAAAACGGCCTCATCATGATGGTGAGCGTGCTGGTGTTCACGGTGGTGGGCAGCTGGGTGGCCAGCCTGCTCCCCTCGGCCACGATGGGCAGCTTCTCGGTGTTCATGACCTTCCTGCTGGGCATCAAGTTCATTGTCCGGCCCGTCATGACCACCAAAGAGGCCATGCAGGGCGTCAGCGCAAAGAAGCGGGCCGTCCAGTCCATCGTCTGCGGCATCCTCGTCGGCTTCATCTGCGGCTTTATCGGCGCAGGCGGCGGCATGATGATGCTCCTCATCCTCACCAGCGTCCTCGGCTACGAGCTGAAAACGGCTGTGGGTACCAGCGTGTTCATCATGACCTTCACGGCCCTGACCGGAGCTGTCAGCCATTTCGCCATCGGCGGTGCGCCGGTCTGGCACGTCTGGGCGCTCTGCGTCGTCTTCACCCTGCTGTGGGCGCGCATCGCGGCGGTCTTTGCCAATAAGGCCGACGCCAAGACCCTCAACCGCGCCACCGGCATCATCCTCGTCATCCTCGGCGTGGTGGTCATGGGCTTCAACTGGCTCAGTTGACCGTATCTGGACAAAAAGAAATGCCTGTGCGGCAGATGCTGCACAGGCATTTTTAATGTTCTTTTAACGGACGAACTCGACCTCAACATCGCCGTTCTTGGTGGCGAGGTTCAGCTTGTTGGGGGCATCTGCATTCTGCTGCAGAGTGTCCTTGCCGGAGAAGAGGAAGCTCTTGTCGCTGGCGTCGGAGACGCGGATCTTGCCGCCGCCTGCGGCCAGCTCAAAGCCGTAAGAGCTGCCGCTGCCGATCACAGAGCCGGTGATGCTGCCGTTCTGCACCTTGGCGTTGCAGACGTTGGCAGAGATGTTTTCCAGCTTGAGGGTGCCGCTGTTCTGGATGGTGGCAGCCACATTCTGGGAGGTGACGCCGCTCATGGTGATCTTGCCGTTGCGGGTGGTGCCGCTCAGGGTGGAACCGTTGAAGTTCGATACCTCGATGCGGCCATTGTCAGTGGTGAGGCTGGCGGTCTGTGCCGAAACGCCGTCCAGCGTGATGCTGTCGTTGGTGGTGCTGACGGTGATGTTTGCCAGCGTCTGGCGGGGTACCTGCAGCGTCAGGGTGCAGCTGCGGGTGTCCTCACTCTGGATGATGAGGGAAGCGTTGGGCTCCCGGGTCTTGGTCACGGTGAGGGTGCTGCCCGCCACCGTGAAGTCGTAGAGCTTGGAGCTTTCAAAGGCGTAGCTCGAGGTGTAGGTGTAATCGGCGCGGATGTGGTCGATGTCGGCGGCCTGCAGAATGACCGCAGCGCTGTTGTCCTGCACCACGATGGCGTTGATGCCGGCCGGTGCGTCATAGCTGGCGCTGTAAGTGGCCACAGGTGCTGCCGCGCCGCAGAAGAGCGCAGCCGCCGTGACAGCTGTCAGAAGAGCGAGAAGAAACTTTTTCATAAGGAAAACCTCCTGTCGCAATAAAATAGATGAGCGGAATGTCCCGCAGAAGATTTTACTTTATCCGTCCGGGCCGCAGCTGCGGCTCGGATAGAATTTCTTACCTTAAAAATACCGCAGCAGAGAAAAAAAGTCAAGAGAGAAAAAATGAACAATAAAAAACGCCTGCACAGTGGTGCAGGCGCAAAAGCAGGATAAATTATTTTTCTTCGATGGTGGAGTGCTCGATGACATAGTCGGCAGCGCGGCGGATGCCCTCGTTGCGGCGGATGGCCTCCACGTTGGACGCAGCCTTGACTTCCTCGAGGGTCTTCTTGGTGCGCTCAGCGCGCTCGGACAGGGTCTTGTCGATGTCCTCCTCAGTGGGAACGAGGTTCTCGTTCTGAGCGATCTGCAGCAGGGCCATCCGGGCGCGGGTGTTCTTCTCCGCAGCAGTGCGGACAGCGGCAGTGAAGCTCTCGCGGGTCTGATGAATCTGGCTCAGGTAGCGGTCGAGGCTCAGGCGCTGCATCTGCAGCTGCTGCTGGATCTGCTCCATCTCCTGCTGATAGGCACTCTCGACGAGAACGCTGGGCAGCTCGCCCTCAGCGGCTGCGGCCAGCTGGGTGAGGATGGCGTCCTTGGCGCGGTTGAGCGCGGCGGCGTGTTTGTTGTCGTGGAGCTGCTGACGGATCTGGGCGCGGAATTCGTCCATGGTGTCCACATTGGCAGCCTTCTTGGCAAAATCGCTGTTCAGTGCGGGCAGCTGGCGGACACAGACGTCGTGCAGCTTGATTTTGAAGACCACGGGCTTGCCGGCCAGGTCCTTGACGTGGTAGCGTGCCGGGAAGGTGACGAAGATGTCGAACTCCTCGCCGCCCTTGTGGCCGAGGATGCCTTCCTCGAAGCCGGGGATCATCCGGCCGCTGCCCAGCTGCAGGGTCTGGTTCTGGGCGGTGCCGCCGTTGAAGGGCTTGCCTTCCAGCAGGCCCTCGTAGTCGATGTGGACGATGTTGCCCTTGACGGCCGGACCCTTGTGAGGCACCAGCTCAGCGGCCATGGCGCGGCGGCGCTCCAGCACAGCGTCGATCTCCTTGTCGGTGACTTCCGGGGTGACGCACTCGGTCTTGAAGCCGGTGGTCTGGGTCAGGTTCAGCTCAGGCTGCAGGGCGGTGGTGGCAGTGGCCACAAAGCCCTCGTCCTTTTTCACGCTGACCAGGTCGTAGACCGGCTCGTCCACAGCGTGGAAGCCGTGTTCTGCCATCGCTGCGTTGTACAGGGCCGGGACGTCCTTGTCCATCAAATCGTTGATGGCGTCGTACCAGAAGGTGTGCTCGCCGCGGTCGGCCTCGATCTGGGCGCGGTCAGCCTCGCCCTTGGCAAAGCCCTTGATGGTGTACGTTGCGCGGGTGCGCTCGTACACGGCGTTGGACGCAGCTTCCAGCTCCTCAGCCGAAGCGCTGAAAGTCATTTTGCAGACACTCTTTTCGGGAGTTTCCACGCTTACCAGTTTCATAGGTTCTACCCTCCGTGCTGCCCCCTGAAAGGGCAAGATTCAAAACATTATGAAGTTATTATAGCACAATAAGCTCAAAAGCGGTATAATAAAAAGAAAGAAAATCTGTTCTTTTGTCAGCGAATGGAGTCCCGTGCGCTGCAAAACGGAAGGAAGTGTACACCTCATGCGTCTGTTCGACGTTCTCGGGCCGGTGATGATCGGCCCCTCCTCCAGCCATACGGCGGGTGCGGCCCGCATTGGATATACGGCCCAGAAGCTGCTGGGCGACGTCCCCGCCGAGGCGGACATTGGGCTCTACGGCAGCTTTGCCACCACAGGCCGGGGCCACGGCACCGACCGTGCGCTGGTGGCGGGACTGCTGGGCCTCCGCCCGGACGACCCCCGCCTGCCCGACAGCTTCGCGCTGGCCGAGGAGGCCGGCATGAAGTTCACCATCCATCCGGTGGAGCTCCGTGCCGCCCACCCGAATACGGCGGTGCTTACCTTAAAGAGTAAGGCGGGCCGGATCCTCGTCCTGAAGGCGGCCTCTGTGGGCGGCGGACGCATCCGCGTGACTGAGATCGACGGTGTGCCTGCCGACTTTGGCGGTGACAGCAACACCCTTATCATCCATAACGAGGACACCCCCGGCTGCATCGCCGAGGTCACTATGTCGCTGGCCCAGCGCCGCATCAATATCGCGTCCATGCAGGTGTTCCGCGCCGCGACGGGCGGCTACGCCGTTATGGTGCTGGAATGCGACTCCCACATCCCCCACGTGCTGGAACAGCAGATGGCCGTGATGCCGGGCATCCGCAAAGTTACCTGCCTGAACATCGACGAGCCGGAAGAATGCGAGGAGGGCTGAGAAGTGTCGTTTTTATCCTGTGAAGAGATGCTGGCCGCTGCCCGCAGCCAGAATATTTCCCTTTCGGAGGCAATCCTCCGCAGCGATTTAGCCGAGAGCCGCCTCACCGAGGCCCACAGCCGGGAGATGATGCACCACCTCTGGCAGGTGATGCAGGCCACCAGCCGGGACTATGACCCGGCCCAGCGCAGCCGAAGCGGCCTTTCAGGCGGCGATGCGGCCAAGGTGGAGCAGGCCCATCAAGAAGGAAAGAGCCTTGGCGGCGATTACCTCGCCGCAGTGACTGCCGAAGCTCTCAAGACCGCCGAGTGCAACGCCTGCATGAAGCGCATCGTCGCTGCCCCCACGGCGGGCAGCTGCGGCGTCCTGCCCGCTGTTCTGCTGCCGCTGGCCCGCAGCGGCGAGGCCGACGAAGAGTCCATTTGCGACGCCCTCTATGTCGCCGCCGGGTTCGGTCAGGTCATCGCGGCCCGCGCCACTCTCGCGGGCGCGGAAGGCGGCTGTCAGGCCGAGGTGGGCGCTGCC
>ERZ1027229.806-NODE-806-length-15540-cov-10.349629_pt1 | contig 15540 bp, 10 predicted proteins | sample MGYA00519245_ERZ1027229 | MGnify/ENA primary metagenome ERZ1027229 (study PRJEB26926, sample SAMN06164466) | human gut metagenome | biome: ENVO:00009003; feature: ENVO:2100002; material: ENVO:00002003 | host: Homo sapiens | place: USA | collected 2012 ...
AAGGAGTCGTCGGCAGCGTCAGATGTGTATAAGAGACAGTCTTCAATCTATCAAATTACTCAATGAAAAAAATGATTCTGATAAAATAAATGCTTATATACAACAGCTTTTGGAATCTTCTGACTTAAAAGAAACCTCAAAAATCTGCGATAATGAAATGCTGAATGCAATTCTCTGCCGCTATCAGCGGCAATGCAACGAGAAGCACATTGTTTTTCATACTGATATCAGAAGTGATACTGTTCAAAATATTTACCAGCACGATTTGACATCGTTATTCTGTAACTTATTGGATAATGCAGTGGAATCAGCAGATAACATCCCTGATTCTTTTATTGAGCTTACCGTAGAAAAAAAGGAAAATTCACCTTTTATTATTATCATACTCATAAATTCCTGCCGAAACACACCTGTGTACGATCAGGATGGAGTTCCTGTATCTCATAAATCAAACAAAGGCAGACATGGCTTCGGAATCAAGAGTATTAAAAAAGTCGTGAAACAATATCACGGAAATTTGCAAATGTATTATGATAATGATTCCGGTACTTTCCATACAATCATAACCTTAAAACAGTAAACGCTAAAAAATTAGGCAATCACGAACTTTTTATGTGATTGCCTTTTTTGCGCATTTCTGTATGGACTGAACTTGTTTTGTACCTCTAATAGTGGAGCGAACTCCTGTAATCTTTAAAATGTTTGTTTTCTAAACACTCCCTGGCAACATTTAAAGTTTCCATTGACGTTTCCATTCTATATTTGCTAAACTAATACAATTTTCCTCAAGCAATAATAATTCCCTCCTTTTGTATATTTGAATAATACGGCAAGCTGTTTACCCAATTTTTAAAGTGTCTTTCATTTTTAATATTCACACTTATCGGCACACCATACTTAAGTTCAATATCATAAGCTGCATCAAATATTTCATCCTCTATCTGTATAATCCTATCATCCGTCAGCTCCGTCAAAACCATTATATCCATATCTGAATTATCTCTATAATCTCCTCTTGCATATGAACCATATAATATCATCTGCTTTAACGAATCACCCATAATGCTTTTTGTCTTATTTCTGAACTCACATAATATTCGGTTTCTATCACTCATATTATCACTTCCTAATTCTTTTGACACTCCCCACAGCTAAAGCAGGGGGATTCAGGTTTAACTAAAAGTTATGTAACTTTCTAATTTACAGTAAGCTTATGCACTTCTTCTTGCAATGCATTCAGATAATTTAATATTTCTTCAAATTCCGGTATCTCCCCATATATCATATTCCTCATTGCATTATAATCTGCCTTTAATGCATCAAGTACACCATCACTTGGCATAAGCTCAATACTATTTAATGTTGCTGTCTCATAATGTGCACCTTTTGCGTAATAGAATTTCTGCTTAAATGTAACATCCTTTTCAAGCAATTCTTTTCTTGCAAAAGCACTTTCTTTCACCCAGGAATTACCTAGATTATAAACATCATATAAATGTCTTGCATATCTTGCTGGTAACACTTTTCCTTCTGGAAAATTTGCTATTTTATGTAATATGGTTAGTTTCTCCCAAAATGTACGCTCTACATCAATGGTCAAAACACTTGTCTCTTTCTGTGTAAATACATCCGGATATTTCTCAGCTGCAAAAGGACTTACTACAGTCTCATGTGATGGCATCCATTCAGCTAATGGACCTATTTCCAATCTTACGCAGGAACGAAGGTATTCACTCTCAAAAATCTGTGGATAATAGAAATTAACAACCATTTCGTCTTCTGAATCAACGGATACCCACTCTCCTACCCCTAACTCCTCTTCAAGTTCTTTATTGAGTTTTGGAACAAATTCATTTTCATAAAACCTTGCCGCCTCTGCATTAATTTGCTTATTGAATTGATCCTGCTTTGTTTTTGACCTTTCACTCCAAGGATTTCCCTCATCAGTAATTATTTTTCTCCAATCCAAAATTAGATCGATATCTTCTGAAAATCTCTCTATTACATGATATGATTTCGAAAGACTCGTCCCACCCTTAAATACAAACGCTTTTTTATATTGGCAATCATGGAAAAGGTGGTCTAGCATAAAGCATACCCAAAAGTCTTTTTCCACTACATTAGGTAGCATTCCCATTTTTATTGCCGTTGCCTGAAATAGTTCAGTCCTATCTTTTACTGGTAACTTTGCAACTTCTCTCATATTATTCTAAACACACCCTTCTAATTACTTCGTATATCCACTCACTTACGCCAGTTGCCTCTTCAAGAAGCTGTTTCCTTTTATCCTCAGGAAGTCTATTCTTCAAGTTGTTAATAACACCTTCATCAATTCGCTCTTTTCCAAGTGTTTTTATAGCCTCTACTACCAGTGTTGTTGACTCTGACATAAATGAAATCTGACGGTTGGCTCTATGCTTAAATTCGATATTAACATTATCCCATGCAAATTTTCTATATGGACCATCACTTATATAGGACCATACAACAGGAACCTGCGTTGACAATCCCAGTTTATTTAACGCTACATCTCCACATGGTGCTATTGTCCAATGATATCCTCTTGCAATTGCATAGGCTACTTTTTCCGGATTAGCAGGAACATATTCCTTAAGTAAATTGCTATATACAGGTTTTTCGTAAACTCCATTGATAATTCTTCGAATTGCTTTCTCTTCTACTTGTCTACCCAAACATTTTCGTATTGTTGTAATTGTTGCAATATCAGTAAAATCTGATGTCACAAATACTGCGCCATCTTCGGCATCTAATATTCTCTTTTTTATTTCTGCATAAATTCCACTTGCCATAACAACACGCTCCTTAAATTCGTCACGATTATTATATATTTTTCGTGACAAAAAATCAATTCTTTTTTTTGCATCCCCTTATATATGCAGTTTCCGAAACTGCGCCGGTGTCATCCCGGTAAGTTTCTTGAACATGACGATAAAATGGCTGGCATCTGAGTATCCCACATCAGATGCTATATCCTGCACCTTGCGCCTGCTGTTTATAAGCAGTAATTCCTTGGCTTTATTGATACGGTAGTTTGTCAGGTACTCATACACCGAGCAGTTCATAAACTCCGTAAAAACACGCGATAGATATTGCTGCGATACAAATACACGATCGGCAAGCTCCTTGGCGCTGATATCGTCCATGTAGCTTTCTTCTATAGCATCTATAACAGGCTTTATAAAACGCACATAGCTTTGGTCATCACTGTCGTGTGTGTGATTAGACTGATCCGAGAGCAAAAGCATGATGCCATAACAGTCGAGTGAGAGCATCTGCGTATCACTGGAGCGTTCCTTAAAGTCTTCTACCGCCTTGTTAATCGCTTCCGACACCTCAATTCCCTTATTCTCATCAATCAGCCGGTATTCCTTTTCATCAAACATTTCCCTGAAGGCTGCCGCCATTGTCCCTGTAAAAGTGGCAAACTCTGTTTTCCATGGCAGACTATTGCAGGATGAGATGTTTTTATTGTGATAGGAGTGTGGCACATTTGGCGCAATAAGAATCCCCTGTCCCTTTTGAAGCTCAACCGTATGACTGTTTGACAAAGCACTGTCTGAAACAGACTGATTTCTGCTGTATACTGTCACCTCACCCACGCCCTCCTTTGTCTGTAAATAATGGTACAGCGGATACCCTTTGGGGCGCGTCACACTTTCCTGCTCCCAATCGTTACCGACAGAGTCGAATTGAAACGGTTCTCTTGCGAAATTGCTTCCAAAATAAATAGGCATGATTTCTCCTTTCAAAAGCGGTTTAGTTTCATAATGTTATATAATTTGGTTTATGATGTTATACTATTTTCCGTAAATATATTATATGATTAGTGCATAAGGAAACACATTTATAGTTTAAGAATATCATAATATTGGGGTTAATACCATAACGGAGGTAAAAAATGCAGTCAAAATTCAAAAGAATCCTTTTTGGAGGAGATTACAATCCAAACCAGTGGCCTAAGGAGGTCTGGGAGCAGGACATGGCATACTTTAAGGATGCCCATATCAACAGCGCCACAATCAACGTTTTTTCATGGGCTAAAATACAGCCGTCTGAGAATGAGTATAATTTCACAGAGCTTGACGAAATAGTTGACATGCTCTCAAAAGAAAACTATGACATCGTCATGGCAACATCAACAGCGGCACTGCCGGCATGGATGGTCAGGAAATATCCTGAAACGATGAGCACCGACTACGAGGGACGCCGGCATAAATTTGGAGCCAGACACAATTTCTGTCCGAACTCCCTGGTATATCAGAAGTACGCAAAGGCTCTTGCGACAGAGCTCGCAAAACGCTATAGCGGCAATAAAAATATTTCTGTATGGCACATCAATAATGAGTATGGCGGATACTGCTACTGTGACAACTGCCAGAAGCAGTTTCGTGTATGGCTCAAGGATAAGTACAAGACCATTGATGCCGTAAATGATGCCTGGAACACAGAGTTCTGGGGACACACCTTCTATGACTGGGATGAGATAGTCGTACCTAACGAGCTCAGCGAGGAGGCCTGGGGCGGCATGACAAGCTTTGCCGGAATATCAACAGACTACAGACGTTTTTACTCTGACAGCATGCTGGGCTGCTATAAACTTGAGCGCGATGCAGTAAAAGCTATCATTCCCAATGCACTTGTCACAACAAACCTGATGGGTACATTCAAGGGACTTGACTATTTTAAGTGGGCTAAGGAGATGGATATCGTTTCGTGGGATAATTATCCTGCATACGACACACCTTGGAGCATGGTTGCGATGACTCACGACCTGATGCGTGGTCTTAAGAATGAGCCTTTCATGCTCATGGAGCAGACTCCAAGCCAGCAGAACTGGCAGCACTACAATTCATTGAAGCGTCCGGGACAGATGCGTGCACAGAGCTATCAGACCATAGCCCACGGTGCAGACACTATCCAGTTCTTCCAGCTCAGACGAAGCAAGGGCGGCTGCGAGAAATTCCACGGTGCTGTAATAGCACATGTCGGAACAAACGACACAAGAGTATTCAGAGAGACTGCACAGCTTGGAAGGGAGCTTGAAAGCTTCGGCACAAGGACACTCGGCACACGCAATAAGTCAGATGTGGGAATCATCTTTGACTGGGACAATTACTGGGCACTTGAGTACACAAGCGGACCTACCAGGGACCTTAAATATGTTGACCAGATTCACCACTATTATGAGTATTTTTACAACAAAAATATCTCTGTCGATATGATTCCGGTTGATGGTGATTTTTCAAAGTATAAGGTGATTGCCGCACCTGTTCTGTACATGGTAAAGAAAGGCATGAAGGAAAAGCTTGAGCAGTTTGTGAAAAACGGCGGTACTCTCATCACAACATTTATGAGTGGTATTGTGGACCAGTCTGACAACGTGCATCTGGGCGGATATCCGGGACCTCTCCGCGAGATGGCAGGTGTCTGGGTTGAGGAAATTGACGCGCTCGCACCTGAACAGTCAAACACTGTAAGCTTTTCGGATGGAAAAGAATATAAATGCAATCTGCTGTGCGACCTGATGCACCCGGAAGGTGCAGAAGTACTCGCCACATATGAAAGCGATTTCTATGCAGGAATGCCTGCTGTCACAAAAAACATCTACGGAAAAGGCCATGTATACTATGTTGCCACACAGCTTGAGGCAGCCGGACTTGCAAGGGTGCTTGATGAAGCCACAGATGAAGTGTCTGTATCAGGTGTCATTGCTGAAAAGACAGGTCTTGAAATTACATGCCGCGAGGGTGAAAATACACGCTTTTACTTTGTGATGAATTTCACTGATGAAAATCAGACTCTCCCTGCAAGCCTTGCAGGAATGGTTGACCTGATCACCGGAGAAGCAGCTAAAGAGAGCGATGTGATGAATAAGTGGGATGTGAAGATACTTATTGAGAATATATAAAAAGCACCGGCGGAGCCATTGTTCGTAAATGGTTCTGCCGGTATTTTATTATTAACTATGTTTTATTAACTACGTTTTCTTCTTAATGAAGCAACTATAGCTGCTACTCCGATAATAAACACAGTAAGCATCATGTCAGCCTGCATATTATCGCTTGTTTTTGCAGCTTTTTCGTTCTTTATATTATGAAGCTTTGTTTCATTCCCGGCATTATCAGCAGTCTTATCGACAGTTTTATCTGTGGTCTTGATATCAGCCGGCTTCTTATCCCCCTGATGCTTTGCTACTGTATCAGGGTTTGTAACGACTGCTTTCTCAGCTGTTTTCTTAACAATTACATAGGTTGAGAACTTATTTGTCTCAAATGAGATTTTGCCGTCTGAAACTGTTGCATCAAGCACATCATAGCTTCCATTGTGCTCCCTGACAACTGAATATTCACTGTCTTTATCAAAATCCTTGATAGCGACATCAAGTCTGATTGGCTTCTCAAATTCAGTGATATCATTTATCCAGTAATTATCAGCGCTGATTTCCTGCATATTTGTTCCCTTGCTTACAATAAGCTGAAGGGAAATATCCAGATTGGCAACAATCTCTTTCTTTACTCCATCTGAAGCCGCAATCTGTTCATTTGCTTTTGCAGTATCCGAAGCACTGTCTGATACATCTATCTTCAGATTTCCCGATGCTGCGGCATTATCACCATCGCTGATTTCAATTTTTCCTACTGCTGCAGAGCTTATGTCTGTGACATCAGCTGCCTTTACAAAGGCACCCTTGAAATGCACATTTGTCTGTGGCATTGTGAATGTGTATGTAGAAATATCCTCCTGCGGTGCAAGAGTATTTCCATTTAGTGATACACCTGCAAGCTGATAGCCATAATCCGGAACAAGCTCAACAGTTACCTGCTGCCCCGGTTCTACTACCAGATTTCCACCATCCTTATTACCCGGATTATTTGCAAACATATCCCAGTCCGTGAAATCTGTTTTATCTCCAACCTTAATAATTTTTGCTGTACCATGCTCCAGATATGCATCCTCTCCATATCTCTTTGCATCATATGCCCACGTTACTGTGTAGCGTACCTTATCTATCTGGATAAAGGTCTGACCAGCATTGATTCTCACTGCATTATTCTTCCCTATCTGCACAGGTGTCTGGAGCATATAGCGGCCTGCCTCATCAGTCAGATATGCCATGATGCTTGTAACAGCTGAATCAAACTCATATGAGCTTCCGTTCTTTTGAACCTTTGAATTTGCATCTGACGCCAGCTCCTTCAACGACTTATAATTTACCCCATTATCAAGACTTACCATTACAAGTGCTGCCAGCTCATCTGTGCCTGCCGCATCGCCCTCCACACGAAGCTGTATTGTTTGTGTTGCTCCCTGTGGCGGCATGCCCGGCTGCTGATTATGCTGTGGTTCTCCCGGTCTGCCCTCACCCGGCTGTTGATTCTCTTGCTGCACCCCATCTGCCCATATATGCTGCACCGGTGCAATCGCAAGTACCATAACAAGTGCAAGCATAACAGCCATTATTCTTTTGATTTTATTCATATTGCCTTATTCTCCCTTCCACGCATACTATATGATGACACTCTAAGTGCATGTCATTTATGCGTTTTACAAGTTATTACGATAGGAGAATTGTACCATTACACACAAAAAAAGGACAGTTGACATTCGTCTCAAAATGTCAAAATTCCCTTAAAATCACTGTTTTTCACGCGTCCAGCTGTAATAGAACTGTACCAGTCCCATGCGCGCCTTGGTCTGAGTTTTTTCATTCATATTTGCAATATGTCTGTAGAGGGCTGCGCGCGAAACTGCCAGCTGCTTTGCCACATCCTGCATGCTTTCATCAGAATGCAAAAGATAATCAAGCACTTCACCCTCACGCGGTGTGAGATGAAATTCCTGCACAAACAACTCGAGCAATTCATCATCTGTCATTTTTACCGTCTCATAGACTGTAATTTCAGCTTTGTCCTCTGCCTGTCTCTTCCTATACACATTTTCCTTATTATGCGATGCAACGGATGAATATATTTCTGTATCACCCCTGCGCAGCTGTTCATGATAAGCAAATACAATCACACTGGTCACCGCAAACAATAGCACACCGGTAATCATGGTGACATACTGCGGTGCTCTCATGATATAAAGTGATACCCCTGCCACCACGACAGCAGCTGTATTGTTCACAGCTCTGCCCATCCCGGCCCAAAGCGCCGGCTTATCCGTATGACATGCAAATATCATAAATCTTGAAGCAAAATAGACTGAGAAAAATCCTGCTGACAGATAAAAAATGATAAGCCCTATCATAAAAGGTCCTCCACAACTAATCACAATCAGACATGTTGTGGAAAGCAAAAGCACTATATACATGATAAAATCCATCATCCTATTATCATCCGCACTATATAAAAATCCGGCAACAATACCGCTGTATGCCAGAATGATTCTGGGCCACTGCCCGATATCCACACTTCCTGCAGCATGAACCAGTGTAACAGCATTATCAAGTGTTGCAAACACAAATGTCATGACAAACACTATCAATATAAGGATTATTCCAAGCTTTTTAGGCGCATACCCATAGCCCCTATCTGCACTCCCTGTATCCGACTTTTCCACAGAAGATACACCATCATAGCTTAAATATCCACACACCTCACATAAGCTCCCGCCACAGAATGCTGTCATAATAATCATAGCTGCCGCAAGAAAAATCACCTGACACATACCATCCGCTATCAGGTTATTATGCACAAGTTGCAGCAAAATTCCAATTCCGTATGATATTCCTGCCAGCTGTGTAATCCCATTTAAACCATCATCAAGATGCTTCATCGCAAGAGCCGCCTGTGTATGGACAAGGCTTCCAAAATATCCCAGCACAATAAACAGAATAATTCCCAAAAGCAGCTCTCCTGCATAGCTTCCTGTCAGATATATGCCTATCATACATATCAAAGAGAGCACACCTGAAATACAGGGTATTATTTTTTTGTTAAAGCGCTTTCCGGCACATAATCTGTCAATAAAATAATATGATAAAAATCCCGGCACACTGCTGCCTAAAATAAAGCTCTGTGCCATAACCACACCGTTTGAATCAGTAAATACAGCCATTCTGTTATCAAACATATACTCGCTGCACAGAAAGACAAAATAAAAAAGAGCAAGCGAAATAATATTTCCGGATAGTTTTTTTATACTATTTATATTCATCTCACCTACTCCTTAACAACAATAAATATATCATTTCTTTACCATACACCGCTTCTTAAAGAAAGAAATTCCATAGCAAAGCACCTCATCATAATCCTCCTCAAGCTGCTTTGCATACATCTGACTCTCTATCTGCTTTAAAGCTTCATCACACTTACACTCAAGCTTTTCAAGCTGTCTTGTGTATTTTGCTTCAAACACTGCTACCCTGCCATTTATCTGATCCTTCACCACCACATCACTTCTGCCAGCGCCATACTCCTTATTTGACTCCACCATATAGCCTGCTCCGGCAAAAATTCCTGCCAGAAATGCATGGTAAAAATCCTCTTTGTAATCATGATAGCTGATGGTTCTGCGTAAAAGTCTGTTTAATTCGCCTTGAAGCTCCTGTATATTTCCTTTCCAGACAGCATCAAACAATGCACTTCTGTTCCATTTTGGCGCACTCTCATCAAACCATCTGATGACCGTTGTCTCATAAATTTCTTTGATTTCCTCGTTTGGTATTGTCAGAGCAGTAAACCTATCGGGCAGCGGATTTTCCAGCTCGTCAGCCCGGACACTTGTCAGATATCCGGTCAGATACAAAATGCTCCACAGGTTCTCTTCTGATGAATGAAGATAGTCATATGTCAGATTTTCATCAACCTGCTGAACGATATATCCTCCTGAAAGAAGTGTCTCAAGCTTTTGAGTAATACTGCTTCCTGCATAGTCGATAAATGATCTGATAATTGCATTATCACTTGTATTTCTCCAATAGCTAAGTGGTTTTGCATCAGGCTTGCGCTGTAAATCAAGCACATAATTCATCACATCCCACGGACAATAGACATCCACATCTCCAAAATGATATCCATCATACCATTTTCTTATATTTTCCGACTGATTTAAAATATGAGCATCCTTTAATATCTCATCCACCTCACTCTGAACAAACCCAAAATACTCGGTAAGCCGTGAGTCTGCAACAGAATCCGAAACAAAATTATTCGTTCCCGTAAAAATGCTTTCCTTCGCAATCTTAAGACAGCCTGTTACAACAGCAAATTTTAAGGCGCAATTATCCTTCAATGCCTGCATAAGCCCCTTCATCATGTCAAGCATCTGTCTGTAATAACCACCCGCATTTGCCTTTGCAATCGGTACATCATACTCATCAATAAGTAAAATGACCTGTCTGCCATAATACAAATTCATGAGCGTTGTAAGAAGCCGTAAGCTGTTCTTAAGCTCTGTCTGCGTTGCCTCTCCCGCTGCAATATTTCTAAATGTCTTTTTCTGGTATTCAGTAATCCTCTCATCATCAAGCACATACAAATGCTCATTAAAAAGCTCTGCGATAACAGAAGAAAGCATCGCACATGCACTTTCAAAATCCAGGCCATCTATCTGACGGAACGACACAAAGATCACAGGCCATTTATTCATCCATTCACCACACAGACTCTGATGCGACATAATATCAAGCCCCTCAAATAACACCTTCGAAGCTTTTCTTACATCAAAAAAACTCTCAAGCATACTCATAGCCAGTGTCTTTCCAAACCTGCGCGGTCTGGTAATCATAGTAACCTCCGTCCCGGGTGACTGTAAAAGCTCATATATCAGATTGGTTTTATCAACATAATAATAATTATTCTGTCGTATTTCTGTGAAATTCGAGATTCCTACCGGAATGTTTAATGCCATAATATACGCACTCCTTCTGCCTGTTTTCTGATAAAATTATAGTAACATTAAACAACCCTAAATACAAGGAAAGTAACTGCATTTTTGTATGAGTCACAACCGAATAAATCCCGGGTTGTCCGTACACACCTTAGTGTGACAGACAACCCGGGATTTCAATTATTAAGTGTAACTATATTCTACTTGTAGAAAATATTTCCAAGCATAAGATCCTTCTTGAAGTTTCTGATGGTTGTATCATTGTCGATAAATACAGCCTCAATACCCATCATGGCTGCCCACTCGCCCATCTGCTCAGCAGTAAGGTCATATGTGAACGCTGTATGATGTGCTCCTCCTGCAAGTATCCATGCCTCTGCACCTGTGTAAAGGTCAGGCTGTGGTGTCCAGAAGTTTGTTGCTACAGGAAGCTTTGGCATAGGCTTCTCTGTCTTCTTGCAGTCAACTGTATTGATAATGAGACGGAAACGATCGCCAAGATCAACAAGTGATGTGGCGATACCGGTGCCCTCCTTTGATGTAAATACAAGTCTTGCCGGATCCTCTCTGTCACCCATTGTAAGCGGCTGGCACTTGATGCTTATAGGACCGTCTGCGATTGATGGACAAATCTCAAGCATATGAGCCTCGAGTATTCCCTCTTTGCCCTTCATGAGATTGTAGGTGTAGTCCTCGAGCATTGATGTACCCTTGGCATCCTTCTTTCCTGCTGTCATGATCTTCATGAGACGAACCATTGCTGCAACCTTCCAGTCTCCCTCAGCTCCAAAACCATAGCCCTTTTCCATGAGACGCTGGATTGCAAGTCCCGGAAGCTGTTTTAATGCGCCAAGATCACCAAAGTGTGTTACGATTGCCTGATAATTCTTCTCCTCAAGGAATCTCTCAAATCCAAGCTCAATCTGTGCCTGTACCGCTACATGCTTCTTGAACTCCTCAGGATCTCTTCCCTCAAGCAGGATATCGTATTTGTCATAATACTCATCTACGAGTGCGTTTGTATCTGACTGTGAAACTGCTGCAACAGACTCTGCAATTTCATTTACAGGGTAAGCATCCACTTCCCAGCCAAACTTAATCTGAGCCTCTACCTTGTCACCCTCTGTAACAGCAACATTTCTCATATTGTCGGCTACACGCATTACACGGATGTGGCTGCTCTCTACCACACCGACTGCTACACGCTGCCATGATGCAATCTTTTCCTGTACTACAGGATCTGACCAGTGTCCCACAACGACCTTTCTCTCGATGCCCATACGTGTGACAATGTGTCCCCACTCTCTGTCACCGTGAGCTGCCTGATTCTCATTCATGAAGTCCATATCAATCGAATCGTATGGAATCTCCTCATTGTACTGTGTATGTAAATGAAGTAACGGCTTTCTAAGCTCCTTGAGTCCTAAAATCCATGACTTTGCAGGTGAGAATGTATGGCACCATACGATAACACCGGCGCACTCATCATCTGTATTGGCCTCGTTGAAGGTTCTTCTGATGAGCTCATTTGTGATAAGTGTTGGCTTCCATACTACCTCAAACGGAAGCTTTCCTGACTCATTTAATTTGGCTACAATCTCCTTTGAATGTGCTGCAACATTTGCAAGGCACTCATCTCCGTACAGGTCCTGTGAGCCGGTGCAGAACCAGAATTTGTAATTTTTTACTGCTAACATAGTTCTTCTCCTTTATTTTATTTTTTATTTTTTTCAGTTTTATATTGGTAATTATATCACTACATTTTATCCAAAACAAGTGTGATTTATTCAAAAATGCTTGTTATCTTAATAATTATCTGTTATTATACACATATAATAAAAATGCGAGGTAGGTGAGAACAATTCGCAGTATGCAAATCAAGTAAAAAATAAGTCTTATATAGTAGACTTTAAATACTATAAATATTATAATACGAGGTAGGTAGTAATATGAATTATTTAGAAAAATATAACTATTGGTGCAATAGTGCAACTTTTGATGAAAGTACTAAAAAAGAATTAGAGCAAATAAAAAATGATGAAAACGAAATTAAAGAGAGATTTTATAAAGATTTAGAATTCGGTACAGCAGGGCTAAGAGGCATTATCGGTGCTGGCACAAATAGAATGAATAAATATACTGTAACTAAAGCTACTCAAGGTTTAGCTAACTATATTTTAAAGACAGGGAAAGCAGATAAGGGAGTAGCAATAGCTTTTGATTCAAGGAATTTTTCTTCTGAATTTAGTATGTGGGCAGCTTTATGCCTAAATGCAAATGGAATTAAAACATATAGGTTTGATACTTTAAGACCAACTCCTGTATTATCATTTTCAGTAAGAGAATTAGGTTGTGTTGCTGGTATCGTTATTACTGCAAGTCATAATCCACCTGAGTATAATGGTTATAAAGTATATTGGGAGGATGGTGCTCAAATTGTACCACCAATTGATGGTGAAATAATTTCTGAAGTTAATAATATTCAAGATTACTCTGAAATAAAAATGATAGATTTAGAAGAAGCTAAGGCTAAAGGATTATATAATGTTATTGGTGAAGAAATTGATATTAAGTATCTTTCTGCTCTTAAAAAGCTTGTTTTAAACCCTGACACAGTTAATTCTGAGGGTAAAAATTTAAAGATTGTTTATACTCCTTTACATGGTACAGGAAACATTCCTGTTCAAACAATTTTAAAAAGTTTAGGTTTTGAAAATGTGTTTGTAGTTCCTGAACAAGAATTACCAGATGGTAATTTTCCTACTGTAAATTATCCTAACCCTGAAGATCCTAAAGCTTTTAATCTTGCTTTGGAGCTTGCAAAAAAAGTTGATGCAGACTTAGTATTAGCAACCGATCCTGATGCAGATAGATTAGGAGTATTTGCTAAAAACGAACAAAATGGAGATTATGAATTTTTTACTGGAAATATGTCTGCTTTGTTTATTGCAGAATATGAGCTTTCTCAAAAAAAAGAAAAAGGGTTACTTCCTTCAAATGGAGCTATGGTTACTACAATTGTTTCTTCAAATTTAACACATGCTATTGCTAAAGAATATAATATTAAATTATTTGAAGTTTTAACTGGTTTTAAATATATTGGTGAAAAAATAAAACAATTTGAACATGATAATTCATATGAGTATGTTTTTGGTTTTGAAGAAAGCTATGGTTGTTTAGTTGGAACACATGCGCGTGATAAAGATGGTGTTGTTGCTGTTATGAAAACTTGTGAAGCTGCTGCATACTATAAATCTAAAGGATTTTCTGTATTAGATCAAATGCAAAATATTTATAAAAAATACGGATATTACAAAGAAGGTCAAACAGCTTTAACTTTTAAAGGAATTGAAGGTGCAGAAAAAATTAAATCTATAATGGAAAATTTACGTAGTAACCCACCTAAAGAATTAGCTGGACTTAAGGTTTTAGCTTTTAGGGATTATTTAACAAATGTTATTATTGATTATAGAACTAACAAGGCTTCTGAAACTGGTTTGCCTAAATCTAATGTATTATATTTTGAATTAGAAAATTCTAGTTGGTGCTGTGTTAGGCCTTCTGGTACAGAACCTAAAATTAAGTTTTATTATGGAGTTTGCACTGATAGTGAAATTGATTCTATTAATAGACTTTGCAATTTGAAAGAACATTGGGGAAAACTTAGTTTATAGTTTTAAAATTAGTTTAACTTGATTATTGAAATACTAAATGAGCTAAAGAATTGTCTTTAGCTCATTTAGTATTTTATAACTATTTGTTACATTGGCTCTAAAAGTAGTTTTTCAATTTCATGTTCACTTAGGTAAGTTAGCTATACTATAACACCATCCCTAAAACTAAAATTTTAAAATTATTTTCATATATTTCATCAAATTGTGTTTCTGGTAATGGATTTTCACCAATCCCTGCCTCTATTGTATAACCAGGTTTACTGTATTTCTGAATAAACCAATCTTTATACCCCGCAAAACTTGAATTATAAGGAACATCAGCTAGAATATATCCACTAACCTCACTAAATTTTTTTCCTATATATTCAGCCTTTGGATGGGTATAGTTTTGAAAATTCCAATATATTTCTTTTCCTTGCGTATGATATGCTATAACTAATCTAAAATTATGTTTCAAAGTAAAATTATACACTGCTAATGATTCTGGTGCAATTAATGGTTTATCTCCTACATAATCTCTTGGTGCTGGTTTATCAAATCCTTGTGCATATTTAATTTTTTTTGCCTGCTCCCAACCTGCTGGAAATTGTAAATTCAAATCCACACCCTCTATATTTGCTTTCCATCCACTTGGAAAAACTATATTGGGGAATTTTTTTGCAATTTCCTGTGCATTTTTATACGAGTTATCCACATTTTTTAAACTCCCTGTGACTAAATCAACACCATCTGGATTTATCATTGGAACTATATATAAACTTACATTCTCATACAAATCCCTTGCTTTAAATTCCATTAAATTTTTATTTTGTAGATATTGAAAACAATACTCTTTTATAAATTTCATTAATAACGGTGTGGTTATCCATTCATTTGCATGAAATGAAGCATTATAAAATATTTCTTTTATTCCTGTACCTATTCTTATATATGGAATGCTCCTTCCTAGTACTGTATACCCTCTGTCTCTTATACACATCTGACGCTGCCGACGACTCCTTACGTGTAGATC
>ERZ1027229.819-NODE-819-length-15434-cov-8.054880_pt1 | contig 15434 bp, 10 predicted proteins | sample MGYA00519245_ERZ1027229 | MGnify/ENA primary metagenome ERZ1027229 (study PRJEB26926, sample SAMN06164466) | human gut metagenome | biome: ENVO:00009003; feature: ENVO:2100002; material: ENVO:00002003 | host: Homo sapiens | place: USA | collected 2012 ...
AAATATATAAATACCTTATTATAATATATAGGCATTCCTTAACTTTTCTTTAACGCAAGAGATTTCATCGCATTATCGTCTATTTTTGCATTATTTTTCCAGCTATGTTTTTCCTATTTATAATTAGATATAGACTCAGTTCAACTCTTCTTTTTATATTTGTTTTTTCATCGTGTATACGTCATTTTTCAAATCAGTTGCATCTTGTACTTTTCATTGTTCTTCTTTTACAATTGAATCAACAGAATTAAAACAAAAAAGAGCAGCCCCACCACCCGGCGGGGCCACTCTTGAAGTGTACGATTCAGTTTTTACAGGTTCATCAGGGGGCTGGTCTGGGTGCCGCGATCCACGATGTCCTTATCCTTGATGCCCAACAGGTAGCGCTGGGTGATCATGATATTGACGTGCCCCATCAGGCGGGAGACACTGTACAGGTCCAAACCGTTCTTCAATTGCATCTGTGCGAAGGTGTGGCGGCAGGTATGAGGGCTGACCCGCACCGAGGACGAGACCCCCACCTCTTTTGCGGCGTGCTTCAGTATCCGTGCCACGGCTTCATCGGTCATGGGCTTGCCGTTTTTGCTGGGGAAAAGATTCTTGTAGCGGGTAGGGTGCTCCTTCAGGTAGCCATCCCGGAGCGTGCAGTACTTGACGAGTTGCTTGGAGAGTGCGGGCGATTTGGGCACGACCCGTTCCTTGCTGCCCTTGCCGTGCTTGACCAAAATATAGTCCTGCTTGATATCCTCCGGCTCCATCAGGATCATTTCATTGCAGCGCATCCCGGTATCGAACAGCAGCATGATGATGGTCTTGTTCCGTACCTCCAGAAAATCCTTGCCATCGTAGAACTGGATCATCCGCTTCATCTCAGCCGCTGTAAAGGTATCGATGATCGTCCGGGGCTGGCGGAGACACTTTACCTTTTTGGCCGGATTGTCCCGCTCCTCCAGATAGCCCTCATTGACCAGATAGTTGAACCATGTGCGCCACACCTTGAGCAGGTCGTTGATATAGCGGGACGTGCTACCCGCGTCCTGCTTCTCCTTCATCAGGTCCCGGATGTGGCGCGGACGGACGTCTTCCAGCTCAGTGATCTGCTTCAGCTCCAGATATTCCAGCAAAAAACGGGTCGCAGCCTTATAATTGCGCAGGGAGCCTTTAGCCAGATGGCGGCATTCACAGTCATAGATAAATTCATCACGGAGATCTTTCAAACACATAAAAAAACACCCTTTCCTTCATGGCGGACCACAAAAGAAAGGGTGAAAAATTGCTAGATAAGCTTATCGTACCAAATCAAGCTTGTTCGTAGTTGAGCAAGACAAACTCCGGTCGACAAATCATCCAATTTTTAACGCAGCTGCGCGATTAGCAGTTCTCAGCGAAGTACTTAATGGTACGGACCATCTGAGAGGTGTAGGAGTTCTCGTTGTCGTACCAAGACACGACCTGAACCTGATAGGTGTCGTCGTCGATCTTAGCGACCATGGTCTGGGTAGCGTCGAACAGAGAGCCGTAACGCATACCGATGACATCGGAAGAAACGATCTGATCCTCGTTGTAGCCGAAGGACTCAGAAGCAGCAGCCTTCATGGCAGCATTGATAGCTTCCTTGGTGACATCCTTGCCCTTGACAACGGCAACCAGCAGGGTGGTAGAACCGGTGGGAACGGGCACACGCTGAGCAGAGCCGATCAGCTTGCCGTTCAGCTCGGGGATGACCAGGCCGATAGCCTTAGCAGCACCGGTGGTGTTGGGAACGATGTTCTGTGCACCAGCACGAGCACGGCGCAGATCGCCCTTGCGCTGAGGACCGTCCAGGATCATCTGGTCGCCGGTGTAAGCATGAACGGTGGTCATGATACCGGAAACGATGGGGAAGGTCTTGTTCAGGGCGTTAGCCATGGGAGCCAGGCAGTTGGTGGTGCAGGAAGCAGCGGAGATGACCTGATCCTCAGCGGTCAGGGTCTTCTCGTTGACGGAGTAGACGATGGTCTTCAGATCGTTGCCTGCGGGAGCAGAGATAACGACCTTCTTTGCGCCAGCCTGGATGTGAGCCATGCTCTTCTCCTTGCTGGTGTAGAAGCCGGTGCACTCCAGAACGACGTCAACGTTCAGCTCGCCCCAAGGAGCATCCTTTGCGTCCTTAACAGCGTAGATCTTGATCTCCTTGCCGTCAACAATGATGGAATCCTCGGTGGACTCGACAGTGTGCTTGCCCTCGCCGATCTTGCCGCAGAAAGAGCCCTGAGCAGTATCGTACTTCAGCAGGTGAGCCAGCATCTTGGGGCTGGTCAGGTCGTTGATTGCGACGACCTCGTAACCCTCAGCATCAAACATCTGACGGAAAGCCAGACGGCCAATACGACCGAAACCATTGATAGCAACTCTAACAGCCATTGTAATAGTACCTCCTAATTATTTTACCCATAATCGGATAAATCACGGTATCTTTATTGTAGACCAAAACCGGCAAACTTTCAAGTATCTGCTAAAAAATTAACAACACAATTTTATCTTTTTTTGCTTTTGTATGATTTTGTACACCTTGCCACAAAGCTTTTGTTCAATTACACCAAGGGTGCACAGCCATTTTTATCAGTTGTTTCCAGTTTTTCCCTGCCCAGTACAGGCAAGTCCCATGCCGCCGATGCAGCACAGCGCAAGACCGGAAAGCAGCTCCGGCAGCACCGCCGCCATGCCGCCGCCAAAGCCTGCTGCCAACAGCAGAAGCACCCGGGGCAGTTCCCAGCACAGGCACAGGCAGAAGGCTGCAAGCGCCGCAGCGTGCAGGGTGCGGCCGTTTTCCGGCTGGGGCAGGTACAGCGTGCGCGCCAGCGCCGCCAGAAACAACAACGCCGCCAGCTCCTGCCAAACCGCTGCTGTGGGCTGCACCCTGTGCCAGCTGGAGCTGTTCTCCATAAAGCGCATCAGCACGTTCCAGTAAAACAGCGCACTGCCCGCTATGGCCAGCGGCAGACCGCCGGCAGGCGTTTTCCAGCCATCCCCGCGCAGCCAGCTGCGCCCGAGGTTGCTCAGCCACACGGCACAGGCTACCTCCAGCAGAATGCGCACAAAAGTGCTTACCGTACCGGCAGCGAACACGAACTGCGCCGCGCCGGCAGCCAGCATACACACTGCCCCGGCAAAGGCCAGCACGCCTGCCGCCGGGCGGCGGCTGCGCAACGGCTCCGGGGACAGCGGGCGGCTGCGGCCAGCCAGCACTGCGGCCAGCACCACAGCGCCCAAGGCAAGATACCGCCACCACACCGCGCCTGCGGTGCACAGACCGGTGGCGGCGTCCGTAGCAAAGGCAAGGTCTGCGCCGCGGCCAAGGCCAAGCAGCACGCAGAGCAGGATAACAACTAACTCTAACGGTTTCATTAACGCTCCTCGATGGGCTTATATTTCTGGCGCACGCCCAGATACTTGTAGGCCGGGCGGATGATACGGTTGGCGAAGATCACCTCTTCCACCCGGTGTGCGCACCAGCCCGGCACACGGGCGATGGCAAACAGCGGGGTGTACAGATCCTCCGAGATGCCCAGCATATTGTAGATCAGGCCGCTGAACAGGTCCACGTTGGCGCACACCGGCTTGGAGCTGCCCTTTTCCTCGGCAAAGATGCCGGGTGCCAGCCGCTCGATGCTGCACAGCATATTGTACTCTTCCTCAAAGCCCTTTTCGTAGGCCAGATGCTTTGCGCGCTGCTTCAGGATGACCTCACGGGGGTCGCTGATGGTGTACACCGCATGACCCATGCCATAGATCAGGCCGGAGCCGTCACCCACCTGCTTGCGCAGGATACGGCGCAGATACTCGCGCACCTCGTCGTCATCCTCCGGGTTCTCAACGTGCTTGAGGATATCCTGCAGCTGGCGGTTGACCATCAGGTTCGCGCCGCCGTGCTTGGGGCCCTTCAGGGCACCGATGGCCGCAGAGATAGCCGAGTAGGTGTCCGTGCCGGAGGAGGACAGTACGCGGGTGGTAAAGGTGGAGCAGTTGCCGCCGCCGTGGTCTGCGTGCACCAGCAGGCACATATCCAGCAGCTTTGCCTCCTCGTGGGTAAACTTCTGATCCGGGCGGTAGGTGCTGAGGATGTGCTCTGCCGTGCTCTGGCCGGGCTTGGGCAGGTGGAAGAACATACTCTGTTTATCGTAGTAACGGCGCTTCATCTGGTAAGCGTTCACCATCATGGTGGGCATACTGGCGATCAGGTTGATGCTCTGGTTCAGGATGTTCTCAAGGCTCAGATCCTCGGCGCGGTCGTCGTAGGAGTACAGGCCCAGCACACAGCGCTGCAACTTGTTCATGATATTGGGCGAGGGGGCGTTCATAGTGTCCATGAAGCCGTCCGGCAGGGCGCGGGACTCTGCCAGGATCTCGCAGAAATCGTCCAGCTGCTCCCGGGTGGGCAGGCTGCCGAACAGAAGCAGCCAGATCACTTCCTCAAACACGAAGCGGTCGTTGCGGTAAGCCTCGTCCACGATCTCGTTGATGTTGACGCCACGGTAGATCAGCTTGCCGGGGGTGGGGATCACATGACCTTCCTGATCCTTTTTGTAGCCCACAACGTCACAGACGTTGGTCAGGCCGGCCAGCACGCCGGTGCCATCCGGGTTGCGCAGGCCGCGCTTGACCCCCAGCCGCTCGCTGGTCTCCGGGTCGATGTAGTTGTTTGCGATGTACTCCTCGCACAGGGTACGCATGGTCGTCGGGTCCAGCGTTGCCACTTCTGCGTGTGCAAAGTTCATAGGAGTGCTCCTTTCCGTCTCTTACTTTTTATACTTTCCGTTCCCGTCCATCCTACGCTCTGATGGACATACTTTTATAATATCGCTTTTGTGCAGTAAATTCAAGCGCTAAGTGCACACTTCTCACCGCAAAGCGCAAAAATACCGGGGTTCCTCTGCGCATTTCCCGCCGGTTTGCACGCCGCCGGGCGTATGATGTTCCCAAAACCTGCGTCCCGGGAGGAGGTCTAGTATGAAACGTTCCTTTTTGCTGCTGTGCGCCGTTCTGCTGGTGCTGGGCTGTGCCCTGCCGTGTGCTGCCTACCGCCTTGCCCGCATGACCCTTGCGCAGAGCACCGCTCCGTCCGTAGCAGAAGCATCCTCTGCCGCTTCGGAAGAAGGCAGCGGTCAGGCCACCTCCCCTGCTGACACAGCCGATACCGTCTGCTTTACGGATCAGAGCACCGGGCAGGCGGTGGAGCTGCCGCTGCGGGAGTATCTCATCGGGGCGGTTGCCGCTGAAATGCCGGTCAGCTGGCCGGATGAAGCACTGAAGGCACAGGCGGTGGCGGCGCACAGCTATGCCCTTTACCGCCGGGATCACAGCACGGAGGAAAACGGCGCATGGTTCACCGCAGACCCTGCCCGGCGGCAGGGCTGCCTGACCGATGCAGTGCTGCACAGCTACTGGGGCACCGCCTACGCGGCCAACTACGCCCGGCTTTCCGCGCTGGTGGATGCGGTACAGACGCAGGTGCTGTATTACGGGGACGCCCCCGCCGGGACAAGCTACTTTGCCATGTCCAATGGCCGCACCGAAGCCAGCGAGAACGTCTGGGGCACTGCCCTGCCCTATCTTGTACCGGTGGACAGCAGCACCGACACCGCCGCCGACAACTATGAATACACCCTGAATCTTTCTGCCGCCCAATTACAGCAGCTGCTGGCCGAACGGCTGGGTATCGCCGCCGACCTTTCGCAGCAGGCGCAGTGGTTCGGCACGCCGATGCTCACCCCCTCCGGCTATGTAGACAGCCTGCCGGTCTGCGGGCAGACGGTGCAGGGTACCGCCCTGCGCAAGGCGCTGGGGCTGCGCAGCACCTGCTTTACGGTGGTCTGGCAAAGCGGCACCTTCTCCTTTACCACAAGGGGCTACGGCCACGGCGTAGGCATGAGCCAGTGTGGCGCAAAGGCGCTGGCAGAGCAGGGTGCAGACTACCGCGCCATTCTGGCGCACTACTACCCCGGCACGGAACTGCGGGGGGAAACCAAAGCATTATTTTATATTTCAGGGCTGTTGTACTCGGTCAACGGGCTCGCCCTCTCAGTCACCTACGGTGACAGCTCTCCCAAAGGGAGAGCCTTTGGCAGTCCACGCAAACTTCATCTCTTTGCCAAGGCCTCTCCCTTTGGGAGAGGTGGCACGGCGAAGCCGTGACGGAGAGGGCGAGGACGCTAAAACAAAACTGTCGCAACCTCCTTAGATGGAAGCAAATAGGGCTGCTGCACATCGCTTTGTGCAGCAGCCCCGAATTATGTTCAGATTTTTATCAGCCGAACAGCTGTGCAAACCAGCTTACGGTGGTCTCGGCGGCGGTCTCTACCGTGGTCTCCACCTGCTGGACCGTCTGCTGCAGCTTGGTGCCCTCGGCGTCCTTGAGCGACCAGTAGGTCTGGGTGCTGCTTGCACTGCCGGACACCGTGAAGTCCGATGCAAAGCACAGGCTCTCGCCCGCAGAGTCCGTCACCAGCACCATATAGGTGTAGCTGCCCTCCGGCAGCTCCCCGAAGCGGATCTGGCTGTCCAGCGTGTTCAGAGAGAAAGCGGCGGCATTCACCTGTGCCGCCGCGCTCTGCACGGTCTGGTCTGCTGCGTCCAGAACCGCCACCTGCACACTGGTCAGGGTAGTACCGGTGGCGCTGTTGGCTGTACCGGTCAGCGTCATGCCGCTGCCGGTGCGAAGATTTACCGGGTAACGCACCCCTTCCAGCCGCAGGCCGTCGGCCTGTGCCGCCACGCTGTTATGATCTGCGGTGACGTACCAGTAGCAGGAAGATCTTGCAATGGACACGCTGGAGCTTGTAATAGGGATGCGGCCGTAGCCGATGTTCCCCGCCGGGTCGGAGCAATAGAAAATACCGTTGGTGTAGTCGGTCAGCAGCACCGCATGGGGCTGGGTACGGTCGTAAAGGACGACGCCCTCCGGGTGCTGCTCCAGCAGAGAGATCAGCACCGCCGTTTTGCTTTGCAGGCTGGAGGGCAGGGTGGCGTAGCCCACCTGCATTTCCTTATATGTAAAGCTGTGCGCAAGGCCGTTGGCCCATGCTGTGGAGCGCACACTGTTCTCGGTCACGTTCGTCCAATCGGTCAGCCCGTCAAAGTAGGCACGGCGGCGCAGCATCATGGCTGCGGAAGCCAGCGTGCAGGTGCCGCCCCGGCTCTGCTTGAAGTAGAAGCCTGCATCCACGTTCAGATCCACTGCCAGTGCAGCGGGCAGACAGGTAAGCAGAAAGGCAAAGCTCAGTATCAGGGTCAGCAATCGTTTTCTCAGGGTGTGCGGTGCGGTGGTATTCACGGTTCGGTATTTCCTTTCTTGTTTCTTTGCGGATCTCATAGGGATCTACCGCTAAAAAGTATACCAGCCTGTAATCCTTTTGTAAACAATCTTCCGTCTATTTTCTCAATATCAACACGTTTTGGGGATATCCGTTGGCTGCTTTTCACAAATTTTTCTGCAATATTCCACGCATCTGACAAAATTTCGTCCTACCCACCGCACAAATATGAAAAGATATTTCTTTTTTCGCCCGTTTTTCGGGTGCCAAACTGCAAAAAACACCCGCAGCATTCTCCCTGCATTTCATTGCAAAAAACGGGAAACTGCTGCGGGTGCTTTATTATTTATGCTTCTGACAGGCGTTCGGGTCACAAAATTTTATGCAGCTCCTGCACAAGGTCGCCGATCACGATGGGCTTGGACAAAAAGCCGTTCATGCCGCTTTCCAGCGCGTTGCGGCGATCCTCGTCAAAGGCGTTGGCGGTCATGGCAATGATCGGGAGCGTTGCCCGGGCAGGGTCGTCCAGCGCGCGGATCTTCCGGGTGGCGGTATAGCCGTCCATGATCGGCATCTGCACATCCATCAGCACCAGATCATAGCTGCCCGGCGCTGCGGTGCTTACCTTTTCCACCGCCACAGCACCGTTTTCAGCCGTATCGACAAGGAAGCCGTACTCCCGCAGGATCTCCTGTGCGATCTCACGGTTCAGCTCATTGTCCTCTACCAGCAGGATCTGTTTGCCCTTGAAGTCGGCGTTCTTTTCCGGCAGAAGCCCCTGCGCCGCATCCGTCTGCTTCTGACCAAGGGCGCTCATCAGGGTCTCGCGCAGGTCGGACATGAACATGGGCTTGGAGCAGAAGGCGGTCACACCGGCGGCCTTTGCTTCCACCTCAATGTCAGACCAGTCGTAGGCGGTCAGGATGATAATGGGCGTATCGTCGTTCAGGCTGCGGATCTGGCGGGTGACCTCGATGCCGTTCATATCCGGCAGCCGCCAGTCGATGATATAGGCGTGGTAGGCATCGCTCATCTCGATAGACTGCCGTGCACGCAGCACCGCTTCCTTGCCGGAAAGCGTCCACTCGGCGCGCATACCCACCTTGACCAGCATCTTTGTCACGCTGTCGCAGGTGTTGAAGTCGTCATCCACCACCAGTGCTTTCAGGCCTTCCAGCTCGGTGATCTTTTCCACCGGGCGCTGCTCAGTCTGTGCGCGCATGGGCACGCAGACGGTAAACTCGGTACCCTTGCCCTGCGCCGTCTGCACCTCGATGGTGCCGCCCATCATATCTACAATATTTTTGGTGATTGCCATGCCAAGGCCGGTGCCTTGGATTCGGCTTACCGTGGAGGTGCGCTCCCGCTCGAAGGGCTCAAAGATCTTTTTGGCAAACTCCGGGCTCATGCCGATGCCGTTATCCTTGATGCGGAACTCGTACTGTCCGCAGCCGCGCACCTTACCGGCAAGCTGCCGCACCCGTACCGAGACTGTGCCGCCCGCCGGGGTAAACTTGATGGCGTTGGACAGCAGGTTCAGCAAAATCTGGTTCAGTCGGGTCTTGTCGCAGTAGATGTCCTCGTCGGTCACATCCATGACGTCCATGTAAAGCTCCAGCTGCTTTGCATAAATTTGCCCGCTGACGATGGTTTTCAAATCGTGCAGCACATCCGAAAGGTTGACCTCCACCTCTTCCAGATGGATCTTTCCGCTTTCAATGCGGCTCATATCCAGCACATCATTGATGAGGGAAAGCAGATGGTTGCCGGATGCAAGGGTCTTGCCAAGATAATCCTTCACCCGCTCTGTATCGTTGATATTGCTGAGCGCCAGCGTAGTAAAGCCGATGATGGCGTTCATGGGGGTGCGGATATCGTGGGACATATTGGAAAGGAAGGTGCTCTTGGCGCGGTTGGCTGTCTCGGCGGCGGCAACCGCGTTGGAAAGCGCCTGATTCACTTGCTTATCGGCGGTGCGGTCGGACAAGACAAGGATATACTTGGCTCTGCCCTCTACCTCACTGCCTATGGCGATGACGTGGAACCAGCGGCGCTCCTTGGTCTCCCGATGCTCATACTCCGTATCCCATTCGCGCTGCTGCCCGCTGAGCAGCCCTTTCAGATAGTTTTTGTCGCACTCCGGGGAACCATTCAGGTGCAGCGCTGCCAGAACACGGGCATCCTGCCGGACTTCTCTCCACGGGATGCCCAGCAGCCGCTCGATGTTCGGACTGACATAATCCGCCTTGGTGGTCTTTACGTCCACCATCAGGAAAACATCATCCACGTTACGCGAAAGCTTCTGGAACAGCTCATCCCGGTACAAGATCTCGGTATTCTTCCGGCGCAGGGTTGTATGGCTTCTGCGCACGATGAGCAGAATGACCAGCAGCGCAAGACCTGCAACGATGCCCGCCACGATCTGCACCGTATGGAACCACAGCTCGTCCAGACTGGCATTGACGATCTTGACCGGCACAAGCCCCACCATCGTCCAGTTCTGGACCGCAGTGCCCTCGTAGACCAGATAATAGCTGGTGTCGCCCAGCTTGACCCTCAGGTTTCCGCTGCTGCCCTGCGCAAAGGCATTGGACAGCTCCGTGATCTGTTCCTCAGAAAGGTCGGAATGGTCGCGCAGCATCGCAATGAAATTGTAAATGGTCTCCTTGCGGTTTACAGAACTGTCGATGACCACCCGCCCGTCCGGGTAGATGACATAGTTGCTGGCATTGCCCTGAAAGGCAGAGTTGTCCAGCAATCTAAGCACCGCATCATTATAATAAGAGATGGCAATGGCATCGTAGGCAAAGCCCCGGTAGCTGCCCTGGGTTTCGGGACAGATGAACGCAAGCATCTGGGGCTTGCCGGGCAGCGCCGTGTTCACAACGACATCCTCATCGTTGGCAAGCTTTTCGTCCAGATTGGTCTGCAAGCCAAGATAGCCGGTTTCCCCGGTCACGGTGATGTAGTTGCCGTCGTAGGTAAGAAAGTAAAAGTTGGCAAATCCGGTATTCTTCTGTGCTTGCTCGATATACGCCTGAATTTCGTCCTCGTCCGAGGTATTTTCCAAAAAGCCGTTGTACAAATGCAGATAGGTCACATTTTTGCGCACCATCTCTTTTAGCATATTGTTGGATTTATGCAGCACTTCTTCCAGATGCGAGGTGCTTTCCTGATAGATGGTCTGCGACACAAACGAGATGTACCGCACGCTGAGCCCGACTGCCAGCAAGACCAGCAGAAGGATAGCGGCAGCAGCAGGGAGCCACTTTTGCCGGGGATGGCAGCTCCGTTTTGGTTTACGCTTTTCGTCTGCCATTCCGCTCACCTCAGTGTCATGTAGTTTTCAGGCTCTGCAAGCGCTGCGCCGCCGCCGGAGACGTGATCGCGCCATGTGTTTTTCACCCACGCGTCTCCGTCCTCAGACGTGCCGCTCTTGCTCGCAAGCAGCGCTTCCATCTGCTTTGACGTTGCCAGACAGGTCACAGTAATGGTGTCGTCATCCCGCAGCGGCTGCCCGTTGCGGGTGATACCGGTCAGGGTATAGCTGCCGTTATTCTCCTTTACCTCCACGGCAATACCACTGACCACCGGCAGAGAACCACGATTGAAGGGCACAAAGCCGCCCTCGCAGCCTTCCACATAAGCGCGGACAGTTTCCTTCAGCTCAGCACCGGTCATGGTGCGCTGGCGGGACATCAGGCCGTTGGGCATGATCATGGAATCCGCCATTTTCTGGTTATAATCTGCCTTCAGCACACTGCCGGTAAAGCTGTTTGCGGTGGCAAGCAGCACATCCGTGCCGTAAGCGCCGCGCAGCGTGTTTGCCATAACGGAGAAGGCGGCATTGCCGCCGTTTGCGTGGAATACGTTGGAATAGCTCTTTCCGCTGGTCAGCACGGTCTCGTCCGCAGCAGGCTCCTCTTCGGCGAGAAGCTGGGCGTTGAACGCCCGGTAAGCCTGTTTTGCCGTGTACTCGCCCGCAATCATTCTGGAGACCACATCCTTGGAGATGGCAAAGAAATCATTGGAGGCAATGCGGATATACATATGGTTTTCTTCCACCACATCGCGCACGTCCTTCATGTAATCGGTCAGGCGCAGGGGGACGTTCTGGCTGTAGCTCAGCACGTCCTGTCCGTCGGCAACGATGCGGTTCTGCGCCTCCTCCGAGAGCATGACGTTCAGCACCTTCATGGCTTTTTCGCGGCGCGCGGTGTCCTGCTCAAGATCTCGGTTCAGGGCAACTTGGAAATACGGGGTGGTCATGATCCACTTTTCGCCGTTCTGGCAGAAGAAGGGCATAAAAATGGTGTCGATGCCCTCATCCTGAAACATCTTCACGCCGGCAGAGCTGCCAAAGTACATGGCAACTTCCCCGTTCCGGAACATCCCGGTCACGTCGTCGTAGGTCAGGGCAAGGTCGTCCGCCGTAAGGTGGGTATCCTGAATGAACTGCGCCATCCGCTCAAAGGCCCCCGGCCACACGGCATCGTCCAGACCCACCCGCACGGTGCTGGCGGGGTCGCTGTAAGCGGTGCGCCACTTGCGCCCTTCCGTAGTGGTAAGCTCGGCGGCGGAAAGCCCCTGCAGCGTTTCCATGCAGTTGTAATCGTAGGCATAGTCAGCGGTAAAGCCCCGGATGCCTACCGCTTCAAACGCCTGACAGGCCGCCACAAAGCTTGCGTAATCGGTAGGCAGCGGGATATCGTACTGCTCAAAAAGGCTGCGGTTGACCACAAAGCCGTGGGCATCCGCACACACCGGCAGCCAGTTCACACTGCCGTCCTCGTTTTTAAAGCTGTTGAGGTAGGTGTTGTACACAGCGCCCGCCTCGTTGGTCAGGGCAAGGTTCATCAGACTGTCTTTCAGCGGGGCAGCATCGTGCAGCGAGAACCGGCAGCAGGTGATGATATCCGGCAGGCCGCCGTTCTGCTGCAAAAACTTGTAAAAATCCAGATCGTTGTTGCCTACGATGAACTCAATATTCACGTCCGGCAGCTGCGCTTGGACATAGGGAGCATAGCTTTCGTACAGGCTATTGCTCCACAGATACACCTGAATGGTCTGGGCATCCTCCTGCTCCTGTACCTGTTCCGGGCTTTTTGTGCCGCAGCCGGTCAGCAGGGACAGCCCCAGCGCCAGTACCGCAAGCACGGAAATAAGGCGGCGCAATGTTCTTTTGTTCATTAAAAGACTCCTCACAACTCTTGGGCAGCTGCCGTTTTTGCGGCAAAGCTGCTATGGCTCACCAATCGTACATCACCGCCCGCAAGAGTGTGCGCTTTAAAACCCGCCCACGGAAATGATGCCGCAATTTTTTGTGTGCTTCCTGTTTTGCACTTTTCCTTTCCCGCGAAAAGGCACAGCGCAATAGAGACATACAATTATTTTACCATTATCAGGAAGTTTTTTCAACAAATTTTCACATATTTATCCATAAAAACCACGCGCATCCGATTTCTTTGCGGCAGCTCCGGCATCGTGCTGCAATGACCGGGAGGGTTTTAGGTTTTGCCGGTGCAAAGCGCCTGCCAGCGCTCCGCCGGGATGACAGGCTCTGTGACAAAGGCTTCGGGATTTGGGGCAAGAACATGGCGGGTGACCCGGAAAAGCCCCTCAGCATCGCACAAAATGCAGGCTGCATCGCCGAATTTCGTGTTCCGGGCTGCGCCGCAGTCCAGATACGCCTGCTCCAGCTTGACGAAATCCTCCGAGATGTGCGGCTGCTGCGCGTTGTAGTGGCGGCGCATATAGACGGTGTGCTGCGCCCCGGCTTCGTCCGCCACGGTCAGCTGCAGGGGCTTGTCGGTCAGGCGGTTCGGGACGTTCAGCACCTCCTCCACGCTGTGGATAAAGGTGTTGCGGGCGTGGGTCACCCCCAGCAGCAGCACCTTGCCGTGAGCTGCCCGCAACCGGTCGTAGCAGCCGCCGGGGGTGCAGGGGGTGTTGGCATCCAGCTCCCCTTCTATGTAAGCAGCCGCGTCCTTGCCGTAAGCCGCCATGCTGTGGGTGGGGTGCAGCGAGCGCACCACCCCGGGGCGCTGCCGGAACAGCTCCGGCAGAATGCCCACACAGCACGGGCTGCGGCACACATCGAACATCCGGTTCTCCTCATTGATAAACCGCCATGTGTGGGTGGGCAGCAGCAGCAAGCCCTCCGCAAAAAACTCCATCAGCGCGTCCAGAACTGTGTCCGCACCGCCCTCCACCGTGCCGATGGACTTCATGGAAGAATGGATCAGGATGGTCTCGTTTCCTGTCAGCCCCATTGCTGCAAGGTCGTGCTTGAGGTCAGCCTTTGTATATGCCATGTCGTCTCTCCTTTTCGGGCGTTTTGCCTACCCTCAGTTTACCGCCTTTTGCGCAGCAAGGCAAGCCCGCAGCAGCACAGTACCCCCGCAATACACAAAAAAGCACATTTCCTGCTGTATTTTCCGGTAACGCTCCGGTGTATGCAGGGTATTTGGCCCCTTTCAGCCTTTTTAGCAAAACCTTGTATACAGCATTTTATCCCGCCGTGCTGCCGCCATAAAACCGCAGCGCTTTGCAATTATGCATTTGACAGTTATTTTCTGTTTTCTTTGTACATCCCGTACAACATCCGCTTTATCACGGCATTCCATCAGCACTTTCCCCGCATTATGAAGTGGTATATCAATCTTCTCGTTTCATAAGCAGCTCCGTACGCAAGCGCAAAAACTTGTATACAAGCCGTCAAATAAAGTTCCGTTCCAGCATTGACATTCGTTTGCCGGGACGGTACAATGATATTAAGCTTAATTTACCGGATAAATGGAGAACGACTATGGCTACATTACAGCACACGGATGAGCTTTATCATATTCTCGAGGACGAGATCTGTACCTTGAAGATCCTGCCCGGGGAAGCGCTGAGCGAAAACCAGCTGTGCAAGCGGTTCGGTGTTTCGCGCACCCCCATCCGCAGCGTTTTGCAGCGGCTGGAGCAGAACCGCTTTGTGCAGATCATCCCCTGCAAGGGCACCATCGTTACCGCCATCGACATCGGCGTGGTGGATCAGCTCATCTTCCAGCGTGTTGCCGTGGAGGGCATGGTGTTCCGGGATTTTGTGCAGAGCTGCTCGCCCATGGAGATCCTTGCGGTAGAACACCTTTATAATATGCTGCTGGAAGCCGCTGCGGGGCGCAGCGACCCGGAAAACTTTGATTTCAACCACTTCCTCAGCTGCGACCTTGCCATGCACGAGTACTGGTTCCGCAAAACCAGCAAGGAGTACCTTTGGGAGCAGATGACCCGCCCGCAGGCAGATTACTCCCGCTTTATCCGTCTGGACATCGTGGGCGCACGCAACGTGTCCAACGTTGTCAGCGAGCACGCCGAGATGCTGCGTATTCTGCGGGAGAAAGATCTGGACGCCATTGAGCCGCTGATGCGCACCCACCTGTACGGCGGCGTGAGCCGTATGGGCAGCAAGATCTACTCGGACGAATACCGCGTCTACTTCAAGCTGCCGGAAAGCAATAAATAAAGGCAGCTGCACAAAACGGTTTTCAATGCCCTCCGCTTGCGCTCTGGGCATATTTAAAGGAATATTATTTTATCGCAATTTTCAGAAATAGTGTCTATCAAAACAGCATATTTGCGATATGCAGTTTGCGGATGTTGCTTGTGCATTAAAAATGCAAACTGCTATAAAATCTTTATCGAACCACTCGCCTAGCGAGTGGTTTTAGAAATACAAAAAGCCGCTTCTCAGCGGTCCTTCTGGCAAAAGAATACGCCCTGCTGTTGCCTCTATCAAGAAGTTTAGGCATTTTCGGAGATTTCGAAAAAGATTTCGCTTTCAGGAGCCCTCAAACCGTCACCCCAGTGCCACATCCAGCACCATCATCACGCTGAAGCCTACCGCAAAAAACACCGTGCCAACGTTGGAGTGCTGTCCCTGCGACATTTCCGGGATCAGTTCCTCCACCACAACATACAGCATGGCTCCGGCGGCAAAGCTGAGCAGATAGGGCAAAGCGGGCACCACGATGCCTGCCGCCAGAATCGTCAGCACTGCCCCGATGGGCTCTACGATGCCGGACAGTACGCCGCCCCAGAACGCCCGGCCTTTTTTCATTCCTTCCGCCCGCAGTGGCATGGAGATGATGGCACCCT
>ERZ1027229.825-NODE-825-length-15343-cov-5.995552_pt1 | contig 15343 bp, 19 predicted proteins | sample MGYA00519245_ERZ1027229 | MGnify/ENA primary metagenome ERZ1027229 (study PRJEB26926, sample SAMN06164466) | human gut metagenome | biome: ENVO:00009003; feature: ENVO:2100002; material: ENVO:00002003 | host: Homo sapiens | place: USA | collected 2012 ...
ACAGGCAAATCCGCTATGGGTCGGAAGATTTCAATAACATAGACCATGCCGACAACAACCTCGCCAACGGCTTTCTTGGATTCCTCGTTTTCGCAGTGATTCTGATTCTAATAGCCAAATAGTATAAATATGAAGAATGTTATATCAATGAAATATTATAAGCTGTCACATGACCTGAGGATAGGCAAGAAATACCCACAAGTAGATTGTCTTTGTCCTTTCACGGCATCTCAAATAAGTCCGTGGAATAAACTATTATGTAATCCCGATTTGAAATTCAAATTAAAAAAGGGGGCTATTATGTCAGACTATATCTCCACGACAGCCGGACCTGGGTGTGATATGCTTATATCTCCTGAATTATATGACTGTATCAGGCTTTTCAATGTCATGCCGTATCAGGTTTTTCCAGCTTTAATTGACGCCAATAAAGATATTAGGGAATACTTGTGGTTACATCTATACGGACTTCCTTTCGTGGATTTAATAGACTACAAAAAATCATCATTCATCAGGACAGAGTGGACTATTCCACAAGATTCTATTGCTCTGGAGTCTTTCAGCCAATATCAGCAATTAAAATCACAGGATAAGACTGGGGCTTTTGGCGTAACATTTGATTCGCTCACATTAAGAGATAGAAGCATAATTTGGGATTTGTTCTTTCCGTTTCCATTCGACAGTACAATCGTTATATCTGAACGATTAGCGGATGAGTTAATCAAGTCCAATTATACCGGTTTGTCGATCGAACCAACTGATTTAATCTCTTGCACATTGAATAATGAAACTGACTGACAACATCAGCAAAGCATTGACCGCCTTTCGTATGGCTGCGGCTGCTCAAGTTGCATCAACGGAGAGTGGCGATTATAAAAAAGGCAACAATGCCTTTGACCGGATTATTCAGATTCTTAAATATCTCAAGGAATTAGGAAAAATGAATGAATTGGAAGCATTGTTGTCTGATTCTAATGTAGGTGTAAGAATGTTTGCCGCATATGGTTTGCTGCCGAAATCTCCCAAAATCGCGGTTCCAGTTCTCAAAGAGATTTCACAAAGAGAGGATATACATTCCCTTACCGCAAAAGCGACACTTGAACAGTGGGAACAAGACACTTTAATATATCCATTTTAGTTTTTAGCGTTACGATTATGAAAAAGTGGCATAAAATATTAGGTGTTATAACCTTTGGAGCGATTGGCATTTGCGAATTGCTCTTATGTGCCAATACCTATGTGGATTTGAAATATATAGCATTAGACCTTTATTGGCCGGATGAGATTGAGAGATTGTATCAGAGGACAAATTCTCTATCAATAGCTCTTCTTCTCAATTATATCATCGCACTTGCCCTGTTCATTTGTCTATGGCGGAAAGGAACGAACAAGACTAACCCTTCGCCTATCAAAATTATTTCAGTCGGAAAAATTACATTGCCCTTCACTTTTGAGAAAACTTACTGCCGCCTTGGAGTATTTACTGAAAATAATGGCATTGAACGTATGGAAGCCTATTTTGTCAGAAACGACAAAACAGCAATCTGTTATAAAAATAGTCTTTTTTATCAAGTTGTCATTGATGATGCAAAGCATGATAAATACGACAATAGCGAAATAAATACAGGCACTATTATTAATATTCGCGCAACAACAGGACTTGCTAATTACATTGTTAAATTGTCGGATGAGAGATTGATTGTATTTGAGATTCTTCCCGAAGGTTACGGTGAACTATATGAAAATTTCACAATAGTACTCCCAAGTGATGACAGATACTCGGAGTATTTGGAAGATTATAACAAGGGAACTGAACTTGATTACTGAACAGAAAATAAGCGATGATACTGACCGATAAACGATTTTGGATATTTGAGGCATTTGTGGCTTTTGTTTCAGTAGGAGTGGGTTATAGTATGTTGTATATGGAATGGGATACATACTACACGGTCATATTCCTATTATGTGGTTTGTTGAGCGGATTCGTTGCATTTAAGTGGTTTAGAAAAAGTAATTTCAGACTTTCTTTGTCGGTTTGGATAGCCAACAGCCTATCTGTTGCAATTTGTTTTCTTTTACCCAATTTAAATAAATCCACAACACATTTAGATTACCTGATATTATTTTTGATAATGTATTCATTAATCTCAATCATCCCATACATTGTCATAACAAAAATTTACTCACTTATCTCAAAACGACTATGACACATAAATTGGCTTTATTTTGGACAGCATGGGGAGTGATGCTGCTTCTCATGGTCTATCGTTGTATGTCCGAGGGTTGGCGAGGAGATACGACATTGCTTGGTGGAGCTTATGCGCTGTCGCTGTTATCGGCTTGGCTGTGCCATAGGATAAGACAGAGAATCGCCTTTGGCAATCTGATTGTGATGATTGTCTATAATGCTATATTGAGTTATAATCTGGCATTTCACAGTCGGTATGGAGCCGGACTGACTTGGTGGCTCTTCGCACTGCTACTAAACGCCGTCCATTCAATCGCATTACTCGCATTCATAATTGCGCATACAATAAAACAGGAAAAAGTTAGCGACTGATAGATAATCGGTTTTGAAGATTTGAATGCTTTACCATTGCGCGGCATAGATTACTTCTTCCTGTAGATATATGCTGCAATGATGATTGTCAAGGCTGTCAGCCCGGAATATACAACTGAAATTTGTGTCAGCACATCGGAATGAATCAGTTTCACATTGGCGAATATGACGAGGGCAAAAAACGTGGCAAGTATTAGCAGCAATGCAATCATGCACCAGAATGTTGTCTGTGTCATGGATATGCGATTCTCATTGCGACGGATATCCTTGTCTGCCTTTTCGCGCTCTTTGCGAATATGTGATATGGCATTGTCGGCAATGGCATTGATTTCTTCCAGCAATGTCTGTCTGTCGTTTTCCGCAAACCTTACCGGGAATGAAGCCTTAAGCAGATTATGGAGGTTTATCATTGTACCTGCGTATGCACCGATTCCGTCAATTAGCTTGTTCAGTTTTTTATGCGCCTCCGCAATCTCCGGCTTGAGCCTGCGGAACTCGTTGGCAAGCGCATCATTCCGCTGCTCAAGTCTTTCCCGCCGCGCTTCTTCCGCTGACACTGTTGTTGCCTCTTCCGTTTCAGAAGCCTTTGCCGTTTCGGATGCGGCTTCTGCGGGCTGCCGCACATCCTCGCTGTAATCGTATTTCCTGTTTGCCATAGGTTTGTTCTTTATCTCTTGCGTCCTGATTTCATTTTCTTCCCGATATGTGTCGCCGCTGCACGGGCGCATCTGCGGGCGCGTTCCATCTCGTCCTCGTCTTTTTTGTCACGCCAGTCATTATCATTGCTTGAGCCACCGCCTCCGCTGCCGCCGGTTGAGACGGTGTCAAGTGCCGTCAGCCCCACGAACAGGGCTACCGCCATGTCGGTGAGTTCTTTCCAGTTCGCCGTCTCGCGATAGTCGAACTCATCGTTGAACACCTGAATGACATCATCGGGAATATAGAACAGGGAGGTCTTGCCGTCGTGCGGCAGCTCGTATCGGGAGGTGTTCTCACGCCATGCCGAGTAGTCTGCAACAGGTTTGTCGGAATGTTGCATCGGCTTTGCAACAGGCTTTGCGGCGACAGGTACAATAGGTACAACCGTCTTTGCCCTGTTTTTCCCGACAGGCTGCACAGTCTTTGTTTCGGGCTGGCCGTGAAGTTTCTGCCAGGTCTGTTCAATCTTCGATACCATGAGTTTGCGCCCCTTGCCAAGTTCGGAAGCCTTGAATTTGGCTTTGCCCTTTCCGACCACATAACCCTTTATGCCACCTTTGTCGTCCGGTCGTTCCACGAGTGTGTAACCATTTGCCCGCACCCTTGCCACATAGTCATCCCAAGACCATGACGGCATCGCACGCAGGATATCCATAAAGACTTCGGCAACCTTGACGGCGTTTGCCTTGTGGATTTCCATAGCGGTTATCCATCCACGCTTTATGGCTACCTCCTGCGCCGCATCATGCGCGCGGATGTGTATCTTGTGGTCGTTGTTCGTCCTGCCGTCACGGTCTTTACGGCATACGGCGGCATGGAGATGGGGAATCCGACTGTCGGATTCAAGATGCAGCCACACCGTGTAGATGCTGTCTGCGAGGTTTGTCTTATGCGAATACACATTGCCATCGTCATCCGCCATCTCTATTTTGTCGAACTCCCGGATAAAGTCATCCCACAACTGCTGCCAGTCCTGCATGGTGAAGTCCTTTGTATGTTCCTTAGCCGGACTGATCTCAATTCGGATTACATTATTTTTCATCGGCGCGTGGGCCTTCATCATGTCCCATACGCCTTGCGCGTCAAGTCCGCACGGAAGCAGGTTGTCCTTGACATGATATATCAGTTCCGGGTGTTTCTTGTTTCTCGACTCACCGGATATGTATCGGATGTCATTTATTCCGTGGCTTATGGATTTTGCCTTGCCTATCATGTCGGTTCCTCCTCCTTGTCTGTTTCTGCTACTGTTTCTTGTTGTACCGTCATGGTTTTCACCGCCGGTATGCGGTTCGGGGCGAAATGTTTCTTGATGAGCCTCGTAATCATGTCAGCGGTCTTGCCGAGAAGCCGTAGCGCGCCTATCATCCACGGCTGGTTACGGAACATCGCCCTGCGTTCGTCCTGTGACATCGCGTTAAGCATCGAGGTGTATTTCGCGTAGTCGCTGCGGGCGATGACAAGTTGCTCGCGGACTGCCTCCTGTTCCGGTGTCAGCCGTACTTTCGGCTCGTATTCGTATGCGCGGGAAAGCACATAGTCGCTGAGATTCATCCCGCACTCTCCGGCAAGGTCTGTAATCTTCTCCCGTTGCGACTTGCTGACACGGAACGAGATTGTCGAATCACGTTTCTCCTTGACTTTCTTCTTTTTGTTTTCCGCGTCTTCGGTATTCACGGCGGCATCATTCATTTTATCTTCGGTTTTAACCGGTTTCATATTGCAGGGTGATTTCTGTTCGGTTTTCATAAGCGGTAATTGATGGTTTTATAAAAGGTATCGGTGCGAGCCTGCGAGCGGCGTTCCCCGTTAGACTGCAGGACAACGGCAAGAGGGCCGTGCGTGGAATGACCGTCAGGAAATGTAATGCAGCGGCATATCTTGAAACACCACTCATCTTCCTTCCCTCCTTTTTCTTCCTTTTCTGCCCTGCCTTTGGCATTATCCCATCGCTGTTTTAGGCTGTTTCGCCTATATTATAAGAGGTATGACAGCCGCCTGTAGGTCGCACCTTACCCGGATTACTTGTTGTCGTCGGGAAGTCTGTCGAAGGCTGTCTTCACAGCCTCGGCATCGGTGGTGATACGCATCAGCGCGACGGTCGCCTTGAGTGCCTGTGCCTGGTTGCAGAACTGCGTGACGGTATTAAGGAGGACTTCCGACCGTCCGACACGGAACGGCATCACAGCGTCTGCCGTCAAAGTGTTGGTCTTGTTCATGCCGTGGTTCAGGAACCGGTTTACTGCCAGCCTGTCAGCCGAATCGATGTCCTCATACTTGCCGTTGCCCGTTGCATGGCTTATCATGACACGCACGGCGTCCGCCTGATAAAGTGTGCAAGAGTTGAGGAATGCAAGCACATGGGCGAACTCCGCCTTGAGTTCGCCTCTTGCGCGGGGCTGTCTGCCATTGTTTTTTCCGCTGTTGTCCTTTTGCGCGGGAACATTGCTGTTCACCTGCAGCACATTGTTTTCATTGTTCATACTGAAATGGTTTAAATGGTTTTTGAATACTGTTTGATTGATGTTTGAATCTCATTTGAATGTTCGTTACTTGTCTGCTCGGCGGTTTACAAGATACTGCGCGGCATCGCTGTCAATTTCCGCTTGCGACCTGACACGGATGTTTGTCAGCCATGTGTCAAGGTCTGCCTTCGAGAAGAAACACAGTTTACCGTTGGGCTTGTAATAAGGGATTGCACGGCGCATCATCAGTTTGTAGAGATAGCTCGGCTTGAGTCCGAGGTACTTTGCAGCCTCGGTGGTGGTGAGTAGGTTTCTTTCTGTTTCCATATCGCTTTCAATTTGTTTTTATTCCTGTTGCCATTCAGCATAACACCTTGCGTTTCTGCTGTTTTATGCCTTATGTTTCGCTTGCAAAGTTACTTTGGACTTGAAGTGGCGCAATGTGGCCCGAATGGGGAAAGTGCATAAGACAGCAATGCGCCATACTACTGGTATTCAGCGGTATGGCGCATTGCCGTAATCTTCTTGTGTTATGTCAGATGGGGAACCGGCGGGCTGTTATGGGGTACGGTTCAGTTGCCGGGCTTTTTCGATGGCATTGTCGATGGATTTGCGGTATTCCCGGTTCTCTCTTGTCGCGCCTTGCGCGCACACATCGTTGCGGTGCTTGTCGTAATATGACTTGGATATTCCGCAACGTTGCAGGAAATCTTCCGCCCACTGTTTTCCACGCTCACGCGGCTTGACGGTCTGCGATACGGACAACACCATGTAGCAGATGCGCAGGTTCTCTTTCGGACGCACGGTGACAGGCTGCACCGTCGGCTTCAGGTTCATGAAGTTCACGAAGTCGGAGCCGGAAAGATGTCCGAACTGGCAGTCGTTGCAGACCTCGTAGATGAACAGGCACAAGGCAAGGTCAACGGTGTCCATCCATGCGGATGTGTCTTTGAACAGGATGCCGTCACTCATGCGCGTCCCCCTTCATCCGTCTAATGTCGCTGATGATGCTTCCCGAAATGCCTTTCAGTCTCTCGACCAGCACGGAAAGGAACACCGGCTTGAAACAATACACGCAGAAAGTTCGGTCACGCTCCTGCTGTAACTCATTATATAAAAGGTTCACACGCGCGTGGGCTGTGTCGTATTCCGCTTTCTTTGCATCGCACAAAGGGTCAAGCGACTTGTAATCCTCAGAGTCGAGCGGCAGGAAATCCAGCCGGTTGCTCATTGCCGAATACTCGCGCCACAGTCCGGTGGAAATATCTTTCGCTTCCTCATACTTTGCCTCATAGGGTTTTAAGTGGTCATTGAAGATGCCCTCAAAATCCACGGACTGCAATCCAGTAATATCCAAAGACAGAAATCTTTCAGCCTCCGAAAAAAGGGAAAAGGAAATTTCATTCAACTGTTCCGCATCGTCATGGAACATCGCAGCCGTCTCTGTCACAATTTGGTTTGTCTCATTGAAATCCTTGTAGAACAGGGATAGCAGCAAAGCCTGTTCAAAGGTGATGCTGTCCTGCTTACAAGTGGCAAGCAAGTTATTTACCTCTTGCAGCCGTTGTGTTATCTGTTGTATCATCATAATCATCAGGAATTGAAAAGGTCATCCATTGTCACCTCGCTGTGAACTATACTTTTGTTTTTAGCATTGGCCACGCCGTAGGTTGTGACAAATGTGTTTACTAGTGTTTTCTTGTTTTTTGTCGCCATACGGAACAAACCCATACGTTCACGGAGTTTCATCTCATAACTTGTTGTAATACCGTATAGATCTGTACTAAACTTCATTTCACACAAATGAATTATGCGGTCTGCACGTTCAATAATCATGTCTATCTGAAAGCCGGGTATACCATCGCCTTTGTCAGCCTTGCTTCGCCATGTAGAAATGGCAGTTCCAACTCCGGCGATGCCCAATGCAGTTTTAATTTGCCTATGATGATTCAGGCAAACAAGCTCAAAACTTAGTCCCATCCATGTGTACACACTTCGTGAATCAAGGTTATTGCTCCACCACAATCCGTCTTTTGTATTATTGGGTTCAATGAACTTATAATAGAACAATGTAAAAAAGTCGGTAAGTCTGAACAGACTGTCTCGTGTTTTGTTCCCGTAATGGGACAGCCGTGTGATAAAATCGCAGCGTTCAAGATTTCTCAATATTTTGCTCAGAAAAGCACCTTCAATGCCGGTCATACGGAGAATGTCCTCACGTGTCAGACCTAATTTGTTTTCCGACAACAGTCTAACGACTGAAATATAAGTGTCGGCCTTGGCAAACAACGCTGTATAGAGTTCATCGAACTCACCCCGGAGCTGTGCGCCTTCCGCGAATATCAGGCGGTCTATATTCTGTGCAAGACTGTCCGAAACATTCAGTAGGCTCAGATAAAAAGGTGTTCCGCCAAATATCATATAACATTGGAGTATTTGGTATCTGTCCCATTGGCAGTTTCTTTGCCTCAGATACTCTTCTGTTTCATGCAAGGTGAATGGAGAAAGATGCAGGTTGCATGTGATACGGGCGTGCAATCCGCCCTGATTGCCTCCTATCTTGTCAGCCATCCAAGATGTTGCCGATCCGGTCGCGATGAACACTATGTCGGTACGTCGGTTCCCCCATCCGTTCCAGAAATTCTCCAATGCACTGACAAAATTGGAACGTTGGGTGTCCATCCACGGCATTTCATCTATGAAAACAACCTTTTTCCGTTTGCTTGGAAGTTTTTCGAGATAGTCGGCGAGCGCATTGAAAGCCTCGTACCAATTGGCTACTTTCGGCTGTTTCTTTTTGGAATGCCGTTCTATGGCTCTCATAAAATCCTGTAACTGTATCTTTGCCGGTGTCTTATGTTCACCAACAAAAGTAAAGTCATATTTGTAGTTAAAAAACTTGTCTATAAGATATGTCTTGCCGATACGTCGGCGACCGCTGACGATTACAAACTCAGATCTGTCGGAATCCAAGCACCGCTGCAGTTCTTCACACTCTCTGTTTCGGGATATCAGTCTATCTTGCATAACTTTTCCATTGATTTTGCAAAGGTACTGATTTTTAATCGTAAAAAAGAATGTTTTATGCTGACTTTTTACCTTATCGGTGAAATTTTATAAGATAAGGTAATATCTCAGCATATATTTGTATGCTGAGTTGCTACTTTATCACCAAACAAATTGTATTATAAGGTAGAAACTCAGTATATCAGTCAAATACGCCATCGACCAGATTGACAGCTTCAACCTTCTTGCTGTCAACGATTTTAGCGTATATCTGGGTCGTTTTCACGTTGGAGTGGCCGAGCAGCTTGCTCGTGGTATAAAGGTCTGCGCCCAATGTCAGCATCATCGTTGCGAAGCTGTGCCTCGACGTGTGGTAGGTGATTTTCTTGGTGATACCGGCCGCTTTCACCCACTTTGCCAGCACCTTGTTTATGTTGGGTTCGGCAATCAGCCCGTCAAACACCTTGCCGTCATCCGGGGCATCGCCACGTTCAGGAATCCATTTCATCGCCTGCGAGGAAAGGGGAAGGAATATCGGGGTCGTGGTTTTCTTCATCACGACAGACGCGCGCCACTGTTCCCCATCTTTGGACAAGTCACGCCAGCGGAGTGCGTAAATGTCACTGAGCCTCAGACCACAATAGCAGGCGAAAAGATAAGCACGTTTCACATCCTCCCTCGGACATTCCGTCGCTATAAGGGTCTTTATCTCGTCCACGGTAAGGAACTCACGCTTGCTCTCCGGCACCTTGATGCGTTCGGTCGGGGTAAGCGACATGAACGGGTTTTCGGGAATGATGTCAGCCCTGACCGCCGCGTTCAATGCCGTGCTGAAGTAGCCGACATAATCCGACATGCTTTTCGGACTCAGCGGATTGCCCCACGTGGTCTTGTATTCGGACTGGAGCCAGCGGATGAAGGCAACACAGAAGTTCTTGTCGATGTCACCCATGCGCACCTTGTTCTTTCCTATATAAGTAGAAACAAGGTTAGACACCGTACCCAACAGTTTCACGCCTCTCACACCTCTGCGTTTTTGTTCCTCATAGAATGTCCGCATCCAGTCCGACAGCAGCATCTTTGACCTGTCTGATGTGTTCTTCAGTCCGGCCTTGTTGTTGGTCAGTTCGATTATCCGTTTTGACTTGATGGTCTCCACAGCCGCCAGTGTGGCCCTGTTCTGTTCCTTGACACGGGCATTGATTTCGGGAAGGCGGTAGAGCTTAAGGAACTCGTACTGCCTCTTGCCGTCCACATAGATGTCAAGATAGTATGACTCGGAACCGTCCGCAAGTTTCTTGGTGCGCACCTTCACCGGTTCCTTCAGTTTTGTCTTTTTGCCGTTTGCCGCCATATATAATAATATAATAAGGTATTACGATTTATGATTTCAGAATACGGAATCCGCAAGGTTCACCGCCTCGTCCTTCTTCCGGTCGATTATCCTCGCGTATATCTGGGTGTGCTTGACCGAGCTGTGTCCCAGCAGTTTCGACACGGTGTACAAGTCCGCTCCGAGGGTGAGCATCATCGTTGCGAAGGAGTGCCTGCTTGTATGATAGGAGATATGCTTCCTGATTCCTGCCGCCTCCGCCCACTTTTTCAGGTTCTCGTTCACGTTACCGTAATTGACGAGGTTGCCGAACACATAATCATCAAAGGTGCTATCTCCTTTTTCGGGCATCCATTTCAATGCCTGTCCTGACAGGGGAATGTATAACGGCTTGGTGGTCTTCTTCATCACGACCGAAACGAATGTCTGCCCGTTCTCGGTATAAACATCACCCCATTTGAGGTTTCTGATATCGCTGATGCGAAGACCTGTAAAACAGGAGAACAGATAAGCCCTCTTCACAAGTTCGTTGGGGCAGTCCGTGGTAATCATGCTCCGTATCTCGTCAATAGTCAGATATTCACGCTTGCTTTCCGGCTTCTTTATCTTCTCGATGGTCTCAAGTCTGTTCCACGGGTTCTTGTCTATGAGTCCTTCGCGTACCGCTTCGTTGAGCATGGTGCGGAAAGTCTGGCAATAGGTGTCTGCGGTTCTCGCGCTGACGGGCTTCCCTGTCAGGCGGTGCTTGTATGTGTTGCGGAACCAGTCAATCATGTCAAGGCAGAACTGCCTGTCAATATCCGAAAGGCGGGTGTCAGGACGGAACATATGCAAAGCCTTTTTCACGTTGCTGATGCTACCCATGTCTCTTAAACCCCGTTTTTCGTGGTTGTCATAACAAGTTTGAAGCCAGTCCGAAAGTAGCATCCCCATACCGGAACCGGCAAGTTCCATTTGGGCTTTTGCATTCAACAGGGCTTCGGTTCTCGCTTGCAAGATTTCTTCCGCATCCCGGAGTGTGCGCGCGTTCTGACGCTTCGCTGTAGAAGAGGTTTCGGGCAGGAGGTAGAGTTGCAGGAACTCGTACTCGTGCCCGCCGTCCACGCTGCGGTCGAGGAACAGGGACATGCGTCCGTCTGCCAGTTTGCGGCGGCGTAACTTGAACGGGGATTTCTCCACCAGTGATTTCCTTTTTCTTCCCATTGTCCTTCAGTGTCTTATATTCACCTGCAAAGGTACGAAATAATCCGCAAATGAGTGTCGTTTTAGGTAACAAAAATGAAGAATAATAGTGATTTTTAAGGAATGTATCAGAAATCATCTGATTTACGGAAGCATCTAATAATCAGCATTTATATAGATTTTCTCCGCTTTTATTTTCCCTTCTTTTGCATACATTGGCTAATGGGCTATATGCTCCTTGCCCGTGCCATTCTCACCGAATATCATTACGCTCATATCAGTGACGGCTACCAGCCTTATCCGGTGCATGATTTTCTGAAAGGCTGAACCGTCACGGGCGAACATGGGCATACGGCGGAGTCCCACCTGACGCTCCTTCTGTATGGAGCGGATAAGGGGGACGAGTTTGTCTTCCACAAGTTGTTTGGGTATGTAATCCAAAGAGCCGAGTTTCATACTTTCGACAGCCGTATGCACTTCGGCATAGTCGGTCATAATGATGAAGGGTTGCAATTTTCCCTCCTTGCGCATCCAACGCAACAGGTCTATCCCGTTGCCATCGGGCAGACGCAGGTCCGAAACAACTATATCGTCATCCGTTGCCTGTTGCAGATGTTTCTTTGCTGTCGAAAGGTGGTAAGCCTGCACGGTGCTGTATCCCTCTCGCATCAGCAGGTTGCAGACATATTGGCAATACACGATATTGTCCTCCACCACTATTATTCTTGTCTTATCCATTTTCGTATTTTCTCCTTTCCTCTTTTGCCAACCGGATTATTTCCGCTCCCTTGTTCAACACGGCGGTCGCGGCATGGCTTAACGTTTCTTCATCTGGGATTACATTGCTATGAAACAATCCGTAAAGTTCCCTCAGCGGCTGGTCAGCACGGAGTATCTCCCACGAGCTGCGCAAGTGGTGTGTCAGGGCATCCAGCTTTTGCAGGTCTTTTTCTGTTGCCGCATCCCGTACAGCCTTCATTTCCTTCTCTGTTTCCGTTATCAGCTTCTCCAGCATGACGACTTCATTGCCATATGACAACAAGGCAGAAAAGTCCAGTTTTCCGTCCAGTGTTCCTTTTATGGCGCACTTGTCGGAAACCTCCATCAGTTCTGATATTGAGAAAGGTTTGAACAGGCATCCGGCAAATCCTTTTGCCAAAAGTTCCTCCGCATCGCAACTGCCCGAAGCGGTTGCCACGACCACGGGGATTGTCTGAGAATTGCCCACATTGGATGAGTGCAGCAGTTCCAACAACTCAAAGCCGTTCATGCCGGGCATATTCAAGTCTGTCAGCAACAGGTTGTATTCTTTCCGGCGTAGCATCTCCATCAGTTCCGCCGCATCGGTGCAAGTATCGCAATGTATCCCTTCTTGGGCATACATTTCTTTTAGCATCAGGAGCAGCACCTCATCATTGTCAATGGCTACAACATTGAGATTTCTTTCCTTTCGACTGATATAAGTTCGCATCACTTGTTCCGGCACTTCATCGGCTTTTTGCATCGGTATCTCCACCGTGAAACGGCTTCCTTTCCCTTTCTCGCTTTCCAAACGGATTTTACCGCTAAGCATAGTCACGATATTATGCACGATGGCAAGCCCCAGACCGAAGCCATCCTTCGCGGCAGCATTTGAAAGGCGTTCAAACGCATCAAATACACGTTGCTGTTCCTCTTTGGTCATGCCTGTTCCCGTATCCTCAACGACAAGGGTCAAAATTCCGTTATTGTAGTCTGTTGTAAGTGATACACCCCCTTCCTCCGTAAACTTGATGGCGTTTGACAGCAGGTTGTTCCCGATTTGGATTATCCGTTCTTTGTCAGTCAGTACAATGGTATCGTTTCCATTCTTCACTGTAAGGGAAAGCCCTTTATTCATGGCAACGGGCATGAACTCTATTTCAAGCGTATGCGTGATTGCTGAAATCCGGCAAGGTTGCATTTTGGGTTGCTCCTTGCCGTTGTCCAATCGGAAGAAGTCAAGCAGGGTATTGAGCATATCCCGCATACGGTCGGAGGATTGCTGTATATTTTGGATATATTGCCCGGTCTTATCCTCATCACGTTCTTTCATCATCAGTCCGGCATAGCCTTTTATTGCAGTCAGCGGTGTGCGCAGTTCATGGGTGATGGTATGCACAGCTTTCTTACGGGAAGCTATCAGTGCCTCGTTCTGTTGCACGGACTTTTTCAGTTGCCCGATTAATTCCGCTGTCTTCCGTCTGTATCTTCTGATATGCTTTATGTCACGATGTATGATTATGAACAGACACAGCAATAAGATGAGGATGAATCCGGTCAGGCTGCCAATCTGTACGAAAGACCTATTGCGCATGGAGACTGTTTGGGCTTCCTGAGTTTGCAGCCCCTTCTGCACATCACAATCTATCCGATTGATAAGCGTTTGTAGTTGTATGTTTAGTTCCGCATTGCGGGCGGCAAGACTGTCGGCTTGTTCCGACAACCGGCGGCTTTGTGCTTTCTGTTCGTTGATTACGTTACTGTTCAGCGAGTGGAGCATGGTAGTTGTTACCGTTGGCTTCGCTTCTTCTTTTTTGCCGAAGATGCCCAAGAAACCTTTACGTTTCGGCTTGCTTGGTTTTTCTTCAGAACTTTGCCGGGCTATGACGGGGACTATGTCGGCTATGCGCCTGTTAAGTGTCCTTTGGCGCAAATGTATTCCGTCAAGCTCATTCAACCGGGCTTCCTTGTCCGCCAACATCATACGGAGTGTGTCTATTTCCGTGCGCTTGGATTGGAATATGTCGCTGAAAGCATACAGAGTGCTGTCTATCACCAGCCTTTGCATGTGATATTGTGCCATATCGTCCTCATCCCATTCAGCAACGGTTTCCCCTTGAAAGGACAATCCGGCAATCTGCATGTTCAGGCGGTTAATGTCTTGCCGCAGTTCATTTATACGTTGGTTCCCTTCCTCCTGAAGTTTCAACGTGCGCTGTTCGTTGTGGCACGTGTAAGCCACCAGCAGAGCCATGAGGAATATGGACAGGTAGCCGGAAGCCAATAATATGCGATACAATCTCATACATCTTTTTTGATAATAATACTTGTGGATGCTCTCATTTGTCAGGAATATGTGCGCCGTTATAGCCGCGACTTCCAAATCTTGCCGAAAGTGTACTCATAATTGGTCGTTCCAGAATTTCATCCTTCTCTCACACCATTCCTCATAGCCCTCCCGTTTCAGCTCTGCAGGGCTTTTCAACATCTGTTGGTTGCAGAAGTCCGTGAAGTTGCTGGCGGACAGGAAACGGTTACGTTCCGCCACCTCCTTTATGCTGAGTTCCGGTCGGTAGGACATATCTTCCTTGATACGGCAGACGCGCTCTCGGCGCAGCCAGTCGGCGGCGGTACAGCCGTAATATTCCTTGAAGCGGTTGCGGAAATGGGAATAGCTCATGCCGCACATCTCCGCCAGTTCATCCGCCGTGAAAGTGCGCCACTTGTATATCCTCACTTTCCAGCGGAATACAGCCTCTTCCAGTTCTTTCAGGCGGCTTTCGGCATACTGCATATCAATCTCTCTCAATGGCGTGTCGATATGTCGGAGTGTGTCGCGCCGCGCACGGAAGAAGTAGTCGCACACGCGGTTGGTCACGCAATTGAGATAAGACCTACCCCTCATGCAGCGCAGCAGGTCGCAGAAAAACAGAAGTTCCGTCGTGCGGTATTCCGTTTCATAGACGGCAACAAGGTCGTTGCTCAGATAACAGTATGCAAAATCTTCCGGCGAGCAGGCTATCAGAGACATGTAAGGCTTGTAGTCGCGCATGGCGAGCGAGGGCAGTTCAGGCATCGCCCTGAACGTGTCCACTATCAGGCGCACAACATCCTTGTCGCGGGCAAAACCGTCCATTTCCCGGACAGTCCTGCTCACTGAATATCGTTTCTTTATAATCACCTCCGCCTTGTCCGTAATGCAGCGCAGGTTCTCGGACAAGGCGGGGTATGTATCGGCTGTATGCCGTAACTGTGTTGTCAATCTCATCTTGTCATTTTTGCAGCAAATATCGGGGTTATGGAATAAAGAGCCTGTCTCTTATACACATCTGACGCTGCCGACGACTCCTTACGTGTAGA
>ERZ1027229.834-NODE-834-length-15253-cov-7.998618_pt1 | contig 15253 bp, 8 predicted proteins | sample MGYA00519245_ERZ1027229 | MGnify/ENA primary metagenome ERZ1027229 (study PRJEB26926, sample SAMN06164466) | human gut metagenome | biome: ENVO:00009003; feature: ENVO:2100002; material: ENVO:00002003 | host: Homo sapiens | place: USA | collected 2012 ...
TCTACACGTAAGGAGTCGTCGGCAGCGTCAGATGTGTATAAGAGACAGATGCCAGGGTGCACGACAATAAGACAGCTTTTGCTATAGATTTATATTTTTTCATTTTCTTCGTATCTTAATTAATTGTTGAAATTGATGCTAAAACCCACTGATACAGATTTCATCTGTGGGTATCTCAATCCATCGGTAGTTTCCAGTTCGGGGTCCCAAAGCTTGAAGTTGGAGAACGTCAGCAGATTGGTTCCTCTTGCAAACAAACGGCAGCCGCGGATGCCAATTTTGGTAGTCCAACGTTGCGGAAGGGTATATCCAAGTTCCAGATTCTTCAAGCGCAGGAAACTCATGTCACGCAACCACCATGTGGAAGCTTGTTCATTGTTTGCCACAGCCTTGTCTCCCATACGGGGCCAGAATACATCTTGCCTCGGATTTTCAGGTGTCCAACGGTCGTCAATGTTCGAATAGATGTTACCAGCACCTAAGGAAGAACCCGGCAACCAGGTCTCTCCGCCCAAGAGTTGGTAGGTTTTACCTGTTCCTTGGAAGAATACTCCCAAATCGAACGACTTGTAGCTTACCGTAGCTCCAAAACCATAGACAATCTCGGGAATACGTGTACCGCCAATGGCTGTTGCATCTACTGCGGTCACTTCACCATCCCCGTTCAAATCCTTGTATTTAATGTCACCGGGACGCAGGTTGCTCATATCACTGAATTTTTGTGCGGGAATCCCTTCCTTAAGCATACCGTTTTCATCGAAATCATCTTCCGTAAAGAGCCTTTCCGCTATCAAGCCAAACAATTGCCCTACAGGTTTACCAGTTTGCGAACGGTATGTATCCAAGATGGCGGCAGGTTCGTCTATTTCCACAACCTTATTGTGTGCGTAGGTATAGTTTGCCATAGCGGAAATGGCCCAATCGCTATTGAACTTGTGGTTGACATTCAAAGACACATCAAATCCCTGATTATCGACCTTGCCATAATTGGCCCAAACAGGGCGGTTGAATCCGGCAGAACCAGGCACATTCTTACGCTGCATGAAGATGTCATCGCGCTTTTCCTTGAACACATCCACTACGAGGTTCACGCTACCATTCCATAGACCTAAGTCGATACCGGCATTCATCTTGGTCACGGTTTCCCATGTCAAGTTGTTCACACCGATTTCGCCTTCCGAACGTCCAAGGCGATAGATTTCCGCATCTGTACCCCATCTGTACGAACCGGTATTGACAATGGTAGAAATATAGGCGAAACGTCTGTTACCACCAATGTTACTGTTACCGGCCTTACCCCAAGTAGCTCTCAGCTTCAAGTTGGAGATGACATCGGAAACCGGCTCCATGAATTTCTCGGAAGATACAATCCATCCCAACGCCACGGCGGGGAAGAAGCCGAAGCGCTTGCCTTTGGCAAAGTTCTCGGAGCCGTTGTAACCGAAGTTCAGCTCGGCAACATAGCGGCTGTCGTAAGTATAAGAGAATCTTCCGGCTATGCCTTGGGTACGATAGGGAAGCGCATCACCATTGTCATACTCCTTCTGGTTGTAGAGGAACATGGCGTTCACATCGTGCACTTTGCCGAAAATGCGGTTGTACGAGAACATTCCTTCCAGATAGATGGACTGATCGCCCCATTTAGCTCCTTTTTCATAGCCCAGGAACTCTTGTCCGGTGGTCTGCACATCAGTGATGATGTTGCCCTCTGCATCGCGTGCGGTGGCAGGATTGTAGTAATAGGGATTCTTGGAACGTGTCACGGAAGTTGCCGAGAACTTGTCGAAAGAGAAGGTTCCCTTGAACTTCAGTCCCGGTGTGATGAACTTCAAATCCTGTTCCAACGATACTAGGGATTCAATCTTATTATGGTTTAGTTTTTCGTATCCACGCTGTGTGGCCCACGCCCAAGGGTTCTCCTTGTGCATCACACGGGGAATGCGTCCATCGGCATAGATGGCCGGATGCACGTAAGGAGGTACACGCATGGCTTGATAGAAAATGCCCTGATTGGTTTCCGTGTCTCCCGGAGGAGCGTTACGGGTTTGCAGGAACACGCCCACATTGGCACGGAACAAGGTAGTGGGAGTCACATTCACATCTACATTGGAACGTACCGTATATCGGCTCACCTTCAGGGAAGAGTCCCACTCCTGGTTCTTGTCGCGTTCAATAATACCGTTCTCATTGTAATATCCTGCCACCAACGCATAACGAAGAATGTCCGTACCACCGTTGACACTAACGTTCGCCTTTGTGTTGTCTGCATGGTCTTTGGAGATGATGTCCCACCAATTCACATCGGGATAGAGTTCCGGGTCGGTCTGATTCTTGTAGTTCAGCAAGGTGGCTTCGCTGGCAAAGGGGGCTCTACCTTGCTCGGCATACATTTCGTTAATCAATTCCAGATACTTCACACTGCCGATGTAATCGGGTATCTTGATGGGTTGCGTAAAGGAGTGTTCGAAGCGGACGCTCACCTGCGGCTTTCCAATCTTGCCGCGCTTGGTCTCAATCATCACTACACCGTTGGCACCGCGCACACCGTAGACGGCACTGGCGGCAGCATCCTTCAACACGGAAAAGGAGGCGATTTCTTCAGGGTCGATGTCGTGGAGCGAACGCTCGACGCCGTCCACCAATACCAGCGGATTAGTATTGCCGGTAAAGCTACTGATACCACGAATCCAGAAGTCGGAGTTATTGAACCAAGGGTCACCACTACGCTGAACCGCAATCACACCGGGAACCATACCCGCCAGGTTGTTACTGAGCGAACGGCTGGGAGCCGCGGCAAGCTTGGCAGGCTCGATATTGGTGATGGAGCCGACCACAGAAGCTTTCTTCTGCGTTCCGAAGCCCACTACCACCACTTCGTCAAGGGCTGCCACATCTTCTTCCAAAGCTACATCAAGCACTCCTTTGGAGCCTACCGCTACCACTTTATCCTTAAAGCCAATATAAGAGAATTTTAATGACGGCTTATTACCTTTCAACGTAATCGTATACGTACCGTTGATGTCCGTCACCACACCATTAGAAGGGTCTGCCGCCTCCGTCACATTCACACCGATGAGTAACTCACCTTGTGCATCCATCACACGTCCGGTCACCTTCTTAGGCGACTGGGCAAATGCCGAGCTACTGATGCACAACAGTAGCATCAGCATCCAGCCCACAAATTGCTTTTTGGGAATATTCTTCATTTCGTACCTTTATTAATGATTTATTGAATTTGCTGCTCCGTAGAACTATTCTTCCATAGTCGTGCCATTATAGTGGCACAACTTTGCCAATATAGAGGCACAGTCTTGCCACTATAGTGGCAAGACCCCGGATATAAATATCAGCCTATGAATGTATAGAAAAGAGCGCTACCAAAGCTTACTCGTTGCCCCACAGAGTGGCTTTGTTACCCTTGGACTTACGCCAAGCGTCACGCCAACGATGTATGTCCATGTGATTGATGAAAGGCTTCGGTGCTCTTTGTGCTTTCGTAGGAGCTTCTGGAAGAGCAACGGCTGAATCTTGATACCAATAGGCAACGGTTGCTAAATCCAACGTCAAATTATTATTAGAACCATGCTCTATCGTTCCTTTAACACTCTTCTCAAAGAAGATGGGATCAGCTATGAAGAAGCGGTAAACATGGGTACGTCCCAACCAGCCGATGTCATTATTTACACGAGGATACCCGAAATAAGGATGCGAGAATGCCTCTTTAGGACACCAGGAAGTATTGAAAAAATCTTCCGTACCCGTTCCTATCAATGAAGGTGTTTTTTCTCCGTCAATGAACCACATATCATCCCCTTCACCATACCACATAGTAGTAGGACAGTGTACATAGTAGTTAATACCAACGAAATGACCTTTTCCTTGTGTCTCTACAAACACGTAATTGTCCTTACCGGTAGTATTCGGTTTCTGCTCTCCGGTAAGCCCCCATTCCGTTTCACCTTCGGGAAGGGCCTCCGTGAGGTTATGGTTGTACCACGCATGGAATCTGCCCATATCTTTGGGAAGCTTGTCCATTTCCAGATAATCTACATAGAAATAGAAGGCATCGATATTCCTGTCACTTTGATTCTCGATTTCAATACGTGCTCCCTTTTCAAAAGGCATGGTAAAGTAGCAAGACATTCCGGTACCGTTTTCAGGACCTGATGAAAGAGGCAATGATGCATAATTATATCTTTCGTCCCATCCTTGCCCAAAGAAAGGTCCGATAGGAGACTCTACAGAGGGATAATCGTTGCCATCCCAATACATACGGATAATAATATCATTTCTGCTCAACGCGGGAGGAGGAGGCGCAATGGTTACCCAAATATGGTTGATGGCCCCTGCTCCCTTGATGTCTGCAATGATACGTTTCTCACCCGGCTTGAAAGGTTCCAGATGATCTCTGTTGCCTCCGGTAGGGTCTGTACTGGAGATTCTTTTGTTCTTTACACCCGATTTCAACTTTGCCAAGTCAAACATTTCGTTCGTCATGTTCGACTGTGCAAAAACAGCAGGAAAGTACAATCCCAAAACAAGGGAAAGCAACAAACTGAATTTTGTAATTCTTCTCATGATTTTTTGTTTACATTGATTAATTAGATGATTAGTATTCCAATAAATAGGGTTTCTCATTGAATGTTTTCCACAGCAATTCTCCAAACAATGTATTGGCCCATGCAAACCAGCTCCTTGTGAATTTCTTGGGGTCATCCTTGTGGAATGACTCGTGCATGAATCCGGTACCGGCATGCGTTTTCTGGAGCATCCGGATACATTGCTGTAACTCTTCATCGTTTTGAGCGGTCAGGGCTTTCATTATCAGACTCATCGGCCATATCATGTCTGTACCAATATGATGTCCTCCTATCCCTTCAAAATAAGAGCCTTTAAAGAAATAAGGATTGTATTCCGACCACACGAATCTTCTGGTATTGGCATAAATTGCATCATCACTATCAACACCACCCAGATAGGGTAACGCCAGCAGATTAGGGACGTTGGCATCATCACTAAGATAAGCCGATCCAAAGCCATCTATTTCAAAAGCATAGATTTTACCGAACTTCGGATGATTCACCACGGCATACGTCTGTAAAGCATTATAAACTTCTTTACTCAACGCCAACAGTTCATCAGCCAGTACATTGTCTTTGGTTATCTTTTGAACCATTTCGGAAGCCTGCCTCAAACTGGCCACCGCAAAGAAATTGGACGGGACGAGAAAAGGAAAGATAGTGGCATCATCACTAGGCCTGAAAGTAGAGCAAATCAATCCGACCGGATTTACTTTATAGCCCACTCCACCCATAGGAACAGCATCTATAGCCCATTCCGAAGTTCTGCGAAAGCTATAAGGCCCGTTACCATGTTTTCTCTGCTGTTCCTTGCAGACCCTTAAAATGGTTTCTATCGCCTTCTTCCATTGCGCATCGAAAGGAGAAGCATCATTTGTCTTTTTCCAGTATCCATATGCCAGGCGAATGGGATAGCAAAGCGAATCCAACTCGTATTTACGCTCATGAATACCCGGTTTCATCTCCGTATGGTCGCTGTTCCATCTTGTATACTTCGTATCATCATCATAAAAGGCATTGGCATACGGATCCTTCAATATAAAGGAAGTCTGCTTATTGATAACGCCAATTATCAGTTTCTGCAGGTTCTTATCTTCAGACATGAAATCCAAATACGGATATACTTGGGCAGAACTATCCCTTAACCACATGGCATCAATATCACCGGTAATCACATATGTATCCGGTCGGCCATCCTTTTCTGAATAAAAAACGGTTGTGTCCAACGTATTCGGAAAACAATTCCCAAACAGCCAGCCCAGTTCTTCATTCTTGACCTTCTGTTTAAAAGTAGCAATGGCCTTTTCAATGGCAGGACTTTTGAAGTTCCTTTCCGATATAGGCTTCCTTACTGTTGGAAACGACGAAAAAGAGGTAGCTGTCGAAGCTACGCCTGAATTCGCAAACATCAAGTTTTTATTCAGCGCATATCCTGCCCCCAAAAGGCCCACTCTCTTTATAAAATTTCTTCTGTTCATGCTATAAATCCATTGATTAAAAATATTATCCTGGAACAATCTTCTTATCCTAACAAACTAACAACTGATTGAAATACAATTTCAACTGATAAACATCACCCTTATAACCTTCTGATATGTAATAGCGCTCCTCCATCCTTTGCCAGATTCAGTTCAATGATATCCTTCCTTGTAACTTTCCGTACCTGTCTGTCCAGATGGTTTGGATTCCGGTCCACATCCTCTGCATCGGTATAGATCGTTGCTTGGTAGTCTCCCTCACTAAGGAAGTCCAATTCCAATTTCAGATTCCTTTCCGCACCGTTGTTTAGCGAGCCTACCCACCAGTCCGAACCGCTCCTGCGGGCCACCGTGACATGCTCATTCATCTTTGCCAGCGGAACTCTTATCTCATCCCACGTTCCCGGCACGGTACGGAGCACCTCGAACCCCGGTTGACCTTCATAAGCCTTTGGCGTATCGCACAACGAGGTAAGATGGTTTTCCAAAACCACATACATGGCCAACATATGGCAGCGCGTGCTCATTACATGAGGATTTACATACTGTATCTTGAACTCCGAGCGCGGCAGTGCCCTGAACCCTCCCAGGTGATAGTCCGTCGCTCCCGCCAGCATCCTGGTGAAGGGTATCGCAATGTCATGGTCCGCATTCACCAGCGTGTCCCATTTGCATACTTCATAGTTGAGTGTCCCTTCCCGTGTGAATTCATTCGGATACGTCCTTACCAGTCCGGAAGGCTTGCTCGACCCATGGAACTGTATGAACAGTCTGTGTCTTGCCGCACATTCCAGTATCTCTTCTTGAATGCGTATCATCTCTTGGTCATTGCGGTCCATGAAGTCCACCATGAGTCCCCTGACCCCCCATCCCTCATAGAGCGCAAAGGCTTCTTCGAGTTTGTCGTACAACGGTCTCCAGTGTACCCACAGATGTATGCCAACCCCCTTGCTCCTTGCATATTCCACAATTCTCGGCATGTTCAGGCACGGTATCGGTTTTGTAACGTCCGCATTGGGTCCCGCCCATCCGAAATTGAAGTTGTCATCATAGTACCAAGGAGTCTCCGCATATCCGTAGATTCCATGTGCATCCAAGCCATTGCGTGCTGCAAAATCGATGTAGTACTTGTTTGTATCGAAGTTGTTTCCCGGAGAGAACGTGCTGTCCGGCACGACATTCCCGTTCCACCATGTGAACGTGGTCCTGCAAGGCTTAATCCATGAAGTGTCTTCAATCCTGCAGGGCTCGTTCAGGCTTGTTAGTATATTCGTCTCCAGCAATCCTCCCACCCGGTCTGCAACGGAGATTACGCGCCACGGGGTACGGTGCGGGAAACTGTCTGTCTCGACCTTTATCTTCTCCTGCCCCAGTTTTGGCGAGAGCTTTCCCACCAGTCCACCCTTCTCCTTCACCAGGTACATTCCCGCATAGTCCCTTATGGCCGCTTCAGTTATAGCCACTGCCACCCCGTTGTCGAACTCGAATGTCGCCGGCATCTCTATCAGCCTTTTCCTTGCCACCTTGTCATATCTTACATGACTGTATACCCCTTCGTGTGTATTCACATACCCGGGCAGGTACATGAGCAACGCCATCGGGTTTCCTTGCAAGTTGAACTGTGTCCTTTCATCATACATCACGTATGAATCCCATGCTTTCTGTTCCGGAAATTCATATCTGAATGCTATCCCGTCATCGAATGCCCTTACAACCAGGTTTATCAGACGGCCGGAATCTGACCGTTCCTGCATGGGAACGGTCATTTCATTGCAACGGCTACGTACACTACTTGTCTTGCCGACAATGAGCTTGTATGTCTCATCAATCTTTTTACGCTGCACCTTTCCTGCTTTAAGATTCCTTCCGAACTCTCCGCTATCAAAGCTGAAACCAAGCAAAGAATTTGTTATAAGAGGCTGCTTCCTATAGTCGATGTCATATGAAACACTCTCCGGCGTTACTTTCAGAGAAAATCTAAGTTTTCCGTCAAGAGACGATACAGACATTCTCTGCTGTGCAGAAACAGCTATAAAACAAAATAGTGCAACACACAAAACAAGAAGTTTCTTCTTCTCTGTCATCTTAATCTGTCTTTGATTGTACATCCCTATCCTAATTGACCTCAATCCACAATCTTGCCTGAAACATTATAGCGTTTCACATCAATGTTGCCATAAACCACGTTCAACACAGGCTTTCCTGCTTTCCATTCAATAGTTCCGAAACCGGTATCAGTACTGATGAAACTTTTGAAATCACCAATCTTAGAATTGATGTACATGGTTTTGTCAACAGCATCATACCGCACTCCTGTAAGCCCCTGCAACATTCCATAGCTTGCCATGGCACGTGCATACCAGTGGCCGCACTCTATCTCATTGAATGGGTTTCTTACTCTTCCATCATATCTCTCACGGCATTCACGGACAATATCCAAGCCCTTTTCCACCTCACCTTTCATCATCAAATGACTGGCAACCTGATATTCGATACCGGTCCAGACTTCATTGCTGTATACAAAAGGCAGTGACAGCATACCACCCTTCGGCCATGTGCAAAGCAATAATCCGCCATCCTTACCACAAGCATACACCGGTCTTTGAGGATTGAAATGGTCTACCAAGTCATGTTTCAGATTGTATTTGTGTACGGCCACCAGATGGCTCCTGACCTTTTCATTGTCCAGCACTTCATCCAGTCCGCATACGGAAGCCATCCACATCCCTAAAATTCCATCGGACAGACAACCGGTACCGTATTGGTATTTTGGCCCTTCTTCCTTCAGCAATTTCAGGGCCTCTTCGGAATAACTTCCCCCGAAAGACATTACATCAACCGGATTGGGAGCCTGAAGCCCTTCCCACTGAATTTTCTGTATGAAATATTCTCCATCGAAGAGTGCAGTTTCCATATATTTCTTGCCCTTTGACAGCAGGGCCGTATATTCCTTAACGGGTTGCTTCAGCTCCTTGCCCATCTCTATAAACGCAGTCAAAGCTCCCAAATAGAAACTTGTACACATGCCGTCCGGTCCCCAGAACTCGATGTCATAAATATTGTGGTGCGGCTCTTCAAGATAGCCCTTATGCAAGGGGTCCCATGTACGGATGCAATAGTCAAGACTCTTTTTCACTGCCGGGAAAAGGTCTTTCATCCACTGTGTATCCCCGCTGATACGCCATTCACGGTAAATTTTCATAATCCCACCCAACTGTCCGTCGGCAGCAGCATGGAAGTTGTGAGGCGGTGCCGAAATAGGCAAGTTGACTCTAAAATTCTGGTGTCCTTCCGTATTCTGGCTTACCCTAAATTCCGTTTCACGCAAGGTTCTTTCCAAAGACGGGAACAAATGGGGCAAAGCCTGTGCATAATTCCACACATGCGTACAACTTCCGTGACAAGAGCCAAAAGAATCCTGGCATCCTTCCCAAGCCCAAAATCTTCCATCCCATTGACGCAATACCGTAGGAGATTTCAATATAGTTAAATTAGCAGCAACAGCCTCCAGTACTTCTGCCGGCAAAGAGGAACTATAGAATGCATCACTGAACAGCCGGCTGTTCTTTTCCAGCATCGCCTGATTTGCATCCCAATAGCCGATAACCTCATTCAAACTCTTGAAACGCTCCGAGTACCAAGGTCTGTAGGTAGCTTCGACATCTCCTTCATCTGCCAGGAATTGTTTTTCTTCTTCAGAAGAATCCACAACCTGCCAGTCTCCCCAACTGTTACTTTCAAAATCGGCAAGTAAGGTGGATGTAGAAGACAAGTTGTAAATATCTTCATTCCTATTGTCTGTCAACACAAACTGGTCGGCCAGAATATGTCCCCACGGATAAACATCCAAATCAATGACTTTCACAAAAGCCTTCTTTCCTTGATAAGGTTTCAAATCCCATACGGTTTCACTCAGAGTCTCCGTCTGATTTCCGACCGCCGTCTCTACAATCTTTCCGTCTACTACAAGATTTACAGAAGTACGGTCAGCCTGACTGCCTCCACCTACTAGAAACTTCAGATATCTTTTCCCAATATTGAACTCAGGAGACTGAATAATACCCGTCAGTCCATCTCCACCCCTATCGAACGAGTTCAGCAACTGCTTGCCGACAAAGCCGCTCACAGGTTGCTGACCGGAAGCCGTTCCCTTGCAGGGCATCCCCGTAAATGCCTGTCCTACCTTTCTGGCACCACCGATAGAAAGGTTTGAATCGGGCAGATACCAGCAGAAGTTTACCTTGACTGTTTTTGTCTCTCCCGGCTGCAACGTCAGCGGAACATAAACAGACGCTCCCGGAGCAACACCCTTAACCGGCTGCTTATCAGCGATCCGCCCATAGCGAATATTATCCCAAACCACAGTCTGCGGATCGAACCAGGCACCACGGAACCAACAATGGTCTACAACAGCAGCAGCATTGTCCACATAAATAGCTAGCCCACTGTTGTTCTGATCGGATTCTAAAACAAACCCGTTCTTTACCCCTCGGATAGTACCCTGACCATCTATGAAATTTTTGGTATTATAAGAAAATACCGTCTCGATAGCCTTACCGGAAGTATTTGTAAATTGATATTCCAGTACTCCAACCGGCAAACTGGAATTGTCCGCATCCGTCGGAATGAAAGGACTCCAACCCGTAATCTTTGCAGCCAAAGGCATATCCTTGTCTTTCAAATCTACAGTTGCAAAAGGGAAACGTGCCTGGAATACCACTTCTTCAAAGCGTGGAAGACCGTACGTCTTGTCTCCCCTACCTAAACCACTCTGTGCAGGACCAAATAACTTCCAAGTCGGAACCTGCCCTTCCAATACCTTTGCTCCGTTCTCAACCCCCTTTACATAAATCGCAGCAAAGGTATACGGCTCATTCATCACATCAGGATGGTGTCTGAGAGACACATGCGAAATGGCACCGGTTCCCTCCAAACAGAACATTCCGGCGCCGATTCCCCCTATAGGAAATGCAATCTTATCCAGATATTCCTTTTGATACTTACCGTTAAACTCCCGCCCTTCACTGTTCTGGGACATTGCTTTACCCGGAAACAGTATAGCCACATTAAATAGGGCCAATAAAGTTAAAGTTGATCTTACCATAGTTGAATTATTAATGTTAACGAATCATTATTCTATTTTTCCAAATTTATCAAGGATGCGGTTGTACGCTTCAGCCGCTGCTCCATTTCCCCAATCATAGATTGTAAACTCACCCATACCTTCACCTGCCGGATTTGTACGGCCGCCATGCCCGTAATTTTCCATCATGAATCCATAATCCTCTGAAGCAAAGAACGGATGAACTTTTTCCCATTGCTGTTTGGTTTGAGGATTTTCAGTACAATACATCATTACAAAAGATGCCTTAAGTGCAGCATATCCTCGTTCTATATACTCTGGTTTACCAAGAAGTTTTCCATATTGAATAATGAGTTCGGAAAAAAGACTTTCGCGTGAATCATTCCATTCACCATCGGCATTCAACACACCAAAACCACCCAATACATTTACATACATGTATGGCGGCTGCCACGACGCTTGGGTCATCAGCAATTCATCAAGTGTACGCTGTCCATAATCAAGATATTCTTTATTTGAGGTAAGACGATAGCACTCCAGTAAGGCTTCAGCTGTCCAGAACATTGAAAAATTATTCTGTTTATGCATATTGTTCCGCAAAACTTTTTTACCTACCAAGTTATCCGAACCGTAACGAGAACAAGACCAATAGGTTTCAAAGTCTTCCCACTTCCCAACCGGAATAATTTCATGGATAACTGCATTCATAGCTTTAAACGCTGCCCGTTTATACTCTTCCTTATGTGTAAGCTCATACAGTTTAAGTAAAAAAGTAACTGATAAAGATGTTTCAGGAGAAGCATTCAAACAGTCCATCGGCTGCATTGTCTTTAAGTCAAGCCAGCCAGGGAAAAAACCATTTTCATACTGTATCCCAAGTAAAGCCATCGCATAGTCTTCTGCATAAGCCAAAAGACGGGCATCTTTTTCTAATTCATCATACCACCGAAGCATCAACAATGCTGTCCAACTCATATCAAGAATATGATACGGAGATTCTTTCGGATTCCAGGTATAAGGGTTTCTGTTGGAATTTCCCCAATAATAGGTATTCCACCCCTTGCTCCGATTATACTTTTTACCATCAATCTCTACTTCATGCATTTCCGTACCGATAAGTCCATAGAAAAAACCATTCCTCTGCGGAAATGACAGAGCCAGTTCTTTTGTCAAATTTGCTTTTGCAAGAAGCTCCCTATTACCGGTTCTTCTTGCATATCGATATAACCCACTTGCAGAACGCAATGAACTGAACCATGCCTGATTCCAGATAGAACGAAATTCACGTTCATTAATCTCTCCCGGATAATTGGGACTTTGTGTAACATTCACAATAAATACGGGAGCACCCACTTTTTTCCCATCTAACTCAAATTGCTGCCACACATTTTCTGACCATGAATTAAAAGCCCAATTATAAGTATGTTTCACATACGTTTCTAGGTTCTCCTTCACCGGATTACCTTTCACATATGCAGTATGCCCCCATCGACTCCACATAAATTCTAACGGCTTCTTAAAAGGATTCCGCAATACTTCCTTGCTATCAGAATACATCAAATAAAAGCCTATTTCAATATCGCCTTTTGGGTAAGTAGTTTCTTGATCACGCTCAAACAGAACGTGTTCGGATACATGGTTATTGCACATTCCGAGAATAAGTGTATTAGAGGATGCGTCCATATCCATATACCATCGTACAGGAGTCCCCTTCTGCATAATATCCAAATCGGGAATAAGAATAAGAGTTTGATGATCGTCTGCTACAATAAGGGCAGGAGAACGGAATACATGTTGATCGATGACATTTCTATCAGTAGGAGTAAGATGTGGCGCCCAATGGAATGAAGGTAAAAAATCCGGCTTTACCGCTATACGCCAATCACCTTGTTGAACAGAGTTTTTAAGCGAAAAAGAAAGGTTTATGTACAAAGTGTTGTTATCTATCACTTTCACATGGCTTTTTCCTCTCTCAATTCCTAATAAATCATACTGTATAGCATCAATAGCTTTACTAAAATTTTTCGGAAAAACACCCTTATTCAACTCAATTCTCTCTTGTGCATCCCAATGCTCTTGAGCACAGATGCCTATGTTGGACATTATCATCCAAACAAAAGTTATAATAAATGTGCGTGTGTTCATGATATTATATTTATCAATATAATTAAAACTCTCCCATATCAGCCAATTCAGCCTTCATTAAAAAAACATTATAAGGCATCCACATTGACATCGTAAAATATAAATTATCACCAGTTACCGACAACGGATGAATGTAAGAACCATACAATTGGGCATACTCTCTACCATTAGCAAGCTCATAGGGTTCACTCCATGGGCCAGTTATGTCTTCTGCCGTACGCATAGTTATATTATATCTATCTGCATTGAAATAAGCAATTATCCATTTCTTATGTGTTTCATTATATATAAAAGAAAGTTCACCAACCTTATCTTCTATTAATACTGTTGCCTCATTTTCATTGCCTTTTATCCATTGATTAGTAGAAGCATTCCAATATTCATAAGCTGTCTTATTCTCAATATCTGTTTCATGAAATCGTGCTAATTTAGCATTGCTATCCCTCCCCGTTTGAGTACCTATCATATAAACATATCCATCTTTCTTAAAGTACCCTACCTGACCAAAAAAACTATAAGATGAGAAGGTTATATCTTTACATTTAGCCCATGTCAAACCATTATCAGCCGACTTATATATTCCCGAATAATTTGTAATCCATCCCGTCCAATTTCTCATATTAAAATAATGCACATAATCTATTCCATTAGCACGAATAGCAGCTGTTGGGATAGAAGTCCAATCACCATTACCTGACGAATCTTTTCCCCCATATACTATCTCGCGGGCATACCCTTTATCATCAGTAGCCATATTGCTGAATGACAATCCATCTTCTAAATTATTATCCTCCGAGAAAGCCAGCACATTACTACGCCAACTCCCTCCGTTAGGTCCAGGATTAGCCAGATTAGGCTTAAAGTCATACCCAAAAGTATCACCAAAGAAAATTCCATATTTTCCGGGCTGCATCTCCCAAATAATGCCAAGATCTGTTCCTCCTACATTCCATTTTGTCGCAGTATTATTAGGGTTTGGGAAGTTTTCTCCGTCCATAGAACTACCAGTTACACGAGCAGTACGACTGACGCTTCGGATAAAGAATCCCCAACGGTTATCCACATTCAAAGAAAGGTCATTCGATTTGTTTCCATCTTTATAAACTGCTACCAATATCAATCTAAAATTCTGGGGATCCGTCTTCTGAACCACATAATTAAATACATAATCTGCAGTTAACTCATTTCTATCTATTTTGACTGAATAACTATTTCCTCCACTTTTTCGAACCATCAGATAATCTATGGCATCTATATTCTTAAAATTCAGAATCGTTGAAACAACCTTCGTGTCTTTATTTGGAATCAGAAAAGTTTTCGCAGAGATAATCTCATCAACTGGTATAAAAGGCTCATTTTCCTCTTTATCCGAACAAGAAAACAACAAGAATATAGAGAAAGAAAGAACCATAAATAGAATATTTTTCATAGCGTCTGTTTTAAGTCAGTTTACTGTATCTATAGATGCAGTACACGGGAAGCATAGAAATACCGGACTGCATCTATGATACAGCAAACTTTAATTATTGAATGTCAATTACCTGACCTTCGGAGTATATTCTGCTGGATATTCCGGTTTCTACAACTTCGTCTGTCAAGTTTCCTACCAATTTTACAACGAATCTGTACCTTTTATTCGCATCGATTGCAATGCCTTCGGCAAATGTCCCTTCATTACCAATGGTTATCACATCTCTATAGATGTCATTCTCCACTTTCTGAATACTTACTTCAAGAGGCCTCAAAAACTCATCAGGTATATTATCTGGAATTTGCCATGTCAACTTCACTGTATTCCCTTGTACTGAATAATCAAGGTTTTCCACTTTAGGCAAAATATAATGTGTTCCTTTACTGCCTACAACATCTCTGTCGTAACAACCAGTAAACAATAAACAAGTAAATATTACCATGCATATTCCTGTCTCTTATACACATCTCCGAGCCCACGAGACGGACTCCTATCT
>ERZ1027229.849-NODE-849-length-15087-cov-8.398217_pt1 | contig 15087 bp, 5 predicted proteins | sample MGYA00519245_ERZ1027229 | MGnify/ENA primary metagenome ERZ1027229 (study PRJEB26926, sample SAMN06164466) | human gut metagenome | biome: ENVO:00009003; feature: ENVO:2100002; material: ENVO:00002003 | host: Homo sapiens | place: USA | collected 2012 ...
CTATCGAATGGCAATTATCTATATACATGTTTTTGATTACCGATTTAATTTAAATCACTACTGAAAATCTATTGAGTCTGTCTGTAATTGAAAGATAATCAGTAATATATAACTTTGTGAATTTACCAAATCCTCTACCTGTGAATATAATCGGTTGTTACATTGTCTAATTTTGCTCTCGAGATTTTTTACACACAAGTTCCTATTAACTTAAAAATGTAATTTATGAAAACCAGACAAAAATCGAGAGACGCAAGTGGTATTTTGCTTGTCTGTCTTATGTGGATGCTGTCACTTTCAAGCTCACTTCATGCACAGACATGGAATATTAACGGAAATGTGACAGATGAACAAGGAGAACCGATAATCGGTGCCAATGTAGTGATACAAGGTACGGGTACGGGCACCATTACCGATGTAGAAGGAAACTTTAAACTCGCTTCAGTGACTAAGGGGGCGGTAATGGAGATAAGTTTCATTGGGTATATATCCAAGACATTGCAGGTGAAAGACGCATCATCGTTAAAGATTGTACTGAAAGAAGATAACCAGGCACTGGATGAGGTGGTAGTAGTAGGTTATGGTGTACAGCGCAAAAGTGATCTTACAGGTTCGGTTGCTTCAGTTAACTCGGATGTACTTGAAAGTCGCCCACAAGCTAATTTGATTCAATCTTTGCAAGGAGCAGTTCCAGGATTGAATATTAGTGTGACGGGTAGTAATGCTGAAGGTTCGTCTACTACTACACGTATTCGTGGTAACAACTCCATTACGGCCGATAATAAACCTCTTGTTATTCTTGATGGAATACCTTTTGATGGTCCATGGTCGGAAATCAATCCCAATGATGTAGAGAGTATAGAAGTATTGAAGGATGCCTCTTCAGCAGCCATTTATGGTGCTCGCGGTTCTAACGGTGTAATCCTTATTACTTCTAAGCGCGGTAAGAAAGACAGATTGACGGTATCATACGATACTTATGTTACTATTGACCAGCCTATCAATTTACCTCGTATGATGAATGGCAAAGAATTCTATAAGTATAAATCTGAAGCTTTCAAGGCTACCAATACTACTCCTCCTACAGAAGAGAATCCTGAACCTTGGTTAGATAACTTTACTCCTACTGAATTAGCTATGTATGCTGCCGGTCAGAGTACTGATTGGATGAAGTTGGCAACACAGACCGGTATAAAACAACAGCATAACCTTTCTTTCCGTGGTGGAGCTAACAAAACCAGCTATTTCATTTCATTGAACTATACGGATGTGAAAGGAACTGCGGTAGGCAATGAGTTCAAGCGTTATAATGTACGTTTCAATCTTGATCAGGAGTTTAATAGTTGGTTGAAATTTTCTACTACTACACAGTTAGGTCGCTACGATCGTAGTGGTAGCAGTGCTTCTTTTTGGCGGGCTATAAAACAAGTTCCGTTGGGACGTGCTTATAACGAGGATGGTTCACTTACACTTTCTGCTACTGAGGACTCCTCTTCAGCTTTCAGCATTAATCCGTTGGGATCTCTTAATAATAAGACAAAAGATATTCGTGCAAAGGTTATCACTAATAATGTGCTTGAGGTAAAGTTTCCCTTTATTAAAGGGCTGAGCTATAAATTGAATACAGGCTTCACTTACCAAAACAGCTCCTATAAGAATTATCAAGGTTTGGATACCTACGAAGGAGCTAGTGCTAATGGCGTATTGAATACTGATGACTGGCATTCAGAAGAATGGATTTTGGAGAATATTATTTCTTATCAACGTGAATTTGGCAAACATCGTATATTTTTCACAGGATTATATTCTGCTCAAAGCAAGGAATATGAACAGAATACAATGGAAGGTAAGAATTTTCCCAATGATGTGATGTATTATTACCAGATTTCTAAAGCTGCCACAATGTCTGGTAATTCCAATTATTATAAAGAAAATCATATTTCACAAATGGGGCGTTTGAATTATACTTATGATGATCGTTACTTGTTGACTCTTACTGCTCGTCGTGATGGTTACTCCGCTTTTGGTGAAAGTTCTAAATTCGGCGTTTTTCCTTCAGCCGCTATTGGATGGAATATTTCCAATGAATCTTTTTTTAAAGACAAGCCTATAAGTGAAACCATTAGCAATCTGAAATATCGCTTGTCATGGGGTAAAAATGGCAATGAGGCTATCAGTGCTTATAGTACACTACCTAATCTTTCAACTTACAATTATCTGAATGATGATCATACTGCACAGTTTGGTTTCTATCCGTCGAAGTTAGCTTCGCCCGGTTTAGGTTGGGAAACTACTACATCTATTAATACTGGCTTTGATATTGCACTTTGGAATGGACGTATTCAGAGTTCATTTGATATTTATTGGTCTAAAACCAAAGATTTGCTGCTTTCCCGTTCTATTCCTACCATTAATGGTACTGGCTCTATTACTGAGAATCGTGGACAGACCCGTAATCGTGGTTTTGAATTCCAGATAACTTCTAATAACATTACACATAAGAGTTTTAGCTGGAGCACCTCTTTCAACCTCTCACACTATCGTTCGGAGATTGTAGATGTTGGTTTGTATGATGCTAATGGAAAGCCGGTTGATGATGTGGCTTCCAAGTGGTTTATTGGTGAACCTATCAATGTGAACTATGATTATAAAATTATCGGTGTATGGCAGATTGCTGATCCGTCTAACCCGACAGGGCAGCAAGATCCTAACTATCGTAATTCGTATCCTGGATATGTGAAATACCTTGATGTAGATGGTAACGATATTACAACGGCTGATAAGACTATTATAGGGTCGGCTATTCCTAAAGTAAATATGAGTTTGATGAACACTTTTGAGTACAAAAACTTCACTCTGAGTGTGTTCTTAACGGCTCAGTTAGGACAAACCCATCTGAATGCCTTGTATGATACAAGCCATAATTCATATCGCCAGAACCGCTTTTTGGTGGATTTTTGGACTCCAGAGAATCCTACGAATAGCTATCCGAAAAATAGTTTGAATAGTGATGTGAATCCAGAGGAAGCCAGTTTCTATGAAAAGACAGATTTCTTACGTATTTCCGACGTTACATTGGGTTATAATTTCCCACAACAATGGTTGCGTCGTACTTTCATCAAACGGCTCAATCTTTACATGAACATTAAGAATTTGGCTACAATAACTGGCTGGACAGGTATGGATCCGGAATTTCTCAATGATCAATTGGCTGCTCCTCCAGTACGTTCGTTCACTTTTGGACTAAAGTTAGATATTTGATGAGAGTAATATATCATAAAAAGCTAAAATGAAATTGCACATATGAAAAAAATAACATATTTCAATGTCTTAGTGTTTACAGTATTATTGCTCACTATGGGCGGCTGTAATGAGGATAAGTTTCTTAAGGAAGATCCTCGTGATGCACTTTATCCTGAAAATTTACTTGTAGATTACAATGGATTTAAATCGATGATAACGCCTCTTTATGGTCTTATGCGTGCAGAGTATCGCCGTGCTGATGCAATGGGAGGAAGTATTGCGCTCTGTCTGCATTCTGCCTGGGGTGGAGGGGTAGATAATTCATGGGCCAATAATAGTCATGCGGAAATGAAGTTCCTCTACAATCCCAAAGAGATAACTTACACTGATCTTGCTATTTGGAATAATATTTTCCAGTGGGGATATCGTATCATCAACACTGCCAATATGGTTATCTCAAGAGCTGACAATGATGGCATTAACTGGGGAAGTGGTGCTGATGCTGAAAATCGTAAAAATGAGGTGTTGGCCGAAGCTCGCTTTTTCCGTGCTTGGGCTTACCGTCACCTTACCTATTCATTTGGTGCAGTGCCCCTTTCAACACAAGAAATTACAGGATTGAATTATCGTGATGATTGGGACCGTGCTTCCTTGAGTAGTATTCGCGAAGTGATGGCAGAAGATTTCCAGTTTGCAGTCGATAACCTTCCTTTGCGTACTTCTAATAATAGTAAAGTCTCTGGTGCTGTGGCACGTCACTATTTGGGTGAACTTTATTTGGCAGAAGGTAATGCTGAAAAAGCAGTTTCAGTACTGAAACCATTAGTGGAAAGTGGAGAATATTCCCTTATAAATCAACGCTTTGGTAGTAATGCTTCCAATGATGGATGTCCTTTTATTGACGTATTTTATACTCCTATGTATGCTGATGGAAATACGGAGGTGTTACTGGCTTTCATTAACACAGAAGAGGAGAATAGTGCCTATGGTACTGCAAATGTCTATATGACTACAACTTATAAGAACTATTATGCTAATGATGGCGATTGTAAAAAGACAAACCAGCATAATCCGGACTATATCAATAACGGTGGTGAAGGTTCATTTGCACAAGTCTTTTGGCAAGCTAATGGTGGTAAGGGAGCCGGACGTGTAGTTCCTTCCAGAGGAGCACTTCGTTTGTACAATTATAAAGGAATGGGAGAACAAGATGACCGTGTATCTGCCAATGCTATCGTATGGAGTATTAATGATGTAGATGCTGCCGGCAATGTAACCAAGGTATTTGATTTAGGTGGTACTGCACTTATTGATACTACGGTTAATGCAGCCATGCTAACTTCTACTTCCATTAAAAAATATGATTGGCCTACTACTCGTAAATGGGATTATACTCCACCTATTTTGGCTAATGCAGCTAATGATGGACACTATGCGGACATTGTTTATTTACGTTTGGCAGATACATATTTACTTTATGCAGAGGCTCTTTACAAGAGTAATCAAGTAGGCGAGGCCATTAAATGGATAAATAAAGTACGTAATCGTTCCAATGCTGTAAGTATTACTGAAGATGATCTTAGAATCGGTGGTATGGATTTCATTCTTGATGAACGCAGCCGTGAACTGCTTACGGAGGAAGAACGTCGTCATACATTGGTACGTGTTTGCCAAGAAAATGGTGGTGACGAACGTGATACCAATAACTATTTCAAACGTCGCATGCGTGAACTCAATGAGATAGCTGGTATTGCAGGACGTGGTATGGATGAATATGAAACTCCTGTCCTTTTCCCGCTGCCGCAATCATTCATTGATGCCAATACTGGTAATCCTTTGGAAAATAATCCGGGGTATTGATAGATAATAGTCAGATATAAATACCGCATATAAACGGCTTTGTATATATCGGTGTTTATATCTGATTTAGATTCATATATTCAAAAGAAAACAAAAACTTAATATCTTGATACATCATGTCCGAATTGGCTTTCATTTTTAGTCTTCTTATGGTAGGGATTACAGCGGTAGGTCTTTATCGTAAGCTCAATCCTCAAGGTCTTTTGATGCTTTCCGGTTTATTAATGCTTACAGCTGCTTTTTTCATGCAAGTGCATTCGGTAGTACCTAGTAAAGCTACGGGAATGGTGGTGTTTGATTTGGTAAGGATGATAGAGGAAGTTTTTCTTTCTAATTTGGCGCGTGCAGGGTTTATGATAATGACAATTGGCGGTTATGTAGCTTTCATGAATAACATAAAGGCTACTAATGCATTGGTCTATATTTCCATGAAGCCATTAGGTCTTTTTCGACGTTATCCTTATTTGGCGGCTACTATAGTTATTCCTATTGGACAATTACTTTTTATTACTACTCCTTCAGCTGCCGGATTAGGATTGTTGCTTGTGGCTTCGGTTTATCCTGTTTTAATTAGTTTGGGAGTAAGCCAACTTACAGCATTGTCAGTCATTGCCGCTGCTACTCTATTTGATCAGGGACCGGGGTCGGCAAATACTGCTATGGCTGCCGAATTGATAGGACAATCCAATGTGGAATATTTCATCACTCATCAACTTCCTTTAGTAATTCCTACTTCCTTGGTTGTAATGGTACTCTTCTATTTCAATAACCGTTATTTTGATAAAAAAGATGCAAAGAAACAGCAGGATGGCATATTGCAGGTGTCAAATGTGACTGCAACCTCATTAGTAGAAAAACCGGATGTTCCATTGGCTTTTGCGCTACTCCCGGTATTACCTTTGGCTCTTCTCATTTTCTTTTCACCTTTTGTGGGACTGTTTCAGCCTACTGTAACATTGGGTACCACTACTGCTATGCTTTTTTCTCTGTTCTTATCATTGGTATTTGTGTTGTTTCATACTCGTAGTGTGCGTACTACTTTTAACGTTTTTGCAAGTTTTTGGAAAGGCATGGGAAATGTGTTTACTTCAGTTGTAACATTGATTGTAGCTTCAGAAGTTTTCTCTAAAGGACTGATTGGTTTGGGATTTATTGATTCATTGGTGGGTTATTCCTCTCATATCGGACTTTCGGGATTAGCTATTGCCGCAGTCTTTACTCTCATTATTTTTGGAGCTGCCATGCTGATGGGAAGTGGCAATGCAGCCTTTTTTTCATTTGGTCCTTTATTGCCGGATATAGCCACTCAGCTTGGTTTGCCGGTTTTTTCATTGATACTTCCTTTGCAGTTGGCGGCAAGCATGGGACGTGCCGCATCTCCTATTGCCGGAGTCATTGTTGCCATTGCCGGGGTAGCCGGTGTGTCATCAGTGGAGTTGGCAAGGCGTAATACATTTCCTTTAATAGGAGGAATTGTTTTCTTGATACTTTATCATCTTATCACTTTCTAAAATTAATCGACAGCTATGTTTACATTGATAAAGAATGCAAATTTATATGCTCCTGCCTATCTTGGTAAAACAGACATTTTGCTATGCGGAGAAAAGATTGCGCATATTTCAAAGACAATTGAACTGAATGAATCATTTTGCCATACTATTGACGTGCAAGGTAAAATTGTTACTCCGGGATTTATAGATCAGCATGTACATATTACTGGTGGAGGAGGGCAACAAGGTTATGCCTCATTAGTCCCCGAGGTGACTATGAGCGAACTGGTGGCATGTGGTACTACTACTGTATTGGGTATGCTTGGTACTGATGGATTTGCCAAAGAACTTACTACGCTTTATGCCAAGGCCAAAGCTATTGACGATGACGGATTGTCGGCTTATATGCTGACAAGTTATTACGGATTGCCTACCAAAACATTGATGAATAGTGTGGCTGACGATCTTATCTTCATAGATAAAGTTATTGGCTGTAAGCTGGCGATGAGTGATGACCGTAGTCCGTTTCCGACAGAGCAAGAGATATTACGTATTATACATCAGGTACGTTTAGGGGGATTTACATCTGGTAAAGGAGGAATTCTCCACATTCATTTGGGAGCACTTCCGGAAGGTATTGAGCCCTTACTCAATATTGCTCGTCACTATCCTACACTGATATCTTATCTGTCTCCTACTCATCTGATACGTACTGAAGCTCTTTTTATGCAGGCTGTAGAATTTGGTAAATTAGGTGGAATGATTGATTTTTCGACTGGTGGCTCAAAGTTTGATACTCCCCATCGTTGTGTGATACGTGCATTGCGAGCTGGTGTCCCCCTTGATCGCATTACTTTTTCTAGTGATGGCCATGGTGGCGTACGCAGAGTGAATCCTGAAACTGGAGAAATAACTTATCGTCCTGCTCCTTTGAATTTAAATTTCAAGGAGGTAGTTGCATTAGTCAATGAGGAGGGGGTACCATTGGAACAGGCGATTACATTGATAACATCCAATCCGGCTCGTAATCTGAAATTACGAGCTAAAGGTATTGTGGCACAAGGAGCAGATGCAGACTTGTGTTTTTTGGCGGAAGATTTGCAGCTTACAGATGTCATTGCCCGTGGTAAATTTGTAATGCAAGATGGTACAATAGTAAAGAAGGGAAGGTACGAATTATGAAGAAGCTGATTATATTTTATATTGGATTCCTCTGTATTTGTTTATCTGCAATAGCGAAACAGACTTTGGAAAGGCCAAGAGGTGAACATTTCTTCACTTATAGTCAATACCCTCCTTTTGCCGATCGCCCGGTAGATGTACATTATTATATACCTTCCCAGGGGGATATTAAACAAATGCCTATTGTATTTGTCTTTGAAGGAGGAGACCGCGGTTATCGTTATCTTTTGGACGGTTGGAAAGAAGAAGCGGAGAGAAAGGGTTTTATGCTTTTTATACCTCACTTTGATTTGAAATCTTATCCTTTGGCAGACTATCAGGAGGTGGGGGTGATGAATGCTGCCCATACAGTAGCTAATGCTCCCGAAAAAATTACACCAGTGTTGGTTGATAAACTATTTGAATATGTGCGTCAATTTACGGGAAGCATGCGCAAAGGATATATGATTTATGGTCATTCTGCTGGTGGGCAATTCGTACAGCGTTTCATGCTTTTTCACGATAGTCCTTATGTGGAAAAAGCTATTATAAGTTCTCCCGGTTGGTATACTTTTCCAGATTTGGCCCAGACATATCCTTATGGTACGGCTGGTATCCCCTATATTTCATCTGAACAGATAAAAAAATACTTGTCAAAACCTATCATACTACAGCTGGCTTTGGGAGATACGATACGTGAGTCTTTTCTACGCAAGACTCTTGAAGCTGAACGACAAGGACGAAACCGTATGGAGCGTGGGCGTAGTTTCTGGCTTTATATTCACCAGTTGGCTGCATCCCGTGGTTGGGAATGTCATTGGCGCAAGATAGAAGAGTGCGGCATCGGGCATGAGGCTGTCCCTATGGGGAAACAAGCTGTGCCATTATTGACGACAGATTCTTTACGGGTACTTTTTATAGGTAATAGCTATACTTTTTTTAATCGTTTGCCATGGCAAGTCCAATCGTTAGCATCCTCATGTGGAAAAAAAATATCAGTGCGCCAGGTTGCTAACCCTGGTTGGTACTTGAGACAGCATGCAGCCAATACGCAAACATTAGAGGCGATTCGTGAAGGAGGATGGGATTATATGGTGATGCAAGAACAGAGCAAGGCACCTACTCGTGAAAAGGAATGGGTAAAGAAGAATGTATTCCATCCTGCGGCGCAGTTAGATAGTTTACGCCGTCTTTATGCCCCAAAAGGAAAAAGTGTCTGTTATATGACATGGGGGCGTAATAATGATACTTATGAAGGAATGCAGCAGCAACTTACGGAAAGCTATTTGGAGATGGCTGATGTCCTTGATGCTTATTGTGCTCCTGTGGGTGAGGCATGGAGACGTGTACGTAGAGAGTGTCCAAGTTTGCAGTTGTATAATTCTGATGGCAGCCATCCTAGTCCTGCAGGCAGTTATCTGGCGGCTTGTGTCTTTTATGCAATTTTTTTTGGTGAGCCTTTTAGCAGCGATTATTATGCAGGTCTACCGTCTGAAACAGCTCTTTATTTACAGAGGATAGCACAAGAAGTGGTATTAGCTAATCTTGTGTTATGGAATAGAAATCAGTCGAAGCAACCTGCCGGAGTAACTGCAAGTTTCTATCCTAACCCCAAATTTGACCGTGAGACACCTACTCTAAGTAAACCTTACGGTAGCGGATTGGCATCGGTTGATGAGATAAAGGACTATTTACAACAATTGGTTGTACGTTCTCCGGGTTTGGCATATATGGAGAATATTGGTGTAACCAAACAAGGACGTACCATTCCGGTACTTTATTTGGGTACTCCCGACAAGAAGAAGGTAAGGGTATGGATTCAAGCGGCACTGCATGGTAACGAGCCGGCAGGTGCTGAGGCTGTATGCATGCTTGTCCGTTACTTACTTTGTGAAAAAGAAGGACGTGAATTGCTGAATCATATAGCTGTGGCTTTGGTTCCTATAGCCAATGTTGATGGTTATGCCATTCAGCAACGTCGTTCAGCCGATGGTTACGATTTGAATCGCGATCAGAGCAAATTAGAGGATGCTGTCACTTTGCTGTTGAAGCAGTCCTATCAGCAATGGAATCCGGACGTAGCTCTTGATATTCATGAATATACACCTTTACGTCGTGAGTTTAACTTATTACGTGGAGTGCCGACAGCAAATGCTGCTGATGTACTTTTTTTACCTACCGGACATCTTAATGCGCCTTTAGCTTTACGTGTGCTGTCTGAAGAACTTTTTCGTCGTGAGGCAGAGGTCGTTTTAAATAGTGCCGGTTATGCTTCCGGTTTCTACTTTACTCCTCGTGTGGCAGATGGTTCCCTTGTTCTTGTAAAAGGTGCCAAAAGTCCGCAGTCCAGTTCTACTTTTCAAGCATTGACGGGGGCTGTATCGCTTTTTGTCGAAATAAGAGGTATTGGATTGGGACCGGAGTGTTTTGCACGTCGTAGTGAGTGCGGTTTCTTGGTGGCACGGCAAACGTTGGTTACTGCTGCGCAACATCGTGCTTCAATTAAACGTAAGATAGAACAAGCCAGGAAGCGCACCTTGAAAGCTACTGAACCGATATATGTTACTTTCACTTCGGATACTGTACGTCATGTAGTCTCTTTTATCGATTATAAGGCCAATGAACTGTTTAAGACTGAACTGCCAACCCTTGATGCCATGCAGGCAACACCTCAATTGATGCGTACTCGCCCTAAGGCTTATCTGCTCGATGCTCCCTGTACAGAAGCAGTATGTAAGCTTCGAGCGTTGGGTGTACACATTGAGCAAGTTACCCGTGTACAAAAAGCAAAAGTTGAGCGTTACAAAGTAACCCGTCTGTATCGTGCAGAGAAGGAATGGGAGGGGATTCATCCGGTAAATGTAGAAACGGATGTCTATGAAGATAATGTAGAACTTCCAATAGGTAGTTGGTTGGTACCTTTGGCACAACCTTTAGGAAATTTGGTTGCCACGTTGCTTGAACCGGAGTCTGTCTGTGGTTTCGTAAACTTCTGTGTTATTCCGGCTGAGGAAGGAAAGGGACTGTTTGTCAGTAGACTTATAAAATAAGAATTGGATATATAAAATTAAATTCGGTAATGACTATGAAACTAAAAAAAACGCTACAGATTATACTTGCTTTATGTTTAGGCCTATGGATGATTTCATGCCAGCAGGAACATATCAAGTTGACCTCTCCAAATGGAAAACTTTCTTTAGAGTTTACACTTGATGAAGAAGGTGCTCCCCGATATTGTTTAAGACATGCGGGGAAGAATATTTTACTTCCTTCACGTCTGGGATTGGTTTTGAAGGATGCGCCAGATCTTTTGACTGGTTTCGTTCTAAAAGAGGTTAAGCATGATTCGCATAATGATGTGTGGCAACCAGTATGGGGGGAAGAGGCTGAAATTGTAAATCATTATAATGAATTGAGGGTATGCCTCAAGGAAGAAACATCGTTGGAGCGGGAACTGAATATTATTTTTCGTCTTTTTGATGATGGGATGGGATTCCGGTATGAGTTCCCGCGCCAGCAACAGCTACAAGAGTTTCTTATTGATGACGAAGTGACTGAATTCGTTTTTCCTGCAGATTATGATGCTTGGAGTATTCCAGTGAAAGGAGTTCGTTTTTACGAGGCCTTATTTGAGAAAAAAACTCTTAGTAAGATGGGATGGGTAAGCACTCCGGTGACGATTGAGACAACAGATAGCCTTTATTTGGCTATTCATGAAGCAAATCTTACAGATTATGCTGCCATGAACTTGAAGCCGGTTGAACAAGTTGAAGATAATAAAACGGTTACATTACGTGCGGCTCTTACACCTTGGAGTACAGGTGAGAAAGTACGTGTTACCGATACCCGTGTATCTCCTTGGCGTACAATGATAGTGGCTGAATCTGCCGGTGATTTGCTTCTTTCCCGTCTCATGTTAAATCTTAATGAACCTTGTCGTATAACCGATACTTCCTGGATACAACCTATGCGCTATATTGGAATTTGGTGGACTTATCACATGAAGCATAACACCTGGCATGCCGGTCCCCATCATGGGGCCACAACAGAGAATACAATGCGTCACATCGATTTTGCTGCTGCCAATAACCTGGGAGGTGTACTGGTGGAAGGGTGGAATGAAGACTGGGCTACTTGGAAGTTTAGTTTCACAAAACCTTATACCGATTTTGATATACAACGTATTACTGACTATGGGCGTAGCAAAGGAGTAGCTTTGATAGGACATCATGAAACTGGCGGTAATGTTTCCAATTATGAAAATCAGATGGAAGATGGTTTCAAGTTCTATGAGAAATATGGTGTGCATCAAGTAAAAACGGGTTATGTGGGCGATTTGCTTGATGGGAAAGAATATCATAGCAGTCAGTTTGGTGTACTTCATTATCGCAAGGTAATAGAGGCTGCTGCCCGTCACCGTATCTGTATTGATAATCATGAACCGGTGATTCCTACAGGTTTGCAGCGTACTTTTCCTAATCTGATGACACAAGAGGGAGTACGTGGACAAGAATGGGACGCTTGGGATGTAGATGGTGGAAATCCTCCCTCTCATACCGTAATATTGCCTTTCACTCGTGGGTTGGCAGGCCCGATGGACTTTACACCGGTGACGTTTCGGTTTGTTAACGATGTAATGCCACAGACACGTGTACATACCACACTGGCCAAACAATTGGCGCTGTTTGTGGTGCTCTATTCACCGTTACAAATGGCTTCGGATGAAATAGAGAATTACGAGGCTAATCCGGAACCTTTTAATTTTATAGTATCTTGTCCTACAGATTGGAGCAGAACAGTGGTGCCGGAAGCATGCATTGGCAGTTATGTTACTATTGCCCGTTGTGATAAAGGAGAGGGATGCTGGTATATAGGCAGTATCACGGGAGATGAGGAACGAACGGCTAATATCAGTCTGTCTTTTCTCGATACAGATAAAAGATATCTGGCTACTATTTATCGTGATGCTCCTGAGGCCGATTATGAGACATGTCCTGCTGCTATACTTATAGAAGAGCGCGAAGTGACTTATAGTGATACCCTCACCATTCGGCAAGCACGTAGTGGAGGAACTGCCGTACGTCTGTGTCCTATAAAAGACAGTTGAGCCGGAGGTATATTGGGGCAGAGTTGTTTATATTTTCTCTCTCAAGTATTCGTAAAAGCTATATTGCGACCGTACCTTCTCCTTTTGCGGTCGCGACGACTTCCAGCGGTTTCGCAACCGGTCGTCCACAAAGCAGGCTTTCCGTTTGTCCGACAGTTGTATGGATAGCATATCGATGAGCTCTTGCTTCAAGTCCGGGTCCAGAATGGGGGTGACAGCTTCGATACGGCGGTACAAGTTACGCCGCATCCAGTCCGGCGAGCCGAGGAAGAGCTTGGGTGCGCCGCCGTTGCCGAAGTACCACACACGAGCATGTTCCAAAAAGGTATCCACGATGCGTGTTACGCGGATGTTGCGGCTGTACTCCTGCCCGGGGATGAGGCAGCAGATGCCGCGGACAATGAGGTCTATCTCTACACCGGCTTGCGAGGCTTCGTAGAGGCGGTCTATCATGGCGGGGTCTTGCAGGGCATTCATTTTTAGGATAATCCGTCCTTGCTTGCCTTGCCGGGTCAGTTCTATTTCGTGATTGATGAGGCGGTTCAGTTCAGGAATCAGGTTGAAGCGGGCCACAAGCAGGCGGTGGAACACCGGATTTTCCTTTCCCTGCAGAGTACGGAACAAGTTGTGCAAGTCGTTTACAATTACCGGGTTGCAGGTGAATAGTCCGCTGTCCGCATAGAGGGTGGCGGTCTTTTCGTTGAAGTTGCCGGTACTGATGTAGGCGTAGCTTGTCAGTTTGCGCCCTTCCTTGTCGCGGCGTAGCACGAGGGCTACTTTGGCATGTACCTTTAGTCCCGGTATGCTGAAAATGATGTTGATGCCGGCGGTTTTCATCATCTCGGCGGTGGCGAGGTTGTTTTCTTCGTCGAAGCGGGCTTTCAGTTCCACAAAGACGGTGACTCTCTTTCCGTTCTGTGCAGCGGCTATCAAGGTGTTGATGACGGTGGAGTTCTCTGCCACGCGATACTGAGTCACCATGATTTCGCGCACGGTGGGTTCATGGACGGCTTCATATAGGAAATGGATGAAGTGGTCGAAAGAGTGGTAGGGATAATGCAGCAGCAGGTCCTTCTTCTCCACATAGCGGAAGATGGATTCGCGTTCGTCCAGGCAGGTCAGCTTCATGGGCTGGGGTTTCTTGATGGGACGTACGCTTTGGTTGGGATTGGGCAGATGCCGCAAATCCTCCATGTTGAGGTGCTTGTCTCCCGGCACCAGCTCCCGGCGGTCTATGCGGTAGGCATCTACCAGAAAGTCGAGGAAGTCCTGGGGCATGGCGCGGTCGTATACAAAACGGCACACGGCGCCTATCTTGCGTTTCTTTACCTTCTTCTTCACCTGCTCGATGATTTCGGAGGTATTGGCGGCATCGTCTATCAGAATATCCGCATCGCGTGAAATCTTGATGCAATAACTGCTGTCCACTTCATAACCGGGGAAGATGGTATCCAGATTGGCCTTGATGATGTCTTCAATGAACATCAGATAATAGTCTTTCCCCACCTTGGGCAGCTGGATGAAGCGCGGCACTTTGCTGTACGGTAGTTTCATCACGAAATATTGGATGCGGTTTGGAGAACCGACGGGAGCTCCTTTCAGATGAAGCCGTACGGCCAGATAGAGACGGTTGTCGCGCAGGAATGAAATCACCTTGTCCTTGCTTACGGGTACCGGGGCCAGATAGGGGAATATCTCTTCGCGGAAGAAGTTGCGCACGAAGTCGTTATGAAACGGTTCCACGTTGCGGCTCTGATAGAATATGATGTGGTGTTTCCGTAGGGCGGGCAGTATCTTCTGTTCGTAGATGCGGATACGGTCTTCCAGTTGGCGGTTGACTTCCCGGTTGATTTCATCTACCAGCTCGGCGGCGGACTGCACAGTCTCTTCATCGCTTTGCGAGGCTCCGGTGGCTATGGCTTTATGGTCGGCCACGCGTATCTTGTAGAATTCTTCCAGATTGGAGGAGTATATGGAAATGAAGTTGATGCGTTCGTATAGCGGCAGTGTATCGTCTTCGGCTTCCAGCAGCACGCGGTAGTTGAAAGACAGCCAGCTGATATCACGTTTGAAATATCTGTTTTCCATAGTTTAATGTGCTAAAGTGATTAATGTGCCAATGTGCTAATGAAGAGAAGTTCGCGGATGGTGCGCAGCCAATTAGCATATTGGCACATTATCACATTAGCATATTGATTTCTTTCCCAAATATAATTACCTTTGTTT
>ERZ1027229.861-NODE-861-length-14908-cov-13.210597_pt1 | contig 14908 bp, 14 predicted proteins | sample MGYA00519245_ERZ1027229 | MGnify/ENA primary metagenome ERZ1027229 (study PRJEB26926, sample SAMN06164466) | human gut metagenome | biome: ENVO:00009003; feature: ENVO:2100002; material: ENVO:00002003 | host: Homo sapiens | place: USA | collected 2012 ...
AGTTGTTCATGCTCATTAGCCGCATGATATGTCAAGTAGCTCTTACTTTTATAGTAATTTTCTAATTCTTTAAATGTATTCATAATGTTCGTCCTCTTGATTTTAATAATGGAGATGTTAAGATGTTTTACGCTATTTCAAAAAAATATAACGATGTGGTTTGTGCAAGTAACGTCACCGATTTGAATGACATATTTCTTTGCCTTAATTCTCAATGTAAAGCAGAATACTTTATTAAAGGGATAAACAGTGAAAGAAAGGCACATTTTTGTCATAAGCATAGTACTCCACACATACAGGGTTGTCCTTATGATATGGGTTTAACCAAATATCTTAATAATGATGATATTGTTAAATCCTCGTTGCAGGATATTTATGCTCATATTAGAAAACCAATAAAAAAAGCACCAACAATTCACGTTAACAAGCAACCAAAGCAGAACGCTTCACGAAAAACTTACATCAATACAACCAAAGATTTGTTTTATTTTTGTACAACTAACTCATTAGATACAATTTACGAAAATAAAACAACTATAAATGATATAATTGTTGATAGTCGTAATATATGCAGTAAAGGTTTATTTAAGGGCTTTTCAGGCTTACGTTTGGTTGTTGGTTATACAATCAAATATGATTTTCCTAAGAGGTTCATTTTGTTAAAAACGGAAGCAGTTACAAAATACGGAAAGACCATAGACCTCTATAGCACCATATATATGGAAACTAATCAAATAAAAGAGATTAAAGATTATCTATTTGGCACATTTGGAACTTTCACAGGTTATCCAGTTGCTGTTTTAGGAAAGTGGTCTAATTCTCGTTTGTTCAACATTGAATGTACCATTAATGAGCCAACAAATGTCATTTATAAATTTGCTAATGATATTGATAAACGTTAAAACTGTATGCTTTTATAATCTACCCTCCCCAGCGCCTGCCCCGTTGCAGGCGCTTTCTTAATGTATAGATAAATTGATCCCCTTTTTACTGTCTTTTTTTCAGACAGTATCAATTATCTTTCTTTTCTCTTTTGACCGAACATTACAACAGCAGCTCCTGCGAGTATGACAACTACACCACCAAGAACTGTTCTGCCGTCAATGTCATTGTCGGAAGAACCAGTGTTTGGCGTGTCAGGTGCTTTCTCATTTACCATATCTGTGTCAACAGTCTGTGCATATGCCACTGTCACCTGTTTGGAGTCAGCCACCAAATAGCCGTATGGCACTGTAGAGCCGTCCTCTGTGATAGTGTATGTGCCAACTGGAACGCCCTCAAACTTCGCAAGTCCGTCCTTGTCGGTGACGGCTTCAATGCGTATCTCTCTGCCAGTATCGGAAACTCCCGAAAGAATAAAACGAATGCCCTCAACGTTAGTCATATCAGCAGTTTTCTTGTGTACCTTTATAGAGCCTGTCTGCTCGTTGTTGAGTATCGTTGCGTCTATTGTCTGAGCATACTCGACCTTGACTTCCTTCTCGTCAGCCACAAGATATCCATATGGAACTGTTTCCTTATCCTCGATAATTTTGTATGTACCCACTGGTACGTTCTCAAAAACTGCTACGCCGTCCTTATCGGTAGTCGCAGGAATGTTTATCTCACGTCCAGTGTCTGATGTACCCTTGAGGTAGAATGTGATACCTGAAATATTCAGATCACCCTCTGTTCTCTTATGTACCTTGATAGTACCTGTCTGCTCGTTGTTGAGTATTTCTGCGTCAACAGTTTCTGCATAAATAACTGTTACCTCTTTTTCATCGGCAACGAGATAGCCGTATGGCACTGTTTCTTCGTCCTCGATGATACTGTATGTACCTATCGGTACGTTCTCAAAAACTGCTATGCCGTCCTTATTGGTAGTTGCAGGAATGTTTATTTCACGTCCTGTGTCTGATGTACCTTTGAGGTAGAAAGTGATACCCTCAACATTTTTCTGACCCTCAGTCCTTTTCTGAACCTTGATAGAGCCTGTTTTCTCGATATTCTCAAAAGCGACTTCCGCTGTTTCATTATACTTAACGGTTACTTCCTGTTCGTCAGCTACAAGGTAAGCCGCAGGGACTGTAGAGCCGTCCTCTGTGATGACATACTTGCCGATAACAAGCTTATCGAACATTGCTACGCCATTTTCATTCGTTGTCGCTTCAAACTTCAAGTCCTTGTTTGTATCAGAAATTCCTGTTGCAAAGAACTTAATGCCCTCGATATTGAGATTACCTGTTGTTGTCTTTGTGACCTTTATAGAGCCACTTTTCTTCTTGTTTGTCATTTCAGCCTTGACGATATCATCGTTTTCAGTTATTTCAAACTGATAAGGAGTATCATCAATTTCATAGATATCTGGTGCTGATATCTCTCTGTAGAAATATTTGCCTATGGCGAGCTGAAAATGTGCAATGCCGTTCTCGTCTGTAGTTCCTGTGATGACCTGTTCTTTATTTTCATTAAGAATTTCAAAAGTACAATCAGGGATAAGCTCGCCTGTTGAAATGTCAGTCTTTGTTATCTCAAAAGGAATAGTGTTTTGCTCGTTTTCAAAATCTACAACGAACTCAGCCTGCTGTTCAACAAGCTTGATAGTCTGTGTTGGCTCATCAGAAATCGAATAGCCCTTTGGTGCTTCAATTTCTGTCACTGTGTAGCTGTAGCCCTTGTAGATAGCCTTTGTTGTTTCAGCTATGCCGTCTGCGCCTGTGGTTATGGTGTCGATAACTGTTCCTTTCGGATAGATACAATAGCCATTGCCAACGTAGATATCCTCGGCTGCTGCCACTTCAAACTTTGCGCCTGCAAGGTCAGCTCTTGTTTCAGCGTCACGCTTGTGAATTTTTATCTTGCCCTTGTCAGGAGCAGAAGCCTTGTTGATGAACTCCGTTTTAGCCGTCTTGTCAGCGGTAACAGTGATAGCTTTCTTCGATGATATCATGTAGCCGTCTGCCGTGGATATTTCTCTCCACTCATAATCGCCCTCTGGCAGACCTGTTACATCAATATCACCCTTATTGTTTGGCGTAAGGTCTGTAGCCTGAGAAGCGAGGTCTGTGAAGCTGTAGCTTCCGTCCTTTCCAGTTGCCTTTACAAACTTATAGCTGTTGCCGTCCTTGTATGCCAACTGGAACTTGACGGCTTTGTACATATCAGCTGTGGCTGTCTGAGCGTTGCCGAAGTAATCTGTGAATGTTTTGTTGATGTGAGCTGAGCCTGTTGGCGTTGTTATTTTCAGATAAGCCTTTACTGGGTCCTTATCCTCATAGCAGGAAACCACCATTTCCTGAACGTCTGAGCCGCCCGAAAGGATAAGAGGTGAACACTCGTCTATTTTGTCAACGTACTTGCCCTTTGTCTTTGTTATCGTTATGACAGTGTTTTTCAGGTCTTTCTCATTATCGGCTGTAAGGATAATCTGTGAGCCTGACTTCTGAGAAGTCACTGAATTAGGTTTTGACACACTAAACTGCGAAAGCGTGCTGTCAAGCTTAACTGTAGCTGTCCACTTGCCTGTTTTGGCATTATACGTTGCAGGATATGTTGCACTTGCAGGTATTCTCTTGCTGTTTTTGCTTGTGCCACTTGGAACATCATAGTGTGAAAGCATTTCAGACTTCATTTTCTTGTAGCACTCGACAAGGTCATTGTGATGACTGCTTGCGTTGCTGCCGTTGTAGCTGTAGGCGTTGAGAAGCTTTGTTTCATTGCTTGAAAGACCTGTTGTGCTTTCATCAAAAAAACGTGCAGAAACTGCCTGTGACATAACACTTGACGCACACAGTTCAGTATCCTTAGAATAGCCATACTGAGTTTTTCCTTTGTAACTGTAAATACAAAACTCTTTAATCTGATACTGCATATTATCAGGAATATGACCATTTTTCATGTAATCATTAAGTGTCTGCTGCTTTGAAACTGTTCCGCTATTATGCAGCTTATCAAAGTTAATGCAGTAAGCATATCCATTATCAGATGTTGTGAAATACGGTATTTCGGTTGCAAAGTATCCAGTGAAGTGAGTGTCATTGTATTTTCCTGTTTCAATATCATAGCCCTTGGGCAGACCCGAACCACGGAAATCATAACTCCATGTTGACAGCCACTGCTGTGTGGCTTGGTTTTTGTCGGAGAACGCACTGGCTGTTATGCCTTGTGTAAGAGCCGACAAGCTGAGCAGAAATGCGAGTGCAACACTGCTAAGACGTTTGAAAAGACTTTTCTTTTTCATTTGTTTTCCTCCTAAAAATTTTTTATCTATCTAAAAAGCCATAAGGCTTGATTTTCGGGCAATAAAAAAAGCAATCCGAAAGAAAATCGAATTGCTTTTAAATCTTATTCAATTTTATTTACATATCAGTAAAGGAGATATATTTCCCATGCAGGCTTGCCGTCTGAGTTTATTGCTGAGCCGTCACCATGCCACTCAATATATACAACAATTTGTGCATCTCTGCCAATTCTATCATAGAGAACATCAATGTGTCCTTTTACCTTGCGGTAAAGTTCATCATATGATGAGTATGTATCAGGTGAAACAGTATCAGGAGTTCCCCATGAAGAGTTATCTAAGTTCATCCAATCTATATCGGCAAGGAGTTCGTCTACAGAAGAATAACCAAACTCTGCGTAGTTATCCTTGAAAATAGGACGTGCTATGTCATTGCTATACGCCTGAAGCTCTCTTTTTGCTCTGTCTATATCATTCTGTGTAAGCTTAAACTTTGGTTTAGCTGTTGTAGTTGTAGTCGGCTTTGGCTTTGGAGCTTGCGTTTTCTTTGCCGTTGTGGTGGTCTGTCTTGTAGTTGTTGTCTGACGCTCAGTCTGTCTTTCTGTCTGACGTTCCGTCTGCTGAGGCTGATAGCTGTTGTTATTGTTATTGCTGTTGTTGTTGCCTGAGCCGTTGTTTGAAGTGCTGTGGCTGTAGTTCTGATTATTATTCACTGTACCGCCATTACTAGCCTTAGAGCTGTTCGTCTTTGCGGTGTTCTTTGGAGTAGTCGATGATTTAGAACTGCTTGAGCTTTTTGTGCTTGCAGACGTTCCCGTTGTGGTAGCCGAAAGGGACGTTGTTTCCTCACTCTGAGAGGTCAGTGTGGCTTCCGTTGTGGTAGTTGCCGAAGCTTCTATGCTTGAAGCCGTTGTGGTTGCCTTTGGAGGGGCTGATGATGTGTTGTCTGTGTTGCCACAGGCGGTTATGCTTATCATTGTCGCACTGATTATCAAGGCGGCTATGGCTTTCATTGTGTTCTTCATATGGTTTTCCTCCTATACTTTTCTTAATGTAATTATACTATATTTCCCTATCATTGTAAATGACAAGTGTGGCTAAACTTTTTTGTTGATGTTCACTAAATTCGACAAAAAAATATGAATATATGAAACTGCAATAAAAAAGAGACATCACAGCGTATCTAACTTACATATGCAGGCTGTTTCCACGGGTTATCTCTCTGTTCTTTTCGATCTCTGTCCTAAGCTGTTTGTTTTCAGCCTCAAGCTTTCTGTTTGTATCTCTAAGCACAATGTTCTCATTAAAAAGCTTTCCGTTTTCGTTGATTATCTTTGCATAATCTCTGGAGAAATTATCGAGAGTTTCTTTGAGATCTTTCTGTTGCATTGTAAAGCTGCGATAGCTTTCATCTTCCTTTTCATAGCGCCCGTTTATTACCTGAAAATCCTTTTGCAATATATTGAGCATATCTTGGTGCTGCCCTGTAAGTGCTTTGTCATTTGGCGTCTTGCCGATATTGTCCATTATTATATTGTACTGTTCTGAAAATTCAGCGTGAAATGTCTTTTCATCATTAACACCGAGCTGACGAGCAAGCTTCTGAATTTCTTCTGTGATTTTTCTAAGTTGCGATCTTCTGGAAAGTGTCAAGGATCCGATTAATGTCAATACAGCAGGAACAATAGCTGCGATCAAAGTAACCCACCATGGTGTCATAAAAGCCTCATTTCCGCAAACAAATATGATGAATAACGTGCTATAGATAACGTTAAATATTATATATATCGTTGCTAATTTATCCATTTTAATATACCTCAATTCTATCATGCTTTACAAATTTAGTCAAGAAGATATTAACGACCTCTTTGGCGCTTTATATTCCTGTTCTTTTTCATGACATTTACCTTTTCGACTTCGGTTTTAAATAAAGCCTCAAGAGCCTGATCTTTATTTTCACACTGTCCCTTATATGCCCAGCTTAATTTATGACCATTAAGCTCTAGCCCATAAGCAATGTAGCTTCTGTTCTTTATATCTTCTATAACCGCCGTTGTGTGTCCATCAGGCTCAGTTTTCATAGCAGATATCCTGTACAGCATATTTTCTTTTTCGGATTGATAATATCTTTCCGAATAAGGATCAAATTGCATTTTCATCTTTTAGGACTTCCTTTAGGCTTAGGCTTGGAGGCAGCTCTTTCAGGCGCCTGAGTCGGTGTCAGCTCCTCGAATGAGATGAAATGTACCTCACATCTGAATGCCTCACCGATCTCACGCTCTGTAAATCTGTCTGGCTTTTTAAACATCTCAAGATACTTTTTGACTTGGCTTTCTGTCAAAGATAAGCTATCTTCACCATTATCGCCAGTTATAAAGAATGTTCCGCATATCGTTTGCTTGCCGTCAAATTTTCTGTTCGGCTGCATTTCACATATACGGGCTTCTTCATTTCCCCAGGCAAGTGCTTTAGGGTCTGAGATATAGCCGTAAAGAGGCTCTATGTAGCCGTCAACGACATTTTGCATTGCTCTGAGTTTGCTCTCAGAGCAATCAAGAAGCTTTTCATATGCAGGCTTGTTCGGCTCAACGACCACTACTCTCAAAATATCGTCACGCTGCTTATTTAGCTCGTCGAGTTTTACATCTGTTCTTCTGATCAGCTCTGTAAACTCATATGGCTTGTCTTGATAGGCTATATTGCATTCATTTACGGTTTGCTTTGTAACATTTATGACCTCTCTGAGATCCAGTCTATAGTTTTTTGCGGCACTGCCGTATTTGTTGATATTCTCTTTGTACCTGTATACATTTTTATCAAGGTCAAGAGTGACATAGGCATTTATCTCATTACTTTGCTCAAATACTCTTTTATACAGCGGTATTTGCTCAGGTGAGATCTTTTCGAAAATATTTTCGCCCTTTTGAGCGTTTGAAAATTCATTTGAGTATGTTATCATTTCAAAAGCTTGCTTAATAGAAATATTTTGCTGTGCTGCAAAACTTTCTGCCTGCTCGATCCTTAGCGGTCCTGTTACACAGTTTCCACCGTGGTGGGTATAGTAATAACTGTTCTCACCATTGTTTACTACTTCATAAATTGCATTCTTCAACTTTGGACCTCCTTACACCCTACCACGTGTGGTAGGGTAGTGTGATATGAAACGTTTGTTTTATTTTCTCCCTGCTTGATTTTTGCCTAAACTCACATTTTTCTTCGGCTTTTCAATTCCTTTTGCAAAGCAAGGATCTTCAATAGCAGCATTGATTATATCAAGCATTTCCATCTTCTGTTCTTTGGTCATAGTGTAGTGAAAAACAGGACCCTTGTCCATACTCTCGTCATTACTGAGCGTTGAGTAGTTTTGCTCAGAGAGCATATAGAAAGTGTGCAGTCCTGCCGATGAGCCGTGATGACCTTCCTGCTTAGTCACATATCCTACAGGTATGCCAAGTTTGACAGCCTGTACGGCTTGCTCTTCCGAAAGAAAAATATCATTTTGTGACTGCTTGTCGCACAGCTCACAGGCGTTGCGGCAATTATCCGCTATGTCTGAGATACGCTGTTTGGTTTCGTCAGCTCTTGCAAATGATTTAAGACTCTGTTCTTTTTCGTTTTCAACTTTTTCTTGCGGCGGCATTGCTTTTTCATAGTCTGAAATGTTTTTTTCGGAAAGCCATTCAGGCTTAACAACAAGCTTTGAATACAACTCTTTCATTTTTTCTATTTGTTCTTTAGGTGTTCCTGCCCAAAGATGTTTGGAATTTCTGTTGCCAGCACCAAGATAGTAGTTACAATCCATTTGCAAGCGACCTAAAAGCATATATTCACTCTTTTGATTTTTTATCACTTCGTTGATTTCTTTGTAAACGTGGAGCGTAGCATAGCAGTCACCCAAGCTGTTATGTGCTTCTTTATGCTCGGACCAATCATAGCCATAATAGCCTGCGGCTGTAGTGAGTTTCTGCCATTTGTAGCTTCCTCTTTGGTCATTCCATTCTCCATAAATTGGCGCAAACATTTTCATAGCGTCAGCATATTCTGTGCTTAAAAACTCTGCTCCGTTATTTTCAAGAAAAGCTTTATCAAACTTGAGGTTGTACCCAACGATTTTATCATATCTGTTTAAGATATCATTTATCTCTGGCATGACCTCCGCTATAGTCGGTGCGTCAGCTACCATTTCAGGCGTGATATGATGAATACGCTCCGCTTCTGCCCACTCAGTATGCTGTGTGGGTTTTATGTAGCTATCAAAAAGAACTGCGCCCTCATTATCAATGATAGACACCTGAAGAAGCTCGTCCTCTGCTGCGTTCAAACCTGTTGTTTCAGTGTCCAAAACTATATATTTGTTTTCCATGATTATTTATCCTCCACCCAATGCAATTTCTCTTTGTAGATTTTCAAAATAGCTTGACATTTTTCAAGGCTATCCTTTGGAAGTTCAAAGTTATCACATTTACTTAAAATTTTATTGACATTTATTTTCTCTCGGTATTTTTGTTGAAAAATGATGTTGTTATCATAGAAAAGGTAATCAAAGTAGTTTTGATTATTATGCAAAACTAAATTTGCTTTATTAAATATCGCAACAATCTGGTTAGCCATATCCGACGTTTGTGGCGCATTAGCAACCATTTCTGGCGTTATTCCGTTTTCCTTTTCAGTTTCTGTCCACTCTTTGTGTTTTTTTGGTTTAAAATAGCTGTTAAAAAGAATATCCCCTTTGAAGTTGATGACGGATAGTTGCAATAATTCATCTCCAGTTTTATATCCTGTTGCTTCATAGTTCATAACAATGATCTCGGATGGATCTTCGTCAAGTAATCTTATGATCATGCTCAATTCTTCAATTTTTTTCTTGTAAGGCTCAACAGCACACCACTTAGCCTCTTCAAGTTCTCTTTCACGTTCTTCCTGCTCACGTTCTAGCCTAGCCTTACGATATGCCCTTGCCTGTTCTCTGCGTCTTTCTTTTTCGGGCTGAAAAAAAGCCTGCAACTCACTCTCTGTTGCAGGTCTGACTTCGTTGGGTTTGTAATACTTGCATGGCTGTTTGCTTTGTTTGCTTGGCAAAAGCTCTATGCCCTCTACATTTTCTGCTACAAGAAAGCCCTCAAGCGCCCACTGACGTTCAGTCTTGTAGCTGTCATATTCTCTGTGATAGTGCTTTACTTTCATACCATTACCTCCATTTCATTATTCACATAAAAATTTCGAACCTGATTTTGATTGCCTGGAAGTAATACGGCGCATACGTGCAGTGGAAAATTCTGTCGGGCGCATAGTATTTGCTTGGTACATATTCTTTTTCTCCATTTTTGTCGATATAAGTTTCAGGTGGATCTGAGTCATAAACAGTGCCGTTCCACAGGTTAAAGGCAAGGCGTGTTGTTTTCAAGCTCGTATGAGTCTGAAAAGGCTTATTCAAACCCTCGAAAATAATCACATCTTTTTTAACGTCATACAGTGCGCCAATATGATAACGCAAAACAGCGTCCATCGTGAGGAGATACGCAAGTGACAAGTGATAGCCGTCAAGATAGGGCATTTTTTTGCACAACTTATTAAACAGTTCCTCGTGTTCTTCGTCATAAAAAATCATTTTTCTTTCCTGCCTTTTTTAACAAAAAAGGACACCTGAAACTCAAGTGTCCAAAGTATTTTCTGCTGCAAAATGTTCTGCAAGCAGCTTGACTATAAGATCATCCATATCGTCCTGTGAAGAACTTTCAAGGGACGGAAACATGGTTGATATCTTCGTGTATATACTTGTTGATACCTGCTCAGTTTTTTTAGCTTTAGGCTGATGACAGATATCGTATACCTTGTCAACGGTCAGTTCTTCGTTTCCGTTTTCGTCACAGTACGCACAGACTGCATTGATGTATTTGCCTGGGAAAGTTCTGAGGTCATACATTTCAATGTAATCTGCTATGATATTCTGTTGTTCTTCGGAAAGATGTGCTAAAAGCATTTCATACCGTCCGAAAGGAATAACCTTATTATCAACCATTGGAATGAGCCTTGCGGATAGCTTCAGTAGATGTACATATCTGTATACTGTCGTGTTGGAAACGCCGAATTTCTCAGATATCTCATTCAGTGTAGCGGTTTCATTGTCCATACCACGCTTATCCATGTACGTTTTGAAGATCTCGGCATTTTCTGAGGGGAGAACGTCATCTGTTCTTGTATTGGATTCTGCTACGATCATGTATGCCGTGAAGTCGTCTATGTTGTCCTTGATCTGGCATGGAATAGTTGTCAGACCGCACAGCCTAGCCGCATAGTATCTATGATGACCTGCGAGTATCTCATATTCACTATCTTTTCTGCGAACTATAACTGGCTGCAGGACGCCCAGGTCTCTTATAGAGATAGCCAGACGTTCAACCTTGGATTGCCTTATCTTGTATGGCTGTTCTTTACCCTCAGGTGTTCTGTATGGTTTGATACTGTTTATATCCAGCTCAACGATCCTCTGAGCTGTACCTTGCCACTGATTAAGATATTCAGCGGCAAGCTCATGGTTGATGTTTTCAGCCTCAGATTGCATATTCTCCTGATGTTGGCTGCGTCTTTCAAGCAAGCTGCACATTATCTATTCACCCTTTCCATTACTTCTTCTGCAAACTCTGTGTACTTTTCAGCAAGCGTATTGCCTGTCAAATTAACACATCCAGCATAGCTTTTCACTGTTTTGTTGACCTGCTCAGGACGAGCTGGGATGACAGTATCAAAAACTGTATTTCCATATATCTTTCGGCAGGCAACGTCTATTTCTTTTGACGTTGTGGTTATATTGCTTCTATTCTCAAGAATGCCAAGTATATTAAGACCTGGATTCGTTGTTGCCCTTATAGCATTGACCTTTTCTGTAATGAGGTCAATGGCGTCAAAGGCGAATATACCAGCGTCTATTGGTATTATAACGAAGTCTGAAGCGTTAAGAGCATTCTGCGCAAGAAGATCAAGGTCAGGACGATTGTCTATGAGTATGTAGTCATAGGTATCCGTCAAAGCCTTATCACGGAGCATGAGCTTGAGTATATAGTTACAGTTGGCGGATGAGGCGATCACGCTGTTAGCCGAACCGAGCATACGTCCTGCAGATATATAGTCAACGTTTGGATTTTTCTCAGAATTCTTGATATACTCTGCATAGTCTATAGAAGTATCACCAGACGCTGAACTGTAGATAAGATCTGCTATGGTCTTTCTTACTGCTGACTTTGAGCAATACGAAGTGAGGTTGCCCTGCTTGTCAAGGTCGATAAGTAGCACTTTTTTGCCGAGCTTTCCTAGTGCGCAACCTAGGTTGAATGTTGTAGTTGTTTTTCCTGTGCCGCCTTTTTCAGTTATGATCGAAATAATAATTGTGTTCTCCATTATGAACATCCTTTCTTGATATCATTTTGTGTTCCCCAATGATGACATAGAAAAAGCAGCAGGGGAGAACACCGTCCTGCCGCTCAGGGAGCTACCCTGTCTATGCCTGATAGTCAAGCTATCAAAAAAGCTGCCGATATTCTCAGCAGCAATTTTCATAGCTTAGCTTCCCGAAAAAGAAAAAGCCAATGAGTATTGTCTCATCAGCTTTTTGTTTTCTATCTGTACCAGAGATTTTCCATTGTAAAAGGATTAGGAGGATTGTTACCCTTTTTCTTTTCAATCTCATAGTCTATGAACATCTTGTATCTTTTAAGCTCATCAAGGTCAGCTTCAGCAGCTACTCTCATGATAGCTTCTGTTCGTTCCTCAATCTGTGCTTCATGAAGCTCTGTGTCCATTTCTTTGTTCTTTCGGATGAATGTTTCTTCAAGATCCTCAAGATCGTCAAACTCGGCAGTAGCTTTTCCCTCATCGATCTTGTAGATCTTGCTGCCGTTGAAGCCAAACCTTGTAGGGGTATACTCAAAGAAATCATGGCAATACTTGATAGCCTCATCATGTTTGAGCATTTTAGTCAGTTTTTCGGGCTTGATCAGTTCGTTGCAGCCACCTGCAAGTGTAGTTGCTTCCTTTTTGTTTTCAATAAGTCTCATAATTCTTCCTCCTTGTATTTTTTACTATATCATAACATATTTTGACGATTTGTCAAGTACGATTGAAATGCAGAAATGGTAAATATCTCCAAAACCGCGTGTCGAGGGTTCGAATCCTTCTGCCCCTGCCATACTTGTGCAATAAAATAGATGCACACCTCGAAAAGCTCGTATTTACGAGCTTTTTTTGCGTTTTGAGGGTAAAAATTTCAGGTGTAAAACCGTGGATGCTTTTTCGTAAAAAAAAGGATCTGAACCCTCAACAATTAAACATCGTCAAACAAAGCGGCAGACTTTGAGCAGATTTTGCTCTGAGCCTGCCGTTTTGTTATGAAAAAAATTCACAAAGTTTTAAAGGCTGTTTTGTCTATTGTCACGAATTTAAGTGACGATGATAGAACAGCCTTTTTTTCATTTGTAGAAAAAGGAGGAATATATAATGTATTACGATCACAAGAAAGTAGAATGGCTGAAAGAACGGTATCCCGAAGGGACTCGCATCTGCCTTGACAGAATGAACGATGACCCGTTCCCTGTTGAGTCCGGTACTCTTGGAAAGGTCGATCACGTTGATGACATCGGCACTGTGCATTGCGTTTTTGATAACGGAAGAACGCTCGGAGTTATCCCTGGTGTGGACGATTTCCATATCGTAAGTGAAGATAGTGAGCAAACAGAAGATGAAGAAATGAATATGTCAATGTAACGGTTAAGTTTTGAAAAAGACTTAGCCGTTTTTTTATTGAAAAAATCGGAAAGGAGATGATTCGTACTGATAAAATATTTCGATATCTTTGCAGGTATCGGCGGATTTCGCTCAGGACTTGAAAAAGCAGGCGGATTCAAGTGCGTCGGATACTGCGAGATAGATAAGTATGCAAAGAAAGCATACGAAACGTTGTACGATACAAGAAACGAGGTGTATTACGATGACGCAAGAAAGATCGACCCAAACGAACTGCCTGATCTCGACCTTATATGCGGAGGATTCCCTTGCCAAAGCTTTTCGATCGCTGGAAAACGAAAAGGATTCAGCGATACCCGAGGAACTCTCTTCTTTGAGATCGCCAGGATTGCCGCCATTAAAAAACCTAAGTATCTGCTCCTTGAAAATGTTCCCGGACTGCTATCGCATAACGGGGGCAGGACGTTTGCGACCATCCTCAGTACGTTGGATGAACTGGGGTACGATGTCGTATGGGAAGTGCTTAACAGCGCAGATTTTGGTGTTCCCCAATCCCGAAAAAGAGTGTATATTGTCGGATTTCATAGAGAAAAGTGTTCCGGAAAAGTATTGTCTTTCACAGATGCAAATCCAAAAACTCTTGTCAAAAGAATTTCAGGCAGAGAGGGAAACAGGGTATATTCAGCCGACGGACTGAGCATAACGCTGACAAGCCAGGCAGGAGGCTTCGGCGGAAAGACGGGACTGTATGAGATAATGGGACTGCCAATAAAATCAAAAACTAAGTCAGGATATCAGATAGCTCTGCCCGGTGACAGTATTGACCTTGCATATCCAAATATGAATTCAAGGCGTGGGAGAGTTGGAAAGGAGATAGCGCACACTCTCACAACAAGCTGTAATCAGGGGTATTACGCATTTGGGATAGATATGAATCCTGAGCCGAAAGTCACAGAGCTTGCAAGATGTATAACCGCAAGACAGGACAGCGGTATTGGTCATCACAAAGGCGAAAAATCCGGAGTTGTCCTCATAACAGACCCGATAGCCGTGCTTGATCCTGCAAAAGCAGAAACAAGACAGCAAGGCCGAAGATTTAAACTTCCAAACGAGCCTATGTTTACTTTGACCGTTACCGACAGACACGGAGTTGTGTACTGCGGGTATATCAGAAAGCTTATGCCGTTGGAGTGCTGGAGACTGCAGGGCTTTACAGATGAGCAGTTTGAAAGGGTGAAAGCCACAGGAATGTCTGACGCTCAGCTGTACAAGCAAGCAGGAAATGCCGTGACTATAAATGTTATCGAGGCTATTGGAAAGTATATTTCAGAGATCGACAAGGAGAATGAAAATGGAACAGAAGATAAAAATATTTGAGAATGAAGAGTTCGGCAAAGTAAGAACGATCATAAAGGACGGCGAGCCTTGGTTTGTGGGAAAGGATGTTGCCAAGATTTTGGAGTACAGAAATACGAAAAAGGCATTATCTGATCACGTTGATGAGGAAGATAAGTATCAAGGCGATGGGGTAACAATTCGTGACCCCATGGGCAGAGTGCAGCATCCGACAATAATCAATGAAAGCGGACTATACAGCCTAATACTTTCAAGCAAGATGCCAAGGGCAAAAGAGTTTAAGCACTGGGTAACATCAGAGATACTCCCGACTATACGCAGAACAGGCGGTTATGTTACAAACGAAGAAATGTTTATCGAAAACTACCTGCCCTTCCTCGACGAGCCGTACCGTGACCTGTTCAGACTTCAGATGACGGCTATCGAAAAGCTGAACGAGCGTATCAGAAATGATAAGTCTCTCGTGGATTTTGCTCTGCACGTTGCCGACAGCGAAGATCTCATAGATATGAATGCTATGGCAAAGCTTGCGGCTGATAAAAATTTCAATATCGGCAGAACAAGACTGTTTCGCTGGCTGAAAGAAATGGGAGT
>ERZ1027229.864-NODE-864-length-14894-cov-4.704023_pt1 | contig 14894 bp, 15 predicted proteins | sample MGYA00519245_ERZ1027229 | MGnify/ENA primary metagenome ERZ1027229 (study PRJEB26926, sample SAMN06164466) | human gut metagenome | biome: ENVO:00009003; feature: ENVO:2100002; material: ENVO:00002003 | host: Homo sapiens | place: USA | collected 2012 ...
GCTCACAACAGTGAATACAAAGAATATTCTGTTTATCTGTGGAGGTGCATTCCCGGATCTTGAAGACATTATCAAAGAGCGTCTGCAGAAGAAAACGTCGATGGGATTTAATGCAGAACTGAAAGATACAGTCGAGCATGATGAAGAGCTGCTCTCTAAGGTGACAATTGAGGACTTAAGAAAATTCGGTATGATCCCGGAGTTCTTAGGACGTCTTCCGATTGTATTTACATTAAAGGGACTCGACAAAGAGATGCTTGTCAAGATCTTAAAAGAGCCGAAAAATGCAATTTTAAAACAGTATCAGAAGCTGCTGGCATTAGACGAAGTGAAGCTTGAGTTTGATGACAGCGCATTAGAAGCAATTGCAGAAAAGGCAATGGAAAAAGATACCGGAGCCAGAGCACTGCGTGCGATCATTGAGGAATTTATGCTGGATATTATGTATGAGATTCCGAAAGATGATAATATTGGAGAAGTAACAATTACAAGAGCTTATATAGAAGGTACCGGCGGACCGGTTATTCAGTTGAGAGGTCAGGCAGTACCGAGATTAGATGGATAAAGTGAGATTTTAGAAAGAGAAGTTTTGTTCAAAAATCTGAAAACTGATTGGGGAATTAGTTTAAAAAAATCACAAAAAGGAAGAGAGAAAAATGGACACATACAGATACTTACTGGATTTAGCAATTATTCTTATATCTACAAAATTACTTGGACTATTAACAAGACGAGTACAGATGCCGCAGGTTGTTGGCGCACTTCTGGCGGGATTGATCCTCGGACCGGCAGGATTTGGAATTCTGGCAGAGACTTCATTTATCCATGAAGTTGCAGAAATCGGAGTTATTGTTTTGATGTTTACTGCAGGTATGGAGACGGATATCAAAGAGCTGAAAGCAAGTGGAAAAGCTTCTTTTATTATTGCTCTTTGTGGTGTGATCGTTCCACTGATCGGAGGTTATGGTGTTGCCTGGTTCTTTAACCGTCCAAGCATGGTAGGAAGTAACCTGTCATCCCCTGTAGTTCTTCAGAATGTCTTTATTGGAGTTGTACTCACAGCAACGTCTGTAAGTATTACAGTAGAGACATTGAAAGAATTAGGAGCATTGAAGAGCCGTTCAGGAAATGCAATCCTTGGTGCTGCGATCATTGATGATGTTCTCGGTATTATCGCACTGACAATCGTTACAAGTCTTGCAGATGATTCTGTAAAGATTGGAATGGTTCTGATTAAAATCGTGGGATTCTTCGTATTTTCAGGTGTTGTAGGATTTGTTTTCTATAAGATGTATAAGAAATGGGTTGACGGAGCTGAGAAGGAACTGCATCGTCATACGATTATTGCATTTGTATTCTGCCTGCTTATGGCATTTATCGCAGAAGAAGTTTTCGGTGTTGCAGATATTACAGGTGCATATATCGCAGGATTAATTATTTCCAACGTACAGAGATCTACTTATCTGGAGTCTAAGTTTGATACGTTGTCTTACCTGCTTCTGTCACCGGTATTTTTCGCAAGTATCGGTCTGAAGGTAAACCTTCCACAGATGTCAGTATCCATCATTATGTTCGCAGTTGCTCTTACAGTTGTGGCAGTTCTTACTAAGATAGTCGGCTGTGGACTTGGTGCAAAGATTTGTGGTTACAAGAATTATCAGGCGAAACGAATCGGAGTGGGAATGATCTCCCGTGGTGAGGTTGCCTTGATCGTAGCAAGTAAAGGTTCCGCACTCGGACTTATGAGTTCTTCCATCTTAGGACCGGTTATCGTAGTGGTTGTTATTACAACAGTCATCACACCGATTCTTCTGAAAGTAGTGTTCGCTCCTGGAACAGGACCGTCAACACAGGTAGAAGATGCTAAGAAGGTTACAAGCTACTATGAGAATCGAGAAGATAACAGATAGAACAAAAGAGAAAAGAATCGATAAAAGATATTGTAGAAACTTTGAGGTCATGGGACAGTTAAAGCTGTCTCATGACCTCAAATGTGTTATAGAGGTTTAATTGTCCGTATCCCCATTCACGGTTAGGGTATTCCATACTGTCTGGTCGGATGGCTCCAAGAACAAGAAGGCTTTTGATCTGGAATACGTCGATGCCGGGCATTTTGCGTTCATAGAGCTGCCATTCTAACATAAGTGCGACTGCCCCGGCGGTGATAGCAGCTGCGGCGCAGGAGCCGCTGCGCACGGCAAAACGGTCTCCTGGAAGAGCTCCTTTGATATTAATCCCGGGAGCAGTGATGGAAGGATTTTCAAATCTTGTTCTTGTATAGCCGCGTCCGGATGCCTGGGCGACTGCACCATTGCTGCCGTCGTAATAGGAGACCGTCAGAGGACTAGGAGCATTGGCCGGGTTTGTAAGAGTCGTGTAAGGATCTGATTCAAGGAAATAGACTTCTCCGTCTAAAAATTCTGTGACAGGAAGCCAGATATGGAAATCACCATTAATCAGGCGGGTCGGTTCTACGATGATTTTCCAGATGCCTTCTGCCGGGGTACGGAAACGGAAGAAGATGAGTTCAGAGTTTGCTTTTTCGACCAGAAGCCGGTAGTCAACAGAGACGCGGGTTTTTTCAAAGAGAAAATCAATGTCTGCGCTTGTGCCTACATGAAATGGAATTTTGGATGTATTTTCCCCGGACGGTGAAATAATTGAAACTGAGAAGAGATTGGGGATCAGCACCCAAAGTTCCAAAGTGAAACCGGATACATTTTCACCAACCCGGATCTCTACAGTTTTACGGTCATTTTCTGACTGAATCGTATTGAAATAATGATGACGTTTGTCTGCTTCATTTCCCGCGCCGACCACAGCAATCCGGTCGGGCATCAGACTGTAGCTGCCAAGTAATGCGGGAAGCGGAAGCGTGCCGACATGACCGCCGAGATTAGAGCCTATAGTGATACACATGACAAGTGGAAGCCCCAGTTCATCTGCCAGATCATTCAGATATTTTAATCCAAGGATCAGATCTGTTTCCTGATAGCAGACGGCTGTTTCCGTGATGCAGTAATAATCCCGCAGATATTGCTTCGCTTGTTTTAATTTGACAACAGCGAGAGTAGATTCCGGAGCGGCTCCCAGAAACTGTTCGTCAGCGTCAGCATTTCCGGCAGCGAGACTGGCAATATAAGTTCCATGTCCGTCGATATCGACAGAAGGGACCTGTGACAGTGGGGAATCAGAAGAAAGTGCCAGATCAATCTGTTCCTTACGGTATTCACTTCCGTAGAAGAAGTCTCTGGGTGGGGTTCCGCTTTGGATAGTCTGATCCCAAAGTGCCGCAATTCGCGTGGTACCGTCCAGATTGCGGAAAACTTTGTTTTGATAGTCAATCCCGCTGTCAAGAAATCCAATCAGAACGCCTTTTCCTTTTAATTGAAGTGCCGGATAGTTCTGCACAGGAAGGATGCCGGTCTGGTTCAATGTTTCCATAGCGACAGGAGCAAAACAATTCGGGATGGAATTGTAAGAAAAACGCGTCAGAGAGATTGGCTCTACAAGTTCTTTGGAAAAGTAAATGCACTGATATCCAAGCCCGGCATCCTGGATACATGGATCTTTTTTCAGAAGTTCATTGAACAGTGGAGTGCGCAGCGGATTACTGATGAAGTCGCGTGTATCTTCGGAGAGTATCTGTTCCCTGCAAGTTTCAAGATCATTCATAAGATGACTCCTGAGTTGAGTTGTAGAAAGGATATGCAAGAAGGATTCTATTTATGAAATTAGTCTAAAAATAATAGAAAATGACTTCAAAAACTGGAAGAATACGATATAATAAGACCAAGAGAAATTGTAGATCACCTTTCTGGTGGTTGAGATGATACAGCAATGATAAGAAGGGAGATTTCAGTATGAAAGATTTTTTTGAAGATTTAGGAAAACGTCTGAGCGAGACAGCAGAGGCAGTGACAGCAAAGGCAGGAGATGCGATTGAGATACAGAAATTAAAAGCGCAGATCAGAGAGCTTGCAAGAGGAAATGCAGAAGATCTGATGGAACTTGGTCAGAGTATTTATGACAGATTTGAGAATGGAGAAGAACTGGATGAGGCTTCCAAGGGACTGTGCGAGGCAATTGCAAGCCGCAAGGAAAGCATAGAAGAGTATGAGAATAAGATTGAAGGGCTCAAAGGTGCGTGTGAGTGTACACGGTGTGGCAAGATGGTTGCGAAAGATATGGCTTTCTGCCCATACTGCGGATCACCTGTAGTAGAGGAAGAAGATATTTTTGAAGCTGATGATCTGGCTCAGGAAGCAAGAGAAGAGGCAGAGGAAGCAGAAGAGATCGTTGCAGAGGCTGCGGAAGCAGCAGTTGAGGCGGTTACTGAGGCCGCAGAAGAAGCAGTGGATGCAGTAGAAGAGTCTGTGAAAGAAGAGACAGAAGAATAGTTTCAAGGATTTAAGGGAGAATGGAACGTGAAGGTTGTTATATTAAGTTTTACACAGGCAGGAACAAGACTTGGTGAGAGAATTGGAAGTCAGTTCCGGAACGAAGGGATTACGTGTCAGAACTATGCACCTGCCGGATATGCATTCGCTGACATTCTTCCGTTTCCGGACAATCCAAAAGAGCTGATCAGGGAAGGATGGGGAGAGACATCCTTCCTTTTTATTGGTGCAGTTGGAATCGCAGTGAGATATATTGCGCCTTATGTAAAGGATAAATTCACTGATTCAGCGGTCGTAGTCATGGATGAAAAAGCAGGGTATGTGATCCCACTGCTGTCAGGACATCTTGGGGGTGCGGTAGAACTTTCCAATCAGCTTGCAGTATGGACCGGTGCAGTTCCGGTACAGACAACAGCGACAGATGTTCAGGGAAAATTTGCAGTAGATGTTTTTGCAAAGAAGAATCACCTGTATTTTACAGAGCGTGAAGCAGCGAAGCAGATATCAGCAGCAGTGCTGGATGGAAAGCAGGTCGGTCTTTGGATCGGTGAAGGACTGGTATTTGAACAGGAAGATTTTCAGAAAAGCTGTTTAAAAGAACTTATACTATGTGGTTCACAGGAAGAATTGTACTCCTTTGCAGAGGAACATCCTGTGATCGTGATCACAAAGACCGCGGAAGAAGGGAGACAGTTTGTGGAATCCCTAGCGGGTTCTCTGTGGGGAGATGTCAGGAATAACGTATGTGGATGTGAGCGGAAGCCATGCATTCTCCTTTTGTATCCAATCAATATCACGGCAGGAGTAGGCTGTAGAAAACAGATTTCAAAAGAACTTTTTGAAAAGGGTCTAAACGATGTTCTGGAAGGGTATGGACTTGAACCTACGCAGTTAAAACAGATTGCATCGATCGATCTTAAGAAAGAAGAACCTGCGATTTTGGCCTATGCGCAGAAATATAAAGTACCGTTTGCAACTTATCCGGCAGAACAGTTAGAGAAGATTACAGAGGTATCAGCCACATCACGGTTTGTGAAACAGGTGACAGGTGTTGACAATGTGTGTGAGAGAGCCGCACGTACAGCAGATGCTGACGGAGAACTGCTGTGTCCCAAGTGCATAAGAGAGCAGATGACGGTGGCATTGACAGAGACAGAAGTAACACTTCAATTTTAAAACGAAAGAAAGTTCCAGAATCTTTCCGACATTCTGGAACTTTTTTCTACTAAAGTATCTGTTCTTTTGACTGGAGTGCATCATATCCTGTCTCACGGGTGCGGATCTTCATGGCACTCCGGATTTCATAGCTGAAGATCTTACCATCACCGACTTCACCGGTATAGGCAGCTTTCTGGATTGCTTCGATTGTTTTTTTCTCCCATTCTTCGGAAGAGACAACAATTTCAAATTTGATTTTCGGCTGCATGAAAATCTCAATCTCAGAACCACGGACAATCTCCTTATAACCTCGCTGTGCACCACATCCCATGACCTGGGAGACAGTGATACCATTGACTTCTATTTCATTTAAGGCAGCCTTGACATCCTCAAATTTCTCTTCCCGAACGATAGCTTCTACTTTAATCATCATTTTAAAAATCCTCCTGTATTAATGGATATATAAATTTTGGACAGATTATATTAGTCGAATCCGTTGAAGGACGGATATGCATTTTCACCATGTTGGGAGATATCCAGTCCAAGAGCTTCTTCCTTCTGATCTACGCGCAGTGGAGTGAAGATACGGATAATTCCAATGCAGATCAGAGTACCGACAACTGCAACAGCCGCAGTGATGATAATGCTTAATACCTGTGCAACGAAGAGATGAACATTACCGAAGACCAGTCCGTCCCATCTTGCAACAGAGTTAATAGAAGTTTTTGCAAAAAGTCCGGTTGCAATTCCACCCCATACACCGCCGATTCCATGGCAGCCAAATGCGTCCAGTGCATCATCTATTTTCAGTTTATGCTTAATGAAGTTCATTGTAAAGTAGCAGATCGGGCTGACCAGTGCACCGATGATATAGGAAGACCAGATCGGAACAAATCCTGCTCCCGGTGTAATAGCAACCAGTCCGACAACCAGTCCGGTAGAAGCACCGACCAGAGTAGGCTTCCCGTCTTTGATCACATCGATCAGCATCCAGGATACGAGAGCAGCTGCGGAAGAAATTGCACTTGTCATAAATGCATGGGCTGCAAGTCCATCTGCCGCCAGGGCACTTCCTGCATTGAATCCAAACCATCCGAACCAGAGCAGGGAAGCTCCAAGCACAACAAAAGGAATATTATGGATACGGTAAGATGTTTTTTCGTATCCTTTTCTTCTGCCAAGATATGTTGCGAGAACCAGGGCGCTGACACCGGAACTGATGTGTACCACATTTCCGCCTGCAAAGTCAACGGAGCCGATTGCTGCAAGGAATCCTCCCTCTCCCCAGACCATATGAGCCATCGGATAGTAAACGAGGAAAGACCACAGTGCAATAAATGCAAATAATGCCTTAAATCTCATCCTTCCGACCACAGCACCGGTGATCAGTGCCGGAGTAATCATGGCAAACATCATCTGGAATGCAGCAAATACAAGATGCGGAATGGTATCCACATACGGACCGGCTTCCCAGCCGACATCATTTAAAAAAGCCCAGCGGAAATCTCCGATAATTCCGGCGTGATTGCCGCCAAAAGAAAGAGAATAGCCAAACATGGTCCAAAGAAGAACAGATAGTCCCATGATCGCAACGCAGGCCATCATTGTGTTACATACATTTTTTCTCCGCACAAGACCGCCATAGAAGAAGGCAAGTCCCGGTGTCATAAAGAAGACAAGCGCAGTGCAGATCATCATAAAAGCAGTGTTTCCGGTGTTCATTTTCTAAATCCTCCCAATTCATCTGATAATGCAAAAAAGACGCCTGATAGAAAGGCAATCTCTTACCTTTCTGTCAGACGTCTTTGTCTTGCATATTAAGATATCACGGCTTTTGGAAAAATGCAAGAGAAAATTTTGTGGTTGCCGGTCGCACACAGTATGAACAGTAAGTAACTTATGCGGAACAAGTTGAAGAAAACGTGTTTTTGCTTTATAATCAGTGACAGAGTAAAAAGAAAGGGTTCGATGGATGATTATGAAAGAGCATACGCATTTCCGTGAGGACGGAACAGAATATACCCACGTGCATCATAACGGAGATGGGGTGGCAGAGTCACATGTACATCATCATGATCATAAAGGAGCAGGTCATGTTCATCGCCATGTACATAGTGCAGAAGAGAAGAGGAAGGTTATGAATCGTCTGTCCAGGGCAATTGGACATCTTGAAGCTGTGAAGCGAATGGTGGAACGTGATGAGGATTGCAGTGAAGTGCTGATCCAGCTTGCGGCAGTTCGTTCTGCAATCAATAATACAGGAAAAGTGATTTTGAAGAATCATCTGGATCATTGTATTGTGGAAGCTATTGAGCAGAATGATATGGAGACAATCCGTGCTCTTGACGAGGCAATCGATAAGTTTATTAAATAAATGTAAATGTGGGTGATTTGATGAAGAAAAATATTCTTATTTTTGCCGGTACGACAGAGGGACGACAGCTGGCAGAATACGCCGTTAAAGAAGGAATTCCCTGTATCGTAAGTGCTGCGACAGAATATGGGGAAGAACTATTGGAAAATGATCTGCAGTTGCGAAAAGAGAAGCATAAGAAATCAGAACTTCGAGTGATCCACGGACGTATGGATCAGCAGGAGATGGAAGCATTCTTTGAAAAAGAGCAGGTGGGGCTTGTCATAGATGCAACGCATCCGTTTGCAGTTATAGTGACGGAAAATATACAGCGGGCATGTAAAAACAGCGGAATAGAGTATTTACGATGTTTAAGAGATTTTTTGACAGAAGCAAAGGCAGTCAGGTCAGAAAAGTTTGCTTGTAAAAGAACAAATGCGATTACTAAGAGTGACAGTTCTGTAGTCTGTGTGAATAGCGTGGAAGAGGCCGTGGACTATCTCGAGCAGACGCAGGGAAATATACTGATAACAACAGGCAGTAAAGAACTGGATAAATATACTCGTTTGACAAATTATAAAGAGCGGTGCTATGCAAGAGTACTTTCCGTACTCCCTTCAGTGATGCAGAGTATAGAACTTGGATTTTCAGGGAAGCATCTGATTGCAATGCAGGGCCCGTTTTCCAGGGAAATGAATCTTGCACTTCTTCATCAGACAGAGGCAAAATATTTCGTAACAAAAGAATCCGGAAAGAATGGAGGATTTGCAGAAAAGCTTGAAGCAGCAGAGCAGGCAGGTGCAGTTCTTCTCGTAATTGGAAGGCCGATAGAAGAAGGCTTGTCGGTAGAGGAAGCAGAACAGGAGATGAGAAAATGGAACAGGGATTGATACACATTTATTGTGGAGATGGAAAAGGAAAGACATCAGCGGCAATCGGACTTGCAGTACGTGCTGCAGGAAGTGGACTTAAGGTTTTATTTACCCGGTTTTTAAAAAATGAATCTTCCGGAGAACTGGCGATTCTCGATGATATTTCTCAGATTAAAGTACTTCATCTTGAAAAGTCTTATGGCTTTTTTAAAAATCTTTCCGAAGAGAAAAAGCAGGAAGTAAGGGAAACTTATCTGCGGTTATGGAGAGCGATTGAACTGGAGATTCTTACCGGAAGATATGATGTGCTTGTGATCGATGAGTTTATGGCAGCGTATAAATATGATTTGATTCCGAAGGAGGAAGCAATCGAGTTCCTGGAGAAGAAACCAAAAGAACTGGAGATTGTATTGACTGGACGAAATCCGGATGAAAAGCTTGTAGAACTGGCAGATTATGTGTCAGAAATCAAGAAAGTGAAGCATCCGTTTGATCAGGGAATCTACGCGAGAAAAGGGATTGAATATTGATGAAGGAAATCGGAAGAACAAGATCGGGACTTCAGATGGGATATACGACAGGAAGCTGTGCGGCAGCGGCGGCAAAAGCGGCAGCAGAGATGTTATTGTCGGGAGAAGAGATTCGCCAGGTGAGACTGCTGACGCCGAAGGGCATTGAACTGTATCTTGAGTTGGAAGAGATCATGCGTAAGAAGTCAGAAGTTTCATGTGCAGTGCGAAAATACAGTGGAGACGATCCGGATGTGACGAATGGAATACTTGTTTATGCAACAGTTCAAAAGGTAGAGAAGAAGAGTAAAATAAATTCGGAGAATAGTGTGGATCTTTCCGAGAAAATCAATCTGGATGGTGGTATAGGAATCGGCCGTGTAACGAAGCCTGGGCTGGAACAGAAAATCGGTCAGGCAGCAATCAACAAAGTACCGCGGAGAATGATCTGTGAAGCAGTGGAAGAAGTTTGCAGGAAGTATGAATATACAGGAAATCTGCAAGTGCGCCTATCCGTGCCGGAAGGGGCAGAGGTTGCGAAGAAGACATTTAATCCAAGACTGGGGATTGAGGGAGGAATCTCAATCTTAGGAACAACAGGTATCGTGGAACCAATGAGTGAGAAGGCACTGACGGATACGATTTATCTGGAAATGAAGATGCTCAAAGAAAATGGAACAGATTGGTGTTATGTTGTCCCGGGAAATTATGGGATGGACTTCTTACGGAAAAAGCTGCATGTGGATACCGCACTTTCAGTAAAATGCAGTAATTATGTTGGCGAGACAATTGAGGATGCAAAGCTTCTTGGAATGAAAGGAATCTTGTTGATCGGACATATAGGAAAGTTTATTAAGCTGGCCGCAGGAGTGATGAATACGCATTCCAGACAGGCAGATTGTCGAATGGAAGTAGTTGGTGTGCATGCAGCAATGAATGGTGCAGATGCAGCAGTTGTGCGGGAAATCATGGATTGTATTAATACAACTGAGGCGATGGAAATACTGCGAAGAGAAAATCTGGTTAAACTGGTGATGGAAAGTGTAATGAAACGGATTGAATTCTTCTTGAAGAACAGGGCAGGAGAAGAATTGGAAATCGGTGTGATTTTATTTTCAACAGAAGATGGCATTCTTGGAAAGTCAGAAAATGCGGATGAGTTGTTAAAGAAGATACAGGAGAATAGATGAAACAAGCAGGAAAATTTTATGGAATCGGAGTGGGACCGGGAGATCCTGAATTAATGACATTAAAAGCAGTTCGAATAATCAGGGACTGTGATGTAATAGTACTTCCGGTTTCAAATAGAGAATTGACAGAACCAATGTTGCTTGAGCAAAATGGAAAAGAGAACAAGGCGTTAAGATATTTAGAAGGCTGTACGGCATATCAGATTGCAGTACAAGCAGTTCCGGAGATTGAGAAAAAGCAGATTCTCTTTCTGCCAATGCCGATGATTAAGGACAAAAAGGTGCTGAGAAAGATTCATGCAAAAGGCGCGGAAACGATAGGGCAATTCCTTGAACAAGGGTACAGTATAGCATTTTTAACCATAGGAGATCCGACGGTTTATTCCACTTGTATGTATGTGGAACAGATGATCGAGCAACAGGGGTATCCTGTTGAAACTGTTTCAGGAATCCCGTCTTTTTGTGCAGCAGCTGCAAGATTGAATCAGCCACTTGGAGAGCAGGAAGATCAGATCCATATTTTACCGGGGTCTTATGAGGCAGGAGAAGGTCTGCAGTTATCGGGAACAAAGATTTTGATGAAGACCGGGAAAAAGATGGGACAGATAAAAGAGTTTTTACAGGGGAGCAGTAAGGATATCTGTCTTGTAGAAAACTGTGGAATGGACGACGAACGTATTGTCCGATCAGTGGAAGAGATTTCAGAAGATGCGGGATACTATTCCCTTCTAATTGTAAAAGACAGGAAAAGATAGAAAAGATAGAAAAGGCAGGAAGAATTATGATTACATTTGTAGGAGCAGGTCCGGGAGCAGAAGATCTGATCACAGTACGCGGACAAAGACTTTTGAAAGAAGCAGACATCGTGATCTATGCGGGTTCTCTTGTGAACCCGGGATTACTTAAACTGTGTAAAGAAAAGTGCGAGATATATAATAGTGCAAAGATGACATTGGAAGAAGTGTTAGAAGTGATGGTGAAGGGCTATGGGGACGGAAAAGAAATCGTACGTCTGCATACAGGAGATCCTTGCCTTTATGGTGCTATTCGAGAGCAGATGGATGAACTGAAGAAACTTGAGATACCATATGAAGATTGTCCGGGTGTCAGTTCATTTTGCGGAGCTGCGGCAGCACTGGAAGCAGAGTATACATTGCCGGGGATCTCTCAGTCTGTCGTGATCACGAGAATGGCGGGAAGGACACCAGTGCCGGAGAAAGAGTCAGTCAGGAGCTTTGCGGCACATCAGGCGACGATGGTTTTATTCTTGAGCACAGGACTGTTAAAGGAACTTTCAGCAGAATTGATCGAAGGCGGATACAACGAAGATACACCGGCAGCTATTGTCTATAAGGCAACCTGGCCGGATCAGAAAGTACTTCGCTGCACAGTAGGAACGCTGGAACAGACTGCACGCGAGGCGGATGTCACCAAGACAGCGCTGATCGTAGTCGGAGAAGTGCTTGACGGGACTTATGAGAGATCAAAGCTTTATGATCCGACATTTACGACAGAATTCAGACAAGCATCCTGTTCTAAGAAGGAATTAGGACAAACTAGAGAGAATCAAAGCACAGAGATGAGACAGGAAGCAGAGGGACAAAGCAAATGAGTACAGTATATGTAGTAGGACTCGGACCGGGAGCAGAAGAGCAGATGACAGTGTGTGCACAGAAAGTATTGGAGCATTGCCCTGTTTTGATTGGTTACAATGTTTATATTGATCTTGTGAAAGAGCAGTTTCCTGATAAGATATTTTTGAGCACTCCGATGCGGAAAGAACCGGAACGCTGCAGAATGGCATTTGAAGAAGCAGAAAAAGGTCAGGACGTTGCAATGATTTGTAGTGGAGATGCCGGAGTGTATGGAATGGCAGGATTGATCTTCGAGATAGGAAAAGAATACCCTTCCATCCAGATTGAAGTGGTTCCGGGAATCACAGCGGCATCCGGCGGGGCAGCAGTGCTTGGCGCACCTTTGATGCATGATTTCGCAGTGATCAGCTTAAGCGATCTTCTGACACCGTGGGAAACGATTGAGAAACGTCTGCATGCGGCAGGGATGGCAGATTTTGTAATCTGTCTTTATAACCCATCCAGTAAGAAGCGCGCAGATTATCTGCAGAAAGCCTGTGATATACTGCTTCAGTACAGAGATGTGGGAAATATCTGCGGTTATGTGAAGAATATCGGACGTGAAGGAGAAACATATCAGATTCTGTCATTGAAAGAACTTAGAGATACAAAGGTGGATATGTTTACAACCGTGTTTATCGGAAATTCAAGGACGATGAAACTGAATGGGCGGATGGTGACACCGAGGGGGTATAAACTTTAAATGAAATCACAGCAAATTATACTTGCGGGAATAGGAATGGGATCTGGTGATGTAATCACAGAAGAAGTCAGACAATTGATAGTAAAGGCGGATTGTCTGATCGGAGCAGAACGAATGATTACGAGTGCACAGAAGATTCGTAGCATGAATGGATTAAGTATGCGTCAGTGTGAGAGAAACAACAGGAATGAAGGAGTCTTTATTAAGGAATATCGTACAGAAGAGATTGTATCCTATATAAAAGAGCACAAAGAACATAGTAAAATAGGAATTCTTCTTTCGGGAGATACAGGATTTTATAGTGGTGCGAAAAAACTGAAAGAACGATTGACGGAAGTGTGTTCTGACCAAATAAAAATTTATCCTGGGATTTCCTCACTTTCTTATCTGGCATCAAAAGTCGGTGTTTCATGGGAAGATGCAAAAATCCTGAGTCTTCATGGAAAAGACATGAATTTTGTACAGACGATTCACAGACATTCGAAGACCTTTCTGCTTCTCGGAGGAAAAGACACGGGGCGTCATTTCTATGAGACATTACTAGAGTATGGCTTAGGGGACGTGCAGGTTCATGTGGGATGTCAGATGTCTTATGAGGAAGAAAAGATACTTTCGGGCAAATTGTACGAGATGAAGGCAGAAGATTTTGAAGGACTTTGCGCAGTTCTTGTAGAAAATCCATCTTATTGTAAGGCGGCCGGTATGCATCTGAAAGATGAAGAATTTCTCCGAGGAAAGGTGCCAATGACGAAGTCGGAAGTGCGTTCTGTCAGTATAGCAGAGCTTGAATTAACCGAGGATGCAATTGTGTATGATATCGGCGCCGGAACAGGTTCCGTTTCTATTGAAATTGCACGTGCAGGTGAGCAGATCCGTGTGTATGCGATTGAGAAGAATCCGGAAGGAGTGAAACTGATCGATCAGAATCGAAAAAAATTTAAGACAGATGGAGTGCGAATCAAAGAAGGGCTTGCGCCACAGGCATTAGAGGAACTGGAAACACCGACACATGCATTTGTCGGTGGAAGTTCGGGAAACTTACGAGAGATTGTCCAATTACTTCAGAAGAAAAATCCGGATGTACGAATCGTGATTAATGCGATTTCACTTGAAACAGTCAGTGAAGTGATGGGGCTTGTGGAAGAGGGAATCCTTCCAGATGCGGAGATTCTACAGGTGAGTGCAGCAAGATCAAAGGTTCTTGGAAGATATCATATGATGATGGGACAGAATCCGGTTTATATTATTTCCGCAGGTGGAAGAAAGTTTGGACAGGTATAAGATAAGAGAAAAGGAAACAAACAGACAGGAGAATCATGAGAAAAATGAAAGAGAATGCTTGCAATAATAAAAATCAGAAAAAAAATCCAGGGTTTTTGTTGTCTGCTGTTTCCAGTAATAGTGGAAAGACAGCTGCAGCCTGTGGCCTGATGTCTGCGTTTAAGCAAGAGGGAAAGCGTGTATGTGCGTGTAAATGCGGCCCGGATTATATAGATCCAATGTTCCACAGAGAGGTTCTTGGCGTTGATTCTAAGAATCTGGATCTGTTCTTCTCGGAAGAAGACATTTTGAAAGAGGGATACCTAAAGCATACGAAAGATGCGGATATTACTATAACCGAAGGCGTTATGGGGTTCTATGACGGAATGTCACTTGATTCTGTAAAAGGAAGTTCTTATGATGTCGCACAGACGCTAGGATTGCCAGTGATCCTTGTGATTAATGCGAGAGGTGCAGCAATGACACTTGCAGCAGTGGTGAAAGGAATCGCTGAATTTCGTCCGGATAGCAATATTCGTGGAATTCTCTTAAACAGAGTATCCGCAATGCTATATCCAAGATTAAAAGAAATGTTGGAGAATGAACTGGCGAGAATCGGGCATGACGAGATTAAAATTGTCGGTTACATGCCGGAAAATGAAGCTTTTCATCTGGAAAGCCGTCATCTGGGACTTGTAACACCGCAGGAAATGGAAAATCTTCAGGAGAAGGTAAGACAGGCGGGAGAAATTTTGGCAAAAACAGTGGATCTTGAATTGCTGGAAAAGATTGCCGGTGAAGCAGCAGTATGGAAA
>ERZ1027229.866-NODE-866-length-14887-cov-5.941410_pt1 | contig 14887 bp, 11 predicted proteins | sample MGYA00519245_ERZ1027229 | MGnify/ENA primary metagenome ERZ1027229 (study PRJEB26926, sample SAMN06164466) | human gut metagenome | biome: ENVO:00009003; feature: ENVO:2100002; material: ENVO:00002003 | host: Homo sapiens | place: USA | collected 2012 ...
ACGAGATAGGAGTCCGTCTCGTGGGCTCGGAGATGTGTATAAGAGACAGTCAGTATGTCGCGCGACGGAAAGACTTTGGTTGTAATTGCCGACAGCCCCCGGATGCTTGACATTTACAACCTTAATGGTAGAAAGGTGATGACGGTGAAGCTTGAGACCGGGTGTAACCGCTTGAGCATTGCCCCGGGAGTCTATGTGGCTGCGGGTATCAAGATTGTGATGTAACCGTTGACGGTATATGATTTTGACGGGGTGTTTAATTTGGGTTAAACATCCCGTCTTGTTTTTGTGTTTAGTCAGGAATTGATTATCTTCGCGTAAATAACTATCAACTTTCGCAAGCGAAAGTTGATAGTTATGAGGTTAAGAGCTTGTTATGCAAGCAGGTTAAAGGTTATGAACCCGTGATTGTCCGATGATTCCAACGGTCACTCAACCTTAAATCCTAAACTTTTAACCTCTTAACCTTTAAGGGAGCTTGCGAAACTTAAATAAAAATGTTGCATGATGCTTGGAAAAGTAAAGGATCGCGCGCTTGCCGGTATTCCGGCTACTATAGAGGAAGCGCTTGAACTGAATGAGCGTTATTCTGCCGATGAACTTGCTGATGCCGCCGATGAGGTGCGGCGTCGGTGGTGTGGTGATGTCATAGATACCTGCTCCATCGTGAATGCCCGTTCCGGCAGATGTTCTGAAGACTGTAAGTGGTGTGCTCAGTCACGCTGTCATCATACCGGAATAGATGAATATGACTTTGTCGGTGAGCAAGAGGCGTTACGTGCCGCCCGTCTTAACTGTGATGCCGGGATAAAACGCTATTCGCTTGTCACGAGCGGCAGAAAGGTCGCCCCCGGCGATATCGATAAATTCTGCGATGTTTACAGGAAGGTCGCGGAGGCGACAGATCTGTATATGTGTGCCTCGATGGGGCTGCTCAACCGTAATGAATTACAGGCGTTGTATGATGCCGGTGTGAAGCGTTACCATTGTAATCTTGAGACTTCATCCGACTATTTCCCGACTTTATGCAGTACCCACACTCATGCCGACAAACTGAAGACAATCGCCCTGGCGCGTGAAGTGGGCATGGAGGTGTGCTGCGGTGGAATTATTGGAATGGGCGAAACATTGCGTCAGCGCTTGATGCTTGCCGAAGAGGCACGTGAGGCGGGTGCGGTGTCGATTCCCGTAAACATATTGAATCCCATAAAGGGCACTGCTCTTCAGGATGTGCCGCTCATAGGCGAGGAGGAGATTGTGCGCACAGTCGCGCTGTTCCGCTTTATCGCGCCGAAACTGACACTGCGTTTTGCCGGAGGCAGGATGCGCCTTTCTAAAAAGACAATGGCGAGGGTGCTTCGTGGTGGAATGAACGGGGCGCTCATGGGCGACATGCTCACCACTGTTGGTAATAGCGTAAATGAAGATAAAACTCTTTTCCGCGAATGTGGGTATACGGAATAATACTTAACCAAAGATAAATATATCAATGAAAAAGACAGTAATGATGGTGGCGGCTGCTCTTGCCGCATTTACCGTGTCAGCCCAGCAGGCATTATGGGATAAAGCTCCCGCAGTATCTCCAGAAGTTCATGGCGATAACACCGTGACTTTCCGCATTAATGCGCCTAAGGCTACGGATGTTAAAGTAACGGGCGATTTTCTGCCGACACGCAAGATTGACACTCCTTTCGGCTCATTTGACGCGCCGGGATATGCCGACCTTACACGCAATGCCGACGGTATATGGGAATACACTACAACCGCGCCGCTTGCTCCGGAACTTTACAGCTATACATTCATGGTCGACTCGTTGCGCATAAATGACCCTTCAAATGTATATCTGCTTCGCGACATATCATCGCTGTCTAATATTTTTATAATCGGAGGAGAACGCGCCGACCTGTACCGTGTTAACAAAGTGCCTCACGGGTCGGTGTCTAAAGTGTGGTATCATAACGATTCCCTTGACATGGACCGACGTATGACAGTGTACACCCCTGCCGGTTACGAGAAGGGCGACAAGCGTTACCCGGTGCTTTATCTTCTGCATGGCATGGGTGGTGATGAAAACGCATGGAGCGAACTCGGCCGTGCTACACAGATTCTTGACAATCTTGTCGCGCAAGGAAAAGCCGAGCCGATGATTGTGGTGATGACCAACGGCAACATTTCACAGGAGGCTGCTCCCGGTGAAACCTCCGACGGGCTTCTTCAGCCGGTGGCACAGCGTCCGCGCACAATGGATGGCACTTTTGAGGCTACATTCCCTGAGGTGGTGAAGTTTGTCGATACGAATTATCGCACTATCCCGGAGAAAAGTTCCCGTGCTATCGCCGGACTCTCAATGGGCGGCTTTCACTCGCTGCATATTTCCAACGAATATCCCGATCTGTTTGACTACGTAGGGCTATTCTCGGCAAAGATAATGCCGGGTGAAAATGCCACCTCGGAGGTATATGCCGATTTCCCCGGAAAACTTGCAGGTCAGTTTGCGAAGCATCCGAAGCTGTTCTGGGTCGCTATCGGCGACAAGGATTTCCTTTATGAGGAAAACCAGAAACTTCGCGAAGTGCTTGATACCAACGGCTACCCGTACACTTACTACGAGTCGCCCGACGGTCACATCTGGAAAAACTGGCGCATCTACCTGACCGAATTTGTCCCGCAGCTCTTCAAGTAAGTTTTCATAAGTATCTTATAGCATTAAAACAGGTGTAACAAAATGAATTGGTACACCTGTTTTCTATTCATAAGAATTTACGCTTTGTTATATTGCCATAATGTAATCGGCTATTCTATGAATACTTTTTTTGAAAATCCAAGTTCCCCCGTAACAATATAAATTCCCGTAGTAAGATATTGATTGATGTCGGAATATTTAATCTTTTTGAGCAAGATTTTACCATTTAAATCTCTTATGTCTACTGTGGAATCGTTATCAAAATAATTATCTATATTAATACTTTCCAGCCCTGAGGACAAATGTATATTTTGAAATTTGTTCCATGGAGACGCTGTTTTATATAGGTCTATGCATTCCTCAGGCACGTATAAATGAGCTTTTTCGTAAGTTACAGTAGAAAATAGTGTTTCTGTCGCCTCTGGAGGAACAACGGGGGTACAATAGATGGACTGTATTTCGTCACATTGATTGAAAGCTTCTCTACCTAATTGGGGGATTGATAGACCAATTATTACCTCACGTAAATTTGAACAAAAGAAAAATGCCTGTGTGGCTACTGTTTTTACAGAATCAGGAATATTTACCTTTGTAAGATTTCGGCAGATAGAAAACGCTCGCTCATCTATATGTTGTAATGAAATTGGTAAGTTTAATTCTTGCAAATTTCTACATTCTTCAAATGCTGATTTACCCACGTAAGTCAACGAGTCAGGAAATACTACTGATTTTAGATTCTTGCACCTATAAAATGATTCTATTCCTATACTTTTGATTGCTTTAGGAATGGTGATGTTTGTAAGTTCATCGCAATGATAAAAAACTCTTGTTCCGAGTTCTTTCAACGAATCTGGTAAAATAATTGAGGTGAGCCCTCGGCAATCGTAAAAGGTTGCATTCCCAATTTGACTAACTTGTTTTGGAATAACAATAGACTTTAAATTTGAACATCCATAAAACGCTCCAGCTCCTATTTCTGTTATCCTTTCAGGAAGGTTGATGTCGGTCAACGACCAACAGTTTTTGAAAGCTTCGCTGCCAATATTTTCTATGGATTCAGGAAGTTTCAACTCGGAGAAATCACATCCTTCAAAGGCGTTTGCTCCGATATATTTGATTTTTTTAGGCAGATTTATTGACTTGATGTCACATTGGTAAAATGTATAATTGTTGATACTATCCAGATTGGCAGGAAGTGTGACATTTGATAGCGAATAACATTGATAAAATGCTCCAGCTCCAATTTGAGTTAACGAATTTGGAAAGATAGTTTCTTTAAGAGATTCGCAGTTTCTAAATGCATCGACACCAATCTGTTTAAGGAAATTTGGGAAATTTATTGATTCCAAATTCACACACATTCTGAATGCTTCGTTATCAATGTATTCTACAGCTTGACCTACTATAACTCGTTTCAAATTTATGCAGTAAGCAAAAGTAGATGCTTGAATTGATTTTACATTATCCTGTAAAATTATTTCATTTAGATTATCACAACTGTAGAACGCTCCACTACCAAGGTAAGAAAGCTTTGAAGGAAGAGTTATGTTTTCAAGATTGTCACATTCTGAAAATGCAGATATGCCTATAGATGTAATGTTTTCTCCGAATTCAATGTCCTTAAGCATGCTGCACCCATAGAAGCTAGAATCACCAATTTTAGTTGTGTTATTTGGTATATTTATATGAACTAAGTTCTGACAGGCTTTAAAAGCGGAATTTTCAATTTCAAGTATTGTTGATGGCAATAATATTGATGTAAGATTTTCATATGCGCTAAAGGCGTACTCCCCAATTTTAGTGACTTCAAATTGATGAGTGACTTCACTGTCTCCAATAATCAAGCTTAGACTAACCGTTTCCGGTACATTTAATGTTGCTAAGGCTTTATCACACCCGGTAACAGTCGCAGTAAAGGTGTCGGGATTTCCACGATAAAAAACTCCATCAACATTTCCGGTGAAGTCAATTGCTTCAGCATTAATGGTTGAAATTGCAAGCATCAATGATGATAAATAAAGTTTGGCTAAATTTTTCATAGAAATACTACTAACTATGGGACTCCCCTCCATGTTTGATTTACTAAAAATAAAAAGACGTGAGAGTCTGTATCACTTGCCCGTTCTTCAGCTCAAAGGCCTTCGCATTGCCCATCGTAGTAGAACGAGCAAATGCAGAGGCCCACGTCAATTATATGTAATGTCAATCTTATACTGTCGCTGTCTCAAAACAGTATAAAATATGGGTATTACATATCTACGTGCGTCTACATTTGCTTCATTCTTGACTACGATTAGAGTTTGCGAAGTTCTGAGCTGTCAAGAATTAAGCGTATGACAAACGCTTTTTATTTTAATAACAGAATTTCTGTTGGACGCAAATATACAGATTTCCTTAATTATGAGCAAAAATGATAGTATCTAAAAATAGTTTTGAGGTTGGTAATTGGATAGAATTTTAAATACAGTCAGAACGCTAATGATATTGTAAGTTATAGCTGATATGTTACATAACAATTTTGAGATTATAACGACGTATTAAAATACCCCGAATCGTAGGAGAGACGGGGTATTTAATACATTGTTAAGGACTGGGGTAAGTGTCAGCATTCGTCCGTTTCGCTACAGGGAGTCTTGGGCAGATAATGATGGAGTAACAGGAATCCCAGGACTCCGGAGAGTAGTGACCCGACGACGATGCCGAGTTTGGCATTGTTGAGGAGTTCGAGCCCGTGAGCGCCCATGCTGCCAAATGACAGGTTGGCGATGAAGAGTGACACCGTGAACCCGATACCGCCGAGCATAGCGATGGAAGCGATCATCTTCCAGTTGGTGTGGTCCGGTATCGGGGCGAGATGTAGTTTGACGGCACCCCATGTGAAAATAAATATACCGAGGAATTTGCCGAGTACGAGACCGCAGATTATGGCGAGACCAATGCCGCTCCATATAGCCGACGGTTGCATGTGCCAGAGGCTTATGCCCGCATTGGCGAATGCGAAGACCGGTATGATAAGATAGTTGACAACGGGATGCAACGAGTCCTCGAGGTCCTGAAGCGGGGAAATCACTTTGTCGGATGCCGACTCTACCTGCTTCAGCCAGTCCATCTGGTCTTTGTTGAGTATCGAGCGGCGATTGAGCAGTTCGTCATCCTCGGCATTGAAGTGTGAGATTGAATTACGTATCATCTGCACATATTTCTTTGGTGCGAACACCGGGGTCGCCGGTATGCAGAACGCTACGAGCACTCCGGCTATGGTAGGGTGTATGCCGGAGTTTAGGAACAGGTACCAAACTCCCGTACCTATGAGCAGATAGAATATCTTGCTCTGGATGCGGAATATTGAGCCCAGGAATAGCACGCCGAGAAGTATGAGCGCATACACGATGAACATTATCTCGATGTGTCCGGAATAGAACGCCGCTATCACGATGATGCCTCCGATATCGTCGACTACGGCAAGCGTGGTTAGGAATATTTTCAGTGAAATAGGCACACGGCTTCCGAGCATCGCAAGGATACCAAGTGAAAACGCGATATCGGTAGCCATAGGAATTGCCGCGCCGTCGGCGTAGTCGGTGCCATGACTAAGGAGCATGTAGATCGATACCGGCACTATCATGCCGCCGATAGCGGCGATTATGGGCAGTAACGCTTGCTTGAATGAGCTGAGTTCGCCTACGAGTACCTCTCGTTTTATCTCGAGCCCTATGGTGAAAAAGAAAATCGCCATGAGGGCATCGTTGATAAACTGCAGCATGGTCATCGGGTGACCGGCATGACTGAATATGTTGAACGACCCTACCTGCAGTCTTACTTCCTGATTCCAGAAGTCGTTATACAGGTCGCTGATACCCGGCAGGTTTGCCACGATTAGTGCCAGCACCGTGGCTCCGATAAGCACGTTGCCTCCCGACGCATGACTTCTCAGCGCACGTTTTGCCGAGTAATACACTTTTGACGGGAAGGTCGGTGATTCATCATATTTTGAACTCATACTCATAGTTGAAGCAATAAATAGTCATTACTTCACTATAACAATCAAAACATTAAACCTGTTTATGACGTGTGGAGTGTCCGTAATATGTCGGGAAGACGGTTGGCGATTGCCTCTTTTAGCCGCCATGCCGCCACTTCGGGCGTAATGGGGTTGACATCGCGCGGCTCGTATCGGTCAGCGGAGATAATTTCTGTGAAATATGGGGTAAGGAGGCATCCGGGCTCCACGCATCCGCCGACGGCAATGACCGGAGTGCCATGTTTCCGGCGGTACCCGATAAAATAGGAGAGGACTTTCCCCATTGCCGATTGGCAGTCGATTCGTCCTTCGCCGGTGATGATGATATCTGGATTCAGACGGCTGATTCGTGACCCTGCTACCACATCAACCCCCGGACAGAGCTTGCCGCCGATTGACAGGATGGCAAATCCGAGACCACCTGCCGCGCCGGCTCCGGGTGTGTCGGGATTCCCGCCCGGCATCATGCTTGCAGCTTTACGCAACCGCTTTTCAAGAAGTTCCATGTCATCGAGAGTCGCCCCTTTCTGCGGGGCGAATGTCAGGGCAGAGGGTCTGCCATCCGCAGCAAGCAGCGGTACTCCGGCATCGTAAAGCCCCACTATGGAGGGAACCGGCACTTTATTGCGGGCAAGGTAAAATACCATTCCCATGCCGCCGTCGCAGGTTGCCGTGCCTCCAAGACCGATAAACGCCGAGTTTAAAAACTCATGACGTTGCATGACAATGTGCAGCAACTCGCCGACAGGTGCCGATGACGAGTGCATGACATCACGTTTCTCCGGCGGAATCAAGGTAAGACCTATCGCCGTAGCCGAGTCAAACAGCACGGCGCGTTCTGCCTCACTATAATAATAAGTGGCTTTTGTCATGGGTAGCCCGGGTAACGGCGGGTGTACAAGTGCCGCGTGACGGGTAAATCCCATCTCTTTCGCGAGTATTGCCGCCGTGCCTTCTCCTCCATCCGCCATCGTAACGAGATGTATCTCTGCATCGGGACATGCCTCAAGCACTCCTTCACGAAGAGCCTCGGCTGCTTCGGCAGAGGTGAGAGTGCCTTTGTATTTGTCGGGGGCGATGACTATTCGCATGACGCCTGTGATGTCACTATTATGTCAGTCGAGTTTAAGCACGGCGAGGAATGCTTTCTGCGGCACTTCCACCGAGCCTATCTGCTTCATGCGCTTCTTTCCCTTTTTCTGCTTTTCAAGCAGCTTGCGCTTACGGGAGATATCGCCGCCGTAACACTTCGCGGTCACATCCTTGCGCACCGCCTTGATGGTCTCGCGGGCGATGATTTTTGCCCCTATCGCCGCCTGTATGGCTATATCAAACTGCTGGCGCGGGATAAGTTCTTTCAGCTTCTCACACATACGGCGCCCGAAGGTGACGGCGTTGTCGGCATGGGTAAGGGTACTCAGAGCGTCGACACTCTCGCCGTTGAGCAGAATGTCGAGCTTCACGAGGCGTGACTCGCGGAAATCGTGGATGTGGTAGTCAAACGATGCGTATCCCTTAGAGATTGACTTCAGTTTGTCGTAGAAGTCGATGACAATCTCTCCAAGCGGCATGTCGAAAGTAAGCTCGATGCGGTTGCCCGATATATATTCCTGCTTGACAAGTTCGCCGCGTTTGCCGAGACAGAGGGTCATGATCGGACCGATGAAGTCGGCGGCGGTTATGATTGACGCCCTGATATATGGCTCTTCGATATGGTCTATGAGAGTAGGGTCGGGGAGACCTGACGGGTTGTGTACCTCGGTCATCTCGCCTTTTTTGTCATATACGCGGTACGATACGTTTGGCACGGTGGTGATTACATCCATGTCAAATTCCCTGCCGAGACGCTCCTGGATAATCTCCATGTGGAGTAGCCCGAGGAAGCCGCAGCGGAAACCGAATCCGAGTGCCATCGATGACTCCGGCTGGAACGTCAGCGACGCGTCGTTAAGCTGTAGCTTCTCAAGCGATGCGCGAAGGTTTTCAAAATCTTCGGTCTCGATGGGATATACTCCGGCAAACACCATCGGCTTTACTTCCTCAAATCCTTCAATCGCCTTGTCACATGGATTGTTGACATGGGTGATTGTATCACCTACGCGCACCTCGCGCGATGTCTTTATGCCGGAAATTATGTAGCCCACATTGCCTGCTGAAAGCTCCTCGCGTGGCGACATGTCCATTTTCAGCACACCGATTTCATCGGCATGGTATTCTTTTCCTGTAGACACGAATTTTACAAAGTCATTCTTCCGGATTGTGCCGTTGATAATTTTATAGTAGGCAATAATCCCCCGGAACGGATTGAACACCGAGTCGAAGATAAGTGCCTGGAGTGGTGCCTCAGGATCGCCTTTCGGGGCGGGTACGCGGTCGATGATGGCTTTTAGTATTTCCGGGATGCCGATACCGGTTTTTCCTGATGCGCGGATAATTTCTTCCGGCTTGCAGCCGAGCAGGTCGACAATCTGGTCTTCGACTTCATCAGGTTTCGCGCTGTCAAGGTCAACTTTATTGATTACCGGGATTATCTCAAGGTCATTGTCGATAGCCATGTACAGGTTGGAGATGGTCTGTGCCTGGATGCCCTGCGAGGCATCGACGATAAGAAGGGCGCCTTCACATGCCGCTATGGAGCGTGACACTTCGTAGGAAAAGTCGACGTGTCCCGGAGTGTCGATAAGATTCAATATATATTTTTCGCCGTCAAGAGAGTATTCCATCTGTATGGCGTGGCTCTTGATTGTGATTCCTCGTTCACGTTCAAGCTCCATGTCGTCAAGCACCTGGGCTTCCATGTCTTTTGCCGAGATGGTATTGGTGTACTCAAGCAACCTGTCGGCAAGTGTGCTCTTGCCGTGGTCGATATGGGCGATGATACAGAAATTGCGTATACGTTTCATAGTGTGCAAAATTACGGAAAAAGCGTGGAATATGCAAAGAAAAAGGGAGCGCGGGTGGCGCGCTCCCTTGTGGGGTAAGAAGTTCCGCTATAAGCGGTGATGTCGTTTTTTAGTAGTTCCACTGGCAGGCAACCATTGTCAGGTTGTTGCAACCGATTGTACGGAAGTCAGTGATGTAGTTGTAGCGGCAGTTGATGTAGGTAAGAGCCTGGTCAAACGATACATCAAGCATCTGGAGCTGGTTGTTGTTGCAGATAAGACGCTGGAGGAAAGTCTGATTGCTGAGAGTCAGGCTGGTCAGGTCGTTGTAGCAGCAGTCAACATACTGCAGATTCGGGCAACCTTCAACGGTGAAGCTGGTCAAGTCGTTGTAAGAGCAAACGATATCGATAAGATTCTGGCATTCGCGGAGGGCGAGTGAGTTCATACGGTTGTCAGAGCAGATGAATGTGCTCAAGGTAGGCAGACCGGAGATAATCATATTGCTGATTTCGTTGTCGTCAATGTTGAAATTCTGAAGATTCTCCACACCGAAGAGGTTGATGCTTGTCAGCTTGTTGTAGCCGCAGTAAAGGTTCTTAAGAGCCGCGCAACCTTCCACGTTCAATGCTTCAAGGTGACATCCCTGGCAGTTGAGGGTCTTGAGGGTGGTTGAGTTGGCAACGCTGAGTTCTACAAGCAGGTTGTTGGAGCAGTTAAGGTTGGTCAACAGCGGTGTACCGGTGATATCGATGTCGGTAAGTCTGTTGCGATAGACCTTGATGTCTCTAAGAGCGCTGTTGTCTTTAAGCGTAAGGGTTGAGAGCTTGTTGCGTGATGCGTTAAGTTCTGTAAGAGCTGCATCGCCTGCTACCGAAAGAGAAGTGAGGGCGTTACGTGACACGTCCACTTTGGTAAGTGCGGTAAACCCTGAAAGGTCAAGGTCGCCTGCAAGATGCTTGTCTTTCCATTCGATAGCGGTCACTCTGCCGTTTGCAACGGTAACGCCTTCCCATGTTGCGGGCGATTTGAGATCAGTGATTTTCAGTGCGGTTGCATTTGTCCCACCTTTTTTCAGCCGGCTGTGACAAGAAATTCTGCAGCTGTTTCACCTCGTTTTTGTCCATCTTCTGTGCGAAAGCAGTCACACTACCCAGCATGAGAGCAATCATAAATAATGCTTTTTTCATAAACTTTGAAATAGTTGAGTTTAATAATGTTGTTTTATTCCTTAAACAAAGTGCAACTGTAAAAGTTTACGAAAATTAGATAATATGAAGCCTATTAAAATGTCCGGTTTTGCTGCGGGTGGCTTCAATACTAAGGTTTTGTGAAATGTTAAAATTAACGCATGGCATTAAAACGGGGCAGGGGCGTCATCAGGTGCGGCAAGGAAGTCGGCGGTGCCACCTGAGAAAGGCGACGGGTTGCCGAGATCGGCAGGCTGCATGTCGTTGAGCTTTGACCCGACTGTCCCGGTGGAGAATCCGGTGTCTTCCTCATCCCAGTTTTCGAATCGCGCAAATTTTGCCTTGAACCGCATCTTCACGTCGTCGACCGAACCTGAACGGTGTTTTGCCACGATAAACTCCGCAAGTCCGCGGATATCGTTTCCCGATGCATCTTCCGATGAGCGGGTATAATACTCCGGGCGGTGGATGAAGCACACGATGTCGGCATCCTGCTCGATGGCTCCCGATTCACGAAGGTCGCTCAGCTGAGGGCGTTTGCCGTCACCGCCCTGGCGCGACTCTACGGAGCGGTTAAGCTGCGACAATGCGACGATAGGTATGTTTAACTCCTTGGCAAGCTGTTTCAGCGAACGGGAAATCATACTCACTTCCTGCTCTCGGCTGCCGAATTTCATACCCGATGCGTTCATGAGCTGTAGATAGTCGATTATTATAAATTTCACTTGGTGCTCGCGTACAAGGCGTCGCGCCTTGGTACGCAGCTCGAATATCGACAGTGACGGGGTGTCGTCGATATATAGCGGCGCGCTGAAAAGGTGCTTTACGCGGGTCATCAGCTGATCCCACTCCATAGGGGTGAGCTGTCCTGACTTTATCTTTTGGCTCTCCAGCTCACACACATTGCTTATCAGACGGTTGACAAGCTGGAGATTGGACATTTCAAGCGAGAATATGGCGACGGGGGTATTGTAGTTAACCGCCATGTTCTTAGCCATGGAGAGCACGAATGCGGTCTTTCCCATCGCCGGGCGCGCCGCGATGATGATGAGGTCGGAGTTCTGCCACCCCGAGGTAAGTTTGTCAAGCTCATGATAGCCTGATTCAAGACCGCTTAATCCCGATGTGCGGTTGGCGGCTGCCTGAATCTGCTCGATTGCCTGACTTATGACCGGGTCAATCTGTGTGACATCTTTCTTTACGTTACGCTGTGATATCTCAAAGAGTTTTCCTTCAGCTTCCTGCAACAGGTCGTCGACATCGTTACTCTCGTCAAACGCTTTTCCCTCGATTGAGGCGGCGAATGATATAAGTTCGCGCGCGAGATATTTCTGCGCGACTATTCGTGCGTGAAACTCGACATGTGCTCCCGAGGCAACGCGTGAGGTAAGCTCCGAGATGACCACCGGACCGCCTATTTCCTCAAGTGTGTTGTTGAGTCGCAGTTGCTCCACGACGGTAAGCATGTCGATAGGCTTCTGTGACGCACCGAGACTCTGGATTGCCTCGTAGATACGCTGGTGGGCGGGTTCATAGAAACATTCCGGTTTAAGAATGTCGCATACTGTGGTATAAGCGTCCTTTTCAAGCATCAGGGCACCGAGTACCGCTTCTTCCACATCCTTGTCCTGTGGCATTACTCTGCCTCCGGTGTCGTAAAGCGATTGATGACGGGGCTTGTTACGCCCCTGTGTATATGATTGATTGTTGTCTGCCATAATTGTTGTTTGATGCAAAATTAGCGAATTATTGCTATATTTGCATTATCAAAAAGCGGTAACTTTTAAATAATTATTTACATATATGTATCACTATTTTAAACATGTTTTTATGTCTGCTCTGCTCGTTACGGCGGCTTCTTGTGCCAATAATGGCAGCGGTGAGGATATCATCGACAAGACCGATTTCAAGAGTGCCGACGGAGTGTTTGACATCGACGCCCTTGAGGCTCTCGGGCGTGTGAGCGGCGCGGTGGTGTCGCCTGATGGCAAGAAAGTGCTGTATGGTGTATCTTACGAAAATGTAGAGAAAAACAAGTCAAACAACGACTTGTATGTGATGAACATTGACGGGACCGATGTACAGCGTGTTACACGCTCAGCTTCTTCCGAGGGAAATGCCGCATGGATTAACGGCGGCAAGCAGATAGCCTTCCTTTATCCCGACGGCGATGTCAACCAGGTGTGGGTGATGAATGCCGACGGCAGCGACCGCAAGGTGGTGACCGATGTAGAGAAAGGTGTGCAGGGATTCCTGTTTTCTCCCGACGAAAAGCATATAGTGCTGGTGTCTACTCTTAAATATTCGCGTGACGCAAAAGATATCTATCCCGATCTTCCCGATGCGACAGGCCGTGTGATTGACGACATGATGTACAAGCATTGGGATGAATGGGTGACCGAGGTGCCTCATCCTTTTATCGGCGATTTTGACGGGGCTAAGGTGACAAATCTGGTCGATGTGATGGCAGACGAGCCTCGTTTCGAGTCGCCCGTGAAGCCTTTCGGCGGAATCGAGTCATTTGCGTGGTCGCCCGACAGCAAGTCGCTTGTATATGTGTCGCGTAAGAAAGATGGCATGGAATATGCCATCTCCACCGATTCCGATCTCTACCTTTACAATCTTGCCGACAAGTCGACGCGAAATCTCACCGAAGGGATGCTTGGCTATGACACAAATCCTGTATTCTCGCCCGACGGCTCTACGCTTGCATGGCTGTCGATGGAGCATGACGGATATGAGAGCGACAAAAACCGCATATTTGTCCTGGATATGACCACCGGTGAGAAACGTGATCTTACTGCCAACTGGGATTATACAGTCGATGCAATCGCATGGCAGCCCTCGGGTCGCGGACTCTTTTTCCTCGCTTATCGCGACGGTGTACGCCCCGTATTCTCCATCCAGCTTGACGGCACCATCGCTGTAGTGGCACAGGGTGAATGTGACTATGACGGTCTTTCTCCCGTTTCCGACACTCAGCTTGTGGTGATGAGCCATTCGATGCTTCGTCCCAATGAGATTTATGTCGCAGGCGATGGCAAGAGCACTTGCATTTCACATGTCAACGATGATATTTTCGCACAGCTCAAGATGCCGACTATCGAGCGCAAGATGGTGCCGACTACCGACGGCAAGGAGATGCTCGTGTGGGCGCTCTATCCTCAGGATTTCGACAGCACCAAGGTTTATCCCGCTTTGTTATATTGCCAGGGCGGTCCGCAGCAGGCGGTTAGTCAGTTCTGGAGCTATCGCTGGAATCTTGCCCTGATGGCGGCTCACGGGTATGTGATTATCGCTCCCAACCGCCGCGGACTTCCGGGCTTCGGTACGGAATGGAACGCTCAGATTTCAGGCGATTACGGCGGTCAGAACATGAAGGATTATCTTGCTGCAGTAGACTATATGAAGCAGTATCCTTACATTGACGGCGCTCATATCGGTGCTACAGGTGCAAGCTACGGCGGCTTCTCCGTTTACTGGCTTGCCGGTAACCACGAGAAGCGTTTTGCCGCACTTCTCGCTCATGCAGGTATCTTCAATATGGAAGCGCAATATCTTGAAACCGAGGAGATGTGGTTTGCCAACTGGGATATGGGCGGCGGAGCTGTGAATGCTCCGGCAAATTCCGCAGATGCTCCCGACTACGGCGCATTCTGGCGCAAGGACAATGCGATTGCACAGCGCACGTTTGCGCTCTCTCCCCATCGTTTTGTCGACAAGTGGGATACCCCGATCATGATTTCTCACGGCGAATTTGACTACCGTATTCTTTCATCACAGGGCGAAATGGCATTCAATGCCGCCAAACTTCGCGGCATACCTGCCGAAATGGTGATTTTCCCCGATGAAAACCACTGGATTCTCAAGCCGCAGAATGCAATCATGTGGCAGCGACTCTTCTTCCGTTGGTTTGACCGCTGGCTGAAGCCCGCTCCCGAATCCACCCCCGCCAACTGACATCAAGAGGCAATTCAATACAATTGACAGCACTCAAAAAGTTCTATATAAATGACTTTTTGAGTGCTTGTTTGTCTTTGAGGATTATTCAAAAGGAAATATGGCTGTCTCTTATACACATCTGACGCTGCCGACGACTCCTTACGTGTAG
>ERZ1027229.871-NODE-871-length-14842-cov-9.234868_pt1 | contig 14842 bp, 9 predicted proteins | sample MGYA00519245_ERZ1027229 | MGnify/ENA primary metagenome ERZ1027229 (study PRJEB26926, sample SAMN06164466) | human gut metagenome | biome: ENVO:00009003; feature: ENVO:2100002; material: ENVO:00002003 | host: Homo sapiens | place: USA | collected 2012 ...
GTAAGGAGTCGTCGGCAGCGTCAGATGTGTATAAGAGACAGCTTATATACTTGTAATATAGTTGTGTGGGGTGTATTATTTATATAGTTTTAAATTATATTGATATTCAAATTGATATGAGGGAGTACATATGGGAAAAATTACTAAATCTACAAAAAGAGCCCCGCTTATTGCAGGCGTAGCCCTGTGTGTGGCCGGTCTGATATGCTGTATTATTTTTCTGGTGACATCATCCAAAAAAGCAAATCTGTCCAATGATATGACAAATCTTCAGAATTCTGCATCTGTATCTGCATCTGGACCAGAGTCTGAGACTTCAATATTTCCAACAGCCAATGTTGATATTCCTGAAAAATTTGTTGAAAACAGTTCAGGCAAGTGGTATGTAGTAAGTGGTAAGATTAATACTGATTTCACAGGCCTTGGCAAAGATGGTGATGACTGGCTCTGTGTAAGAGCAGGTAAGGCTGACAGCACATACACAGGTCTTGTTAAGAACAGCGATTACTTCTGGTATGTAAAGGATGGCAAGCTTGATACTACATATCTTGGTACAGTAACTAATGATGGCGGCACATGGTTCATCATCAATGGCAAGCTTGATACATCTGTAACAGGCATCAAGAGTGATAAGACTGATTTCTGGTATGTAAAGGGCGGCAAAGTTGATACAGCATTTGAAGGCGTTATTGAACAGGGCGGAAGCTGGTGGTATGTAAAGGATGGCAAGGTTGCCAAGGACTATAAAGGTCTCTTCACTAATGCTGCCGGTACATGGTATGTTGCAGCCGGTAAGATTGACACTGATTTCACAGGTCTCGGCAAGGATGGTGATAACTGGGTATGTGTAAGAGCCGGTAAGGTTGACAGGACATATACAGGCCTTGTACAGAGCAGTGGAATCTGGTGGTATGTAAGTGATGGCGTACTTGATACAAGCTACACAGGAATCCAGACTAACGATGGCGGTTCATGGCTTGTGGTCAGGGGTAAGCTTAACACAGACTACACAGGTGAATACACAGTTGATTCTACAACATACAATATTGTTAATGGTAAGGTAACTGATTAAACAATATAAAAATAAAGGAGAGAGTAAAATCATGAGAGCTAAGAAGTTCTTCGCTGCATTCCTTGCTACAGCACTTACTGTGTCAGGGTTTGCAGTAGGCTCTCCGGTTACTGCTAAGGCAGCATCGGCAGAGTTCACAAGTGTGGGTGGATTCAGTGAGACAATCTATGCACAGATATCTGGCGTTAAAGACGCTGATGTTACGGGTGTTTCCTACAGCGGAACAGCTTCCGGAGAACTTACGGGACAGGATCTTGAGTATCTTGTAAGAGACAAGAATGGAGGAGTGCGTGTCGACATTCCGGGAGTAAAACCCGGTACATATACACTCACAGTTACAACAAAGAGCGGGACTATCACAAAGAGCGGCATCAGTGTTGATGCACAGGACCGTTCAGGATATGCACATTTTAATTACACTGCAGGTGTAGGTGCATACAATGATGATGGTACACTTAAGGACAACGCCATTGTTCTTTATGTGACAGATGACAATAAGAACAGCGTTGAATTAACTTACGGCGGAACTACTGTTAAGGGTATCGGTAACATCCTTAACTCAGTAGGTAAGGAATGCGGTGAGGCAGGCCACGAAGGCCAGTGCAAGAAGACATCAGGCAACAAGACAATTTATGCAAAGGCCAATACAAACCAGGGCATCATCCAGAAGCTTGCGGAGAATAACGTACCGCTTGTTGTGCGTTTTATCGGAACGGTAAGCGACAGCGGTCTTTACAAGAGAGGTACTTTCAATGCCAGCACAGGTCTCATTGACGGACTTACAGCATATGACGGGGATGACTTCGGCGGTTCTGTAGGTGATAACGGACATATGGCACGTATCAAGTCAGGAAGGGATATCACTCTTGAGGGTATCGGAACTGACGCTGCCATTGACGGATGGGGCTTCCATTTCATGGCGGAGAGTGCGCAGCCTGACCTTGGCAAGAGCTTTGAGGTCCGCAACCTTAAGTTCATCAACACACCTGAGGATGCCATCGGCATGGAGGGTGTACAGGTATCAGCCAATGTCAATTCAGATCTTTCAGCCAGTGTAGAGCGCTGCTGGATACATAACAATGAGTTTTACTGCCCTGATATAAGCAATCCTGCTGAATCAGACAAGTCAGAGGGTGATGGTTCTGTTGACTTCAAGAGGGGACAGTATTTTACATGCAGCTATAACTACTTTGAAGGCTGCCATAAGACTAACCTTGTAGGTTCTGCAGATTCAAGCCTTCAGTTTAACCTTACATATCATCATAATTACTGGAAGTTATGTAAGGCAAGGGGACCTCTTACACGTAATTCTAATGTTCATATGTATAATAATATATATGAGGGACAGACAGATTACGCAATGAATGTAAGAGCTAACGCTTATATTTTCTCAGAATACAATCTGTTCTATATGTGTAAGAACCCACAGCGTGTAGATTCAGGCGCTATCAAGAGCTACAATGATTCATTCTCAAGCTGCATTAACCAGATGGATGGAACAGTAGTAGCTAATAAGACAGATGCAGTAGCAAATAATTGTAAATTTGCTGCTAAGGGAATAGATTACAGCAAGTTTGATACAGATTCATCACTTTCATATATCCCGACAGGCGATTATGAATTACAGACAAGCATTACAGAGGCACACAAGACTATCGCATCCAGAACGGGCGTGCTCAAGGAGAACCCTGTAGCTGCCGGGGATGTGTCAATGTCTTCAATATCATATGTACCGAGTGGTGTTACGCCTGTTAATGTAACTGAACTGCCTTCAACACTGACACCCGGCAAGCTTAATAAGACGGTATACGCATTCACTGTCGGCGGTACGGTAGATGTGACAGTTAAGTATGCAGATGATTCACTTGCGGGAACAGGTGCTCTCGTTAACGAAGCAGGAGAATGCTTCCTCGTTGCAAGCGGCACGGCAAGGAATCTTCCTGCCGGAACATACATGATCCAGCCATATACCTTCCAGCCTGGCGATGGCAAGACGATGCAGTCAGGAACATTCAAGCAGGTAACAATAAATTCACTTGAGATTACATCAAGTGATCCTAATGCTCATTACCACAAGTATGAGCTTGTTGAGACAATAGCTGCTACATGTACTGCTGAAGGAAGTAAGATTTACAGGTGTTCATGTGGAGATACCAAGACAGAAACAATTGCCAAGCTTGACCACACATATGGCGCATGGACAGTTACAAAGGAGGCTACAGAGACAGAGACAGGACTTAAGGTCCGCAAGTGTACTGTATGCGGATATGAGGATTCCCAGAAGATTCCGGTTAAGGGAACATCAGGCGGCGGTTCATCAGAACCGGCAGAGGCAGGTGCATATGCACACAACTTCACAACAAACGGAACAACAAGTTCTATATACACAATAACAGGTTCAACTACAACAAGTAAAGGAAGCGTGACATACGCTGGTCTTAACCTTACAACGGCCCTTAAGATGGAGTCTAAGACAAGCATTAAGTTCACAGCTCCTTCAGACGGTAAGCTTATCCTTGTATTCGGCGGTTCAACTGCTGCATCAGGCAAGGCCGTCAAGGTTAACGGAAATAGTTATACATGTGGTTCAGATGGAATTGCTACAGTTGAAGTTAAGGCCGGAGAGGTTACTGTAACAAAGGGTGACTCAATCAATCTGTTCTATATGAACTTTGAGGCTGACGGCTCATCATCAACAGATCCTACCGAACCTACTAAGCCTGACACACCAAGTGCTGACAAGAAGAACGGCCTTCTTAAAGGTGACGATGGCAACTGGTATTACTATGTTGATGACGCCGTAGACACTTCAAAGACCGGTCTTGTCCAGAGTGATGACGCATGGTGGTATGTCGAAGACGGCAAACTGCAGAACGATTACAAAGGCTTCGTTGAAAACGGTGCAGGTAAGTGGTATGTAGTAAGCGGTAAGATTAATACAGACTTCACGGGTCTTGGCAAAGATGGTGATGACTGGCTCTGTGTAAGATCAGGTAAGGCTGACACATCATACACTGGTCTTGTTAAGAACAGTGATTACTTCTGGTATGTAAAGAACGGTAAGCTTGATACTTCTTATCTTGGTACAGTAACCAATGACGGAGGTACATGGTTTATTATCAACGGTAAGCTTGATACATCTGTAACAGGCATCAAGAGTGATAAGACTGATTTCTGGTATGTAAAGGGCGGCAAAGTTGATACAGCATTTGAAGGCGTTATTGAACAGGGCGGAAGCTGGTGGTATGTAAAGGATGGCAAGGTTGCCAAGGACTATAAAGGTCTCTTCACTAATGCTGCCGGTACATGGTATGTTGCAGCCGGTAAGATTGACACTGATTTCACAGGTCTCGGCAAGGATGGTGATAACTGGGTATGTGTAAGAGCCGGTAAGGTTGACAGGACATATACAGGCCTTGTACAGAGCAGTGGAATCTGGTGGTATGTAAGTGATGGCGTACTTGATACAAGCTACACAGGAATCCAGACTAACGATGGCGGTTCATGGCTTGTGGTCAGGGGTAAGCTTAACACAGACTACACTGGCGAATACACTGTTGATTCTACTACATACAATATTGTTAATGGTAAAGTAACAGATTAACTCTATTGCCAAATAATAAGAGCAGCTCTATAATCTATATAGAGCTGCTTTTTATTTGTGCGCTCTGTATATTTATTTGCTCATAAATCAAAAAGATTGGATTACATTTTGCATGACTATATTACAGAATATACTTTTTAGTACTGGCAATAGATTTTCAGACATATTATGCTGCCGTACTTCCGGAACTGTTATCTGCAACAATTACTCTGCACATATGGGCAGAGCATCAGTAATTACTACAGATACATATTTTAATTTTTTTGATAGTTCTACATGGAACAGATACACCGGCTGCAGTCAGATAAGCTTAAATATACGCATAAAAGGTAAGGCGTTAATAAGTATCTATGATGAGAGCAATTCATGTCTGCAGACATTTGATGTTGATTCAGCTGGCACATATGATGATGTCACAATTAATCCGGATACCGGTTGCGCACAGGGGCTTTATTTAAAAATAGAAGCTGCCGATATATGCGATATTGAACGAGCGTTCTTTTATGCAGCCAATGACAGCGTTGCAGCCAATGATATTGAACTTGGCATAATAATATGCACATATAAAAGAGACGAATACATAAAGCATAATCTCAGGCAATTATATGAAAGTGAATTTTTCAACACTTCAAGTCCTTTATATGGCAGGATGAAAATATGTGTTGTCGACAATGCCTCTGAGCTTCCGTTATACGATGATAATAATATCTGCATAATTCATAATGTTAACAATGGCGGTGCCGGAGGATTTACAAAGGGAATTGAATATTTCAGGACTATCCCCGGTATTACCAATGTAGTATTTATGGATGATGATGTTGAATTTGTCAATGAGACCTTCTACAGAATGTATTCGCTGCTATCTCTGTTAAAGCCTGAATATATGGATGATGTTATTCAGGGAAGAATGTTCCGGCTTGACAACCGATGCGTTCAATATACGGCCGGTGAGATATGGAATTGCGGAGATATCAGGCATGTTGGATTTAATAAAGATATGTCCGACAGATCGTGCCTTAAAGACATGAATACATCATATGGAGAATATGCGGGATGGTGGCTTGCATGCTATCCGGTAAATTTTATTAAAAAAAATCTTCCTATCCCTTTCTTTTTGCATTGTGATGATGTAGAATATGGTATTAGGTGTGCTCGCAGGTTAATAATTCTTAATGGAATTAATGTATGGCACGAAACTTATGAATACCGGGTTACTCCGACTATAATTTATTATGATATACGCAATACACTTTTTGTTAACCACATGCATAATATGTTTGACGCCAATCTGGCTATACAGTCATGGAAAGACCGGATATCGTACTTTCATGTGCAAAAAGAATATAAGACTGAATATATGGCTATACGTGCAATGAATGATTTTCTAAAAGGCGAGCAGTGGCTTATGTCCGTAAAGCCTGAGAGGCTTCATCGGAAGCTGTGCAGGGTAAGGAGACTGTTCAGATTACACAATACTGTTTTCTGGCGTATTGTACAGCTAAAATATGCATTAAAATATAATATGAGGGAGAAACACAATGACGATACAGGAGCTGGCAATTCCACATGCTGATATATGTGACGAATTGAAACTCTATTTTAATGGAGACAACTTCAGTATTACAGATAATACCATTGTAATAGATGCTAATGGTAATGTTGATACTGATACATACTTTAATTCATTTTCAATCAGAAAGTGGATGAAATATACCGAACTTAAGAACTTAACCTTGACTATTGATGTAGAAGGTGAATGTTCAATATATCTTTGTTATGCATGGATTGACAAAACTAACATAATCCGCAGGGCAGGAGATAATAAACCCGCATTTATCAAAGAATCATCCGCGCGCGAAAGCTTAACTCTTACATATCCTGATAATTCCGAGGGTACTATCGCTTATTACAGAATTGCATCTGAAAATGGTCCGGTAAGAATATATGCTGCCGGTTACAGTTCAGATTTGTCGATTACAAACGATGTCAAAGTTGCACTCGGAATATGTACATATAAACGTGAAGATTTTGTATATAAGAATATAGCAAGTCTGAAGTCTTCAATACTTGACAATCCATCTTCAACACTTTGCGGCAAGGTAAAGGTTATTATATCTGATAATGGCTGCTCTCTTGATAAGGCACAGATTTCAGATAAAGACATAACCTGTGTGGATAATCTGAATCTTGGAGGAAGCGGCGGCTTTACACGCTGTATGATTGAAGCCAAGAAGCTAATGGTATCAGATAATATCACACATATCATTCTTATGGATGACGATATTGTATTTGACCCTCAGACGATTGAACGTACATATACATTGCTTTCACTTCTCAAGCCACAATATTACAGCAACGCAATGATAGGCGGCGCCATGCTTATTCTTAACGACATGCCTAAACAGTTTGAGAATGCAGCCTTATATCATGGCGGAATGCTGAAGTTTGAGAATAAGAATATTGATCTGAGGACTATTCGTAATGTTCTTACCAACGAACGCCCGAAGGATGTTAATTATAATGCATGGTGCTATTGCTGCATGCCTCTGTCTGTAATAACCGATGACAATCTTCCGATGCCGTTTTTTATACATATGGATGATGTTGAATACGGTGTGCGTAATAAGTTTGAAGTCATTACAATGAATGGAATTAATGTATGGCATCCGTTTTTCCAGAATCAGCGTCCCGCATCAATAGTATACTATGATGTGCGCAACAAACTTATAACAATGGCAGAGCTGGGCGGCATGCATATAGAACGGTATGCATCATTCTACCTTGAGATGTTTCATAATTATATATTCAATTATGACTACAACAGGACAATTCTTGCCTGTCAGGCAATTCTTGATTTCTGCGAAGGGATTGATGCATTCAAGGCAGCAGATGCCCTTGAACTTCAGAGCCGGTTGTCCGGATATAACCAGCCGTGGCTTGATGATGACGATGGCAGTGTACTTGCAGGGATAGATAATTCTGAATCAGTCAATTACGTTTCTAAAAAAGGCCTTCTGATTAATTATCTGCTGCCTGCCAAGAAAGAGTCAATTACTGTCGATTGCAGTATTAATAATGCTTACCCATACAGAGCCAAGCAGCTTATTGTATGCAACCGCCGGCAGAATAAGTATTGCGTATACAAAAAGAGCCTGTTAAAGCTTATTCAGGCAAAACATATGTGTAATAAAGCCAAGAAAGCCATTCGTACAACTATTCTTGATTCAAGCTGGGAATGGCATGACCGTATTGGTGAGATTACTAATATTGATTACTGGAAAAATTATTTAAAAATTAACTAACAAGGATTAAGGAGCTAATACACATGGGCAATAAAGTTTTGTCGGTTGTCATACCGGCATATAACATGGAAAAGTACATTAAACAGACTCTGGATTCACTCATATGCGATGAGTATATGGATAAGCTTGAGGTACTCGTCATTGATGACGGTTCTAAGGACGACACGGCAGCTATTGCCAAAACATACGAAGACAGATATCCAGGGACATTCAGAGTTATCTCAAAAGAGAACGGAGGTCATGGTTCTGCTCTTAATAAGGGAATAGAGCTTGCCACAGGCAAATATTACCGTCCGCTTGATGCTGATGACTGGGTTGATACCGCCGCATTAAAGGCAGTTATAGCTGAGATGGAAGCTCATGATGCAGATATGGTTCTTACCAACTTCAAAAAGGTCTACGAGAAGACGCAGAAGACAGAGAACATCAGAATATCTAACGTATGGAACCGCAAGCAGATTGACGAAGGCAAAGCTGTGCCAAAGCCGGGCAGAAAGGTTCTTATATACGGACAGGTTTATGATTTTGATAAGGAATTATTTGATTATTCAAAGCAATACCTTTTCCACTTTGTATCATACAGAACACAGATTCTCAAAGATAATAATATACGTTTTGACGAGCATGTATTCTATGATGATATGGAATATGACATATTCCCGCTTCCATATGTTAAGACAGTTCTTCCGATTGACAGGTATCTTTACCAGTACCGCCTTGAAAGAGAAGGGCAGAGTGTTGATCAGTCTTCATTTGCACGTAACAACAAGCACAGACGTAAGATTGTAGAGCATATTACTGAGTATTATGTAAAAAATAAGGACTTATTCAGTCCTAATGTATACGATTATCTGAGAGAAGATATCCTCTGGAAGATAGTAAGACAGTATGATATATACCTTACCCTCATGAAGAATAATTCAGAGACATGCAATGAGCTGATGGGCTTTGCCAGAACAATACAACGCATAGATCAGAATATATATAATGAGACATGCAGCCGCCGTATCAGGCTTATAATGAACAGTAACGGTATTCTCTTTCCTCTTGTTGCGAGCCGCAGCATACAGCAGCTTAACTGGAAGTATAAGCTCTGGAAGAATCCTAATCCGGCTGCTAAGGCATGGACAATGGAATCAGATAAGCCTATGCACAGAATGATAACTCGCAGAAGAATATTAAAAGCGCTTCATATGACATGGCTTAATAAGGATATGCGTAATATCAGCCGTTTCAAAAATATCCACAAGGGCGAACGCTGTTTTATTACATGTCCCGGTCCGTCTATGACAATAAAAGATCTCGAGCTTCTTAAAGATGAATATACAATAGGTGTTAATTCCATAACAAAAGCATATGCCTTTACCGACTGGAGACCTACATATTATGCTCTCGTTGACAGCTATGCTTTTGGCAAGACTCTAAGTGAGAAAGAAGTACCCGGCAACACTTTCTGCCAGCGTGAAGCATTTTTCCACTACAGAGTTAATCCAAAGACCCGCAATGGCAGAGAAACTCACCTCTTAATTGATTATTCCAATCATCGTCCTGACTGGATGGCGAAGCACAGGATTAAATACAGTGATGATATGAGTGTATGCGCATATGACGGATTTACAGTTACCAACATGGCTATACAGCTAGCTATATATATGGGCTTCAGTAAAATCTATATAATTGGTGCTGACTGTGATTATTCACAGCCAAAGATACATTTTATTGAGGTTGAGGATGATAAAGACAAGATATCAGGCGGATGGCTCCCTGCTGCCAATGACCTTGGAATTGAAGGCTATAAGGCTATGAAAAAGTTCGCTTACAAGCACGGCTGTGAGATATATAATGTCACACGCGGCGGCAAGCTTGAAGTATTCTACAGAGACAATCTTGAAAGAGTGTTACGCAACAAATAATTAACGTCAGATAGGAGAATGTCATAATGAAGGTAGTATCATTTATTCCAATTAAACTTAACAACCAGCGTCTTCCGGGCAAGAATCTTCTTGACCTCGCCGGAAGACCGGTCTGCGATTATCTTTTTAACACAGTTGCAGGTATTGATGAAATCGACGAGAAATATGTATATTGCAGTGATGAAAAGATATGTCCATATATTCCTGATAAGCTTACTTTCAAGAAAAGAGATGCCCGTCTTGACGGATATCTGGTAAAAGGGCTGGAGATAATTGAAGCATTTGTAAATGATGTAGATGCTGATATATATGTTCTCACACATGTAACGCAGCCATTTACAAAGGCTGATTCCATACGTAATGCTCTTGCCAAGGTAGTCAGTGGTGAATATGATTCTGCATTCAGTGCTGTTGCTCTTCAGGATTATATGTGGTACAAGGGCAAGCCATTCAATTATGACCTGACTGATATAGTAAGAACTCAGGAGCTTGAGCCTGTATATATGGAGACGGGTGCATTCTTTATATTCAGGAAAGAAGTATTTACTAAGCTCCACAGAAGAATTGGCGAACATCCTTACATATATGAGATTGATCAGTTTGAAGCAGTTGATATCGACACACAGGAAGATTTCGATTTTGCAAAGGTAGTAGCTGAATATTTAAAACGCAATAACTAAAGGACTTTATAATGAAAAATATTAGCATATTAGACTGTACATTACGTGATGGCGGAAGAGTTATAAATTGTGAATTTTCGGACGACGAGATCCGTGATATCTCAAGAAGACTTTCCGATTCCAATATAGACATTGTCGAAGTCGGATTTTTAAGAGACAGTAAAAAAGTTCATTTTGAAGGAAACAGTACATTTTTTACAGACGTTAACCAGATTGCTCCGTATCTTGACAAGTCATCCGGCAACTGCATGTATGTAGCATTTATTGATTACGGCATGTTTGATTTTGATACTCTTGGTCAGTGTGACGGAACATCGGTTGATGGTATCCGTGTCGGTTTTACGAAGAAAGATTACTATTCTTCAAGAGATGACATTATCCGCTGCCTTAATATTGTAAAAGCCAGAGGCTATAAGCTCTTTGTCCAGGGTGTTAATTCGCTAAGTTACAGTGACAAAGAAATGCTTGATCTTGTCGACCTTGTGAATGAAGTGCATCCATACAGCTTCGGTATCGTAGATACCTATGGGGCAATGTACGAGGATGATCTCCAGCGTATATACGCACTTATTAATAATAATATGCACAAAGACATCTGCATAGATTTTCACTCACATAATAATTATCAGCTCTCATTCTCACTTGCCCAATCAATTATCAGACTGAGTGACAGTGTGCGCCATATCATCATCGATGCAACGCTTAACGGTATGGGCAAGGTAGCAGGTAACCTTAATACAGAACTTATAGTCGATTATATGGTCCGCAAGCTTAACTGCAATTATGACTTTGAGCAGATTCTTGACATAATTGATGACTACATCTACCCATATAAGGAAAAAGATTTCTGGGGATATTCTATTCCGGCACTTATCGGAGGAATGTATCAGTCCCACCCTAATAACGTGCTTTACCTTACAAACAAATTCAGGCTGCAGACCAAGGACATTAAGAATCTGCTTTCTATGATTGAACCTGCCAAGCGCACACGCTATGACTATGACAACATTGAGCGTATATATCTTGAATACAGCGGTAATAAGATAGATGATTCCGCAACTATATCAAAGCTTACACAGGAATTAGGGCAGAAAGAGATTCTGCTCCTTGTTCCGGGACACTCACTTGTTGAATATTCTGAACAGATAAATGGATATATAGCTGAACATAATCCTGTATGCATATCGGTAAACTTTGTCTCAGAATACAGTAATTATGCATTCTGGGGTAACTCAAAAAGATATGCTCTGCGTAAAAACAGGCGTCAGGGCGTTACGTCCATAGTAACATCTAACATTAATTCAGATAACGATACAGATATGATGGTTAACTACTACAGCCTGATTGACCGCAGATACGTTAATTATGAGAATTCAACCATAATGCTTCTTAACCTTCTTAAGAAGATTGCACCTGCCTGTATTACAATAGCAGGCTTTGATGGATTTAATGCCAGTCGTCATAATAATTACATTGATGACAGTTTTCAGAATGATCGTCATGCTGATGACTTTGAACAGCTTAATAATGAGCTTCGTGACATGTTAAGCTCATATGCCGGCTGTATGAGTGATAACTGCTCTGTTAAATCTATTACTCCGGGCATTATTACAGATATATTAAAATGAGAGGATTAACCATGAAAGATTCCAATATTAAGCTCCTGATTATGGATGTTGACGGAACACTCACTGACGGAAAGGTCTATATGTCCGAACATGGCGAACTGTTCAAGGCATTTGACATAAAGGATGGTCTTGGAATACACAATATTCTTCCGGCCAGCGGTATTACACCTGTTATAATAACAGGACGCCGCAGCAACATTCTTAAGCTCAGATGTGATGAAATCGGAATAAAGTATCTGTATCAGGGTGTATCCGACAAAACCGGAACTCTTGATAGTCTTTTATCAGAGCTTGCATTAGATTATTCTAATTGTGCGTACATCGGAGATGATATAAATGATCTTTCATGCATGCGCAAGGTTGCACTCGTTGGCTGCCCTGCTGATGCAGTACGTGATGTTATCAGTATATCCGATTTTGTTTCTTCAAAGAATGGCGGCTGCGGTGCCGTCAGGGATTTTATAGAATGGTTAGTTGAATAGGGGATTAACAATTATGATGGAAATATCAACTTTGGGTACAAAAATATGTGATGATGCCATACATTATTCAAATGGCAAAATCGTTAACAAAAACAGATTTGTTGAAATATCTCCATTTACACTGGCGGATGAATATTCATTTACAGAGTCTGACAATATAATTCCGGATATAGATGTGCAAGAGACAAATCCTTACCTTAAAGATATATTTTTAAAAGAACTTCATGGTGATATTGTAAAAGACCTTGTATCATCCAGTGCTGAATACATTGTTATCGATCTTCTTATCTGCAGATTGTTTTTTAATGAATTTACATTTGAAAACGGACGTACATTCCGAATAACATTGAGCTCTACGTGTCGTGCCAATCTTGATACATTAAGAAAATACCTTTGTGACAAGACAGGACTGGCAATCAGATCCGAGCGGATTATTAATCCTGCAAAGCTTAGTGAGGAAGAGCTTACAAAAGAACTGTTGAATTTTATCAATCTGCTCAGACTCAGATTTGCCGAAAAAAAAATAATATTATTAAATACGCGTGCAGTGTATCATTACCTGAATACAAAGCTTGAAGTGCTGCTTATTAATAACATTAATAATTGTGCCGATATGAACATTTTCTTCAAAAAATGCACGGATATATTTACAAAAAATTATTGCTGCACACAGATTGATATGCCTCAGAATCTCATATGTGACACACGCATAAAGTCAGAGCTTTGTTTTCACTATTCATACTATTATTATGATTATATAAATTCATGTCTTAAGTCAATTAACGGGAATACATATGATAATTCTCAGAAAGCCACGCTTCTTAACCAATATGAGCTGCGCCAGCTTGCCGATATTGAAGACGGCTCCATGAAAACACTTGCTTCATTGACATTTTTAAGATATAAAGGACGAAAGTTAATACTTATCGGAGACAATCTTGCCTACGAATACTGGCTAAAAAAAATGTACGGCATTATTGTAGCAAAGCGCATACATTATACCGCTGAATCAACATTTGAATCAGTATATGAACAGCTTAATGAAACTGCTTATCAGTACAAAGATTATATATGTGTAGTTCCTCATATATATACAGGCACTGATGTGCTTAAAGCTGTATGGACATGTGGTTTTGCCATGCAGTCCGACTGTATAACAGCTATCCATCAGCCATACACACTTAAGAATTTTGCCGGAGAATACACCGATTGCTATAATAATCACATTTTGGCTGAATCTCCGGTTACTCTTGAAGTCAAGGGCAGTGGATCTCATGTGTCAATAGGACACGGTGTCCATGCATTTAATGAACAGCTGCGCTTTATAATTCTTAATGACGTTACTCTTGCAATTGGTAAAAGGACATTTACCTCTAAAAACAAAGTTATTACATCAACTATTTATGACGGAGGCAAAGTTATAATTGGTGACAATGTTAATTTGGGCAATAATGTACATATAAGATGCAGTTTCTTCGACAATACCTATATCGGAGATAATACAGTAGTAGGTGATGATACAGTAATATTCAACGGCGACGGGCATGCAATAATAAGTGTTGACACCGGGGAGAATATTAACTATGACCTGAATAACTCATCAGAAGAAAAACATATTATAACAATTGGTTCTAATGCCACAATAGGAAAAGACTGCTTTGTTTTATCCGGTTCATTTATCTCTGATAAATCAATCGTACGTGACAAATCACTTGTGAACAAAAGGTTTGATTGTGCTGCATTAATTGCAGGCCATCCTGCACATCTTATAAAGAAGTTATAGAATTAACCGGGAGTGTATATACATGAAGATTGCTACTTTAGGCTCCAGAATTATCGATGACGCTGTTGTCAGTTCAAAAGCCGGGAATCATAATGACAATATTAAAAGAATCGTTGGAATCTCTCTCTTTTCTATTAATTCTGATTCTCTGTTCAAAGAAAACGAGCGTTGGAATATCAAAGAAAAGAATTCATACCGCAAAAATATTTTAACAATGGATCTTAATAAGTCAATAATGCAGATTCTTGCTAAAACACGTTACGAACGTCTTTTTATCGACTTTGCTGACTCTGCCGGAGATATCTGGCAGTGTACGCTTACTGACGGTCGTATTTTCAGCTGCACTTATAACCTGTCTCTTATACACATCTGACGCTG
>ERZ1027229.872-NODE-872-length-14842-cov-5.846419_pt1 | contig 14842 bp, 11 predicted proteins | sample MGYA00519245_ERZ1027229 | MGnify/ENA primary metagenome ERZ1027229 (study PRJEB26926, sample SAMN06164466) | human gut metagenome | biome: ENVO:00009003; feature: ENVO:2100002; material: ENVO:00002003 | host: Homo sapiens | place: USA | collected 2012 ...
TAATTATTTTATCCAATTATTATCAAAAAAAATACCATTTAATGATACAGTTTCAGGAGAAAGAATCAGTATTGTTTCCAGTCCTGTTCCTACATTTAGGTTTCTCTGTAAACGATAACAATACGCATTCGTAAACGCCACCTCAAATATCACCCCGGACGTACCGGTCTTGAACAGCACCGCCCCGTTCTTTTTCATCCACGGTTTCACAGCCCATCCGTAGATGTTGTTCTTCACTGTTTGCGAAAGGGTTATCATGATGCGTCCGCCGCGCACTTCCCCTTCCGGCTGGTTTTTTATGCCATCGACAGGCTGGTGAAAACCGATTTTGAACTGTTCCACTGCATACTCGTCACCGTCAACACTGAATATGACATTCACATTGCTGTCCACTTGCGGAAAACTAAAGAGTCCCATAACATTGTTGTTTTTAAAATACCCACTGATTTTCAAATTCCTCCGACCCGAACGTCAGTTTCTGCGCCTGCACGGTCAGCTTGGTTGCGATATAGCTCTTCCCCTGCCGGATATAGCTGATTTCCATATCCACACAGGTCGCTTTCTCAAAGAGTATCTTTTCGAGCGTGGAACCCTGGTTGTCATGGACCACGATGGCTCCGTTCTGATACTTGCGGGCATCCAGCATCCACTGGATCATGTCACGGTTGGGAAGATGGGGGTAAGTCACATAGAACGTACCGCCTTTCACCTCGGTCTGGGCCTGTCCTTTGATGTCTATCCCCTGGGCGAACCCGAACTCACAGCCGATAAGCTGGTAACTGTCCTTATACATATCGACCAGCGAGGAAGCGGCAAGATTGCCGATCTTTAAGAATACTGTATATCCAAACATACTGTACTTGATTATTAGTGAATATTCCAGGTTAATTCATTCTGTTCGTCCAGACCCACCTCCAGATTTTTTCCTTTGCACAGCTCTTCATTGATGATAAGCCGCGAAATCGGTCTGCGCAGGTAGTTGCGGATAACCCCGGCAACCTGACGGGCGCCGTATTTGGGAGTGAATCCTTTGTGGGCAAGCATTTTCCGGGCATCGTCACTGATGGTGATACCGATACCTTGCTTGTCCAGCAGTTTCCTGACACTGTTGAACTGTATATCGAATATCTTCAACAGGATGTCTTCACGGATAGGAGAGAACGGAACGATTTCCGACAGACGCGCCAGGAACTCCGGACGGAAATACTGCCCCATCACCTCCATAATCTGGGTGGTAGCCGGCACATTGCCTGATTCCAACTGCTTCGTCAGCCATTCGCTGCCCACATTGGAGGTGAACAGCACGATGGAGTTGGAGAAGTCCCCTTCCTTGCCCAGACGGTCATGCAGTTTCCCTTCATCCATGATTTGCAGGAAAATATCATAGACGGACGGATGCGCTTTCTCTATCTCGTCAAAGAGGACCACCGCGTAGGGTTGCTGGCGGATTTTATTCACCAGCATACCGCCTTCCTCATAGCCTACGTATCCCGGAGGCGCCCCGTAAAGCAGGGCGGCGGAGTGCTCCTCCTTGAATTCGGACATATCAAAACGAATCATGGACTTTTCATCGTTGAACAGCGCCTCCGCCAGTGCCTTGGCAAGTTCGGTCTTGCCGGTACCGGTAGGTCCCAGCAGGAAGAAGGAACCGATGGGCTGGCCCGGCTTGTTCATACCGCTACGGGATTCAAGAATGGCATCGGTCAGCGTTTTCAACGCCTGGTCTTGACCGACAACCCGACGGCGCAGGTAGTCTTCCATGTTGAGCAGGCGTTCCTTCTCCTGCGACTGTATCTTGCCGATAGGAATGCCCGTCTTGCTGGCGACAACGGCGGCAACCTCATAAATTCCTACCTCCTCTATGCTCTTTTCCGCAAATGACAGGATGGCGGCCAGTGCGCTCCGCAGGTAAGCCGCCAGCTCTTCATACTCCTGCAATTCATGGATATCCACCTCATCGGAAACCACGCCCAGAAGGATGGGGCTTAATTTGTTGTGCATCAAGAAAAGCAGCGTTTTCAGCTCTTCCGCCTTTTCTTGAGGAGTTTTTTCCTCCTTTTCTATCTCGTCCAGCCGGGCAAGCAAGGCTTCCGTATCCTTCCTTCCTGTTTCATTGACCATCTTGATGGCCGAAAGTGTCATGTCCAGCAGGCCGATGGCGGAGTCGGGCAAACGACGGTCTTTCACATACCGCTTGGCAAGGCGCACGCATTCCGCCACGGCATCGTCGCTGATTCCCACCCGGTGGTACTCCACGTATGATTGCCGGACGGAATGCAGCATCTGTATGGCGGACTTCAAGTCAGGCTCATTGACCTGCACCACCTCAAAACGGCGGTTGAACGCATGGTCAGGCTCTATAATCTTACGGTATTCGTCAATGGTGGTGGCGCCGATAACGGTCAGGTCGCCGTGCGACAATTCGGGCTTCAGCACATTGCCGGCGCCGGAATTGCCCTGCCGGCTGTCCAGCAGGATATGAATCTCGTCAATGAACAGGATGGCGTTGTCAATGCCACGCAACTCTTTCACGATATTTTTCAAACGGTCCTCTATCTCCCCCTTGTAGGTGGCGCCTGCTATGAGCGAGGCATTGTCAAGCTCAAACACACGGGCTCCCTCCAGGAACGAAGGCACCTTATGGTTGACTATGTTCCATGCAAGCCCGTACACAAGGGCTGTTTTCCCCACCCCGGCGTCACCGACAATCAACACGTTCGATTTGCTGCGGCTGCCCAGCACCTCCATGACCATGCGGTTCTCCCGGTCACGGTTGATGGTCGGGTAAAGCCTGTCTGCCGCGGTGGCGGTAAGGTCCACGCAATACTTGGCGAGAAAGGAAGTGGAAGAGGAAACGGAACTTTGAATGAAACTTTTCGGCACGTTGCCGGAAACTCCCGCCGGTTCGTTGCCTGTATATATGGAATGGATATCTTTCTCCAGGATAGGGAAAGACCTGAGCTGGTCACTGGAAAAGGCGATGCCCGGTTTCGTCAGTGCCAGCAACACGCAGATGGGATTGATGTCAAACAGCCCCATCTGTATCCGCGCATCATCGGCGGCACGGAAAACGGCGTCGATCTTCTCCGACGGCTTGATTTCGGCGAACCAGGTGGATTTCGGACATTGTTCGATATGGACATCCGCCCATTCCTCCAGATACCCCAAATCCTTACCTATACTTATTATAAAATCCCTTAGCCCTACATCTTTATGAAGTAGAGCCTTCAACAAATGCGAGGGAGTGTAACACTCGTTCGCATTTTCACGAGCCACTGCAAGTGCTATGTTAAGCGCAATTTTTACAGAATCATCAAGATTAATGAAACCAACTCCTGTATCCATAATCAATAAGATTTAAAAATTGCGCAGGAGAACATTGCAAATATAAGGCAAAAAAATAAGCCCGCCACTTTTCGAGGCAGATTTTTTTATGTTAACGAACATAATTTTTGAAAAAACCAAAAAATATCGCAAAAAATTTCCCGAAAAACTTTTGTAATTTTCAGAAAGCTCCATATATTAGCCCCCGGAAATTGAAAGCCAAAGGCGGGGAGGCGCCGAACCGCCGGTAGCCGGAAATTCCGTAATCAACTTTTTTATAAACTTTAAAACTTTGAGAATATGGCATTTAAAGCGTCATTTAAGTTTTCAGACTCAAGAGAGTTTGATGTATTGAGATGGGATGTCAAGTTCAATCGCGATGTGGACCCCAAAGGCCGTCCGGCATCTGACATCTATGGTGGTAAAATCTATGTGGAGGTTGAATCTACTCCCGATACCATTGTGTTGGACAAGATGTTCAAACAGTATCAGCCCGTAAACGGAAGTATCGTCTTCAAGAAAGCGGATGAGGATGCCAAGATGAAGGAATTGGTATTTGAGAACGGTTACGTGGTGGAATACGAGGAGGCACTGAATGTGGCCAACCCCTATCCGATGACAATCAAGTTCGCCATTTCCGCACAGACTGTGAAGATGGACGAGGCTACATTTGTACAGGATTGGCCGGAAAATAACTAACGGTTGTTTTCTAATCAAAGTTTTTAAGGTGCCGGAATATACCAATTCCGGTTATTTCGGCACCAAAAAACATACCGACTGGTCGGATTGATTAATTAATTTTCATAGCAAAAGATAGTATGGGAGCAAGTTTTCTGAATTTGGTAACTACCAAGGTGACAGTGAAAGGAGAGGAACAGAAGTTCGTTTCACTGCGGCTTCATCAGCGGTTTAACCGGCATCACGCCTTTACTGTAATTGTGAATTACCTCTCGCCCGGCAATACGTTCAAGCAGACACCTGAAAAATTCATCAATTACATCGGGGAGACTGTCAGCATCTCGTTCGCCCACAAGCAGACGGGCGAAAGTTATGACTTCGAAGGGGTTGTCACACAGGTGGAAATGGTCGGAAGCATGGGTGAGGCGGGCGGAGTGGCCATTCACGGAGCAAGCCCCACGATATTGTATGAGAACAACGGGACGCTCGACTCGTGGATGGACCAGACCCTCTCCGCCATCATAAAGGAGGCGACACAGGAATACGGGAAGGTCCCGCTGACTTCCAATCCCAAATACTCCGCCAAAATCCCTTACATGGCGCAGTACAACGAGAGCGTCTTCGACTTTATGAACCGGCTCTCCGCCCAATACGGCGAGTGGTTCTATTACGACGGGAAAAAGTCTATTTCGGCAAACCCGACAAGGACAACACGGAAAAGATCATGTACGATGTGGACCTGGAGGAGGTACGTCTGGTGGCAAATCTGGTGCCGGGCAAATCTGCAAGATACGATTATGTAGCGCAGGAGAACAAACAACATAATGCAGACACGCCCGCCAAACCCGATGGCATGAATGACCTCCAGTCCATTGCGCATGACTGTTCCGAAAAGGCCTATGGGGCCAAGACGACTGCCGCCGCCAATCCGCACATCGCCGACAAGGCGGGGCTGGACGGGCAGATGAAGGTCCTCAAAAATGAGTCCGGCGCCAATTTGTTGAACATAAAGGGCATAGGAAAGACATGCAGAATCCGGATAGGCGAAGTCATTGAGGTCTCTTTCCCCGGTGACATGAACCTGCCGCCTCTGGGAAAATTCCGCATCACTGAAATCACGCATGAGGTGCGCCGTGACGGGCATTATGCCAACACCTTTGCCGGGATTCCTGACGGAACGGTAAACATCCCTGTTCCCGACGCAAAACTCCCGCTGGCATTGCCCGAGCTTGCGACGGTGAAGAAAAATGACGACGAAAAGGAACAGGGACGGGTGAAAGTGAGTTTCGACTGGCAGAAAAACGGGAAAACAACCAACTGGGTCAGGGTGCAGAGCCCCAATGCGGGAGTAAGCGACGCCGTATCCAAAAACCGCGGATGGGTGTTTGTTCCCGAAGTCGGTGACCAGGTCATGGTGGGGTACGAACACGGCAATCCGGACCGCCCCTATGTGACCGGAGCCATGTTCCATTCCGCTTCAGGCAAGGGAGGGGACAAGAACAACAAGACCAAGAGCATTATCACGCGCAGCGGAAGCGCCATCGTTTTCGATGATGAGACGGGAAGCATTGTCATCACCGACCAGACGGGAAAACAACTGATCCTGCTGGACGGGAAGGACGCCATTACGATTATGGCGAAAAAGAGCGTAGTCATCACCAACGAGGACGAGTCCGTTATCGTAATGGACGAAAAGTCCATAGGTATGCAGGCAGAAACGATTTCCATCGAAGGAAAGAAAAACATTACATTGGTTTCGGGCAACGAAAGTATGGTGTTCAGCAGCGAAAAAAACATCATCAACGGCAGCGCCACCAACATCAAGCTGGAGGCGACAAAGGAATATGACTTGAATACACAGACCGGAACCATGAAAGGCACAAACCTCACCGTGGAGGGAACGGCAAACATGACTGTAACGGGAGGCATTGTGAAAATTAATTCATAAACGGATTGGATATGGGAGCATCAGCATCTGTAATACAGGAATACTACAAGGCGGTCGATTACTGGGCGGACATAGCCGGAAAGAAAGACTGGAAACTGGCGATATGGATTGTCGGAAGGAACGATGTGGACCTGGTGGACAAGTTCCTGGAGATAGAACGTTCCCCTGTAGGACAGTTCGATGACATATTTTTCCGTTTCGACACGCCCTACAGAGGCGATGACGACGAATATGCCGCACAGCTCTGGCAGGAATATGCCGGATGGTTTGAGGAACAGGCGGAAGAGAAGGATGACATGCTCAAGGCGTTGCGGCACGACGGGCTGCTCAGGACGGAGTACCGCCCCGATACGTCGGCCGAGCCCACGGCGGCAAACCTGTGGAAGGAGATGTTGCGCTTCAAGGAGTGCATATCCCGCCTGGAGAATGCCTTCTTCTGCATCTATTTTCCTCCGGAACAATCCGGGGAGTTTCCCCGGACGGAATGGTTCGGACAGGTACTGAAAGAGGGTGTCCCGCAGGGCATCCGTCTGACAACCATTGATTTGAAAAAGAACAGGAGTGTCGCTCTGGACGAGGCGGCGGAGGTGGTCCACATACGTCCACGCTTTGACATGGCGGCGGCACTGCATAACCGGATGGCACGGGCGGATACCGGCAACGACCTGATTGCGCCCGAGAACCGGTTCAAACAGCAGGTGACGGCGGTCATGGACTGCACGCGGAAACAGGATTTGAAACCGCTGGAAAAGGAAATCAGGAAGCTCCTGGATATCGCCGGGGAACTGAAGGATGCGAATATTCGGATATCCGCTCTCTTCATCGCTTCCGAAGCCTGCTATGCTATCCGCGAATACAAAAGCAGCATGAAATACAGCGACAAGACCATCTACGAGGCGGAAAAGGCGATGAAGGATGGCGAGGCGGCAGGATACAGCTACTGGAAGATGGCTGTTTCCATGAAGGCGGCAATCCTGACGGCCGAAAAAAAACGCGAGGAGGCGGTGGTTTTATACGAGGGGATAGCCGGGAAAGCTGTCGAACGGAAAGACCCCTATTATGTCATGGAGGGCTACCGGATGTGCGGCTTCCTTCGGTACGAGGAGGGAAAGCTGGAACAGGCGTTCGAATATTTCCTGCTGGCATTGGCGGGAGGAAGCTATCTTTCCGAAGACATCAGACGGGGTTCCACCTTCACCTACGCGGCACACCTGGCGCTCCATACGGGCAGGCAGGTGCGTGCGCCGATTGACATCGAGGTGCTGGAACGCCAGCTTCACGAATGGCTGGGCGAGGACTGGAAGGAACTGGTGGAGAACCCCTCCATGCGGCAGGCAAAAGCCAGAAGAAAAGGAGGTATTTTCAACTGAAAGAGAATTTAATCAACATATAGTTTAAACTTAAATATCGAATTTATGGATCTTGGAAATTACGGAATCGGCGGAAACGAAGTGAAGATTGACGCCTCCGAAGGCATTGCGGAAATTCCACAAAACCGGACATTATTGGTGGAGCAGTTGACTAAAGACGAACCGGTGGCTCCCGAAGTGATCACGGGGCTGACCAATATCGACCAGGTCTTCGCGCATTTCTTACCGGAGATAGATATTGAGTTCACCGATGCGGAAGGTGCTCCCGTGGAGGAAAACTTCCGTTTTCACAATGTGGGGGACTTTTCTGTCAAGAAAATGACGGAACAAAGTCATTTCCTGTCAGGACTGAATACGGAAAAGCAGTTCGCCGACAGGATGGAGAAGTCGTTGCGCTCCAACAAGGTGCTGCAACGGGTATTGGAGAATCCGGCGACACGCGAGGCATTCGTCAATTCGCTTTCTGCCATGCTGGACGATTTAAAGAAAAACGAGAAGTCTAACCCTGCAAATGAATGACAACAGCTATGAGTGAACAGAACACACACAGGGAGGCAGCCGTACAACAACAGCAGGCTGCTGCACAGTCCAGAAACCTGAACGCGGAGCTACAGGTCCTGGCTAAGTTTGGTGGTTTCAATGTCCTGGAATCCTCTGTGGACGGCATACAGAACCTGAACCCGGAGCGCAAGGCGCGCCGTAACATTTTCCTTACAGACCCCGAACGGGCATCTGAACGCAAGGAGCTGGAGAAACGGCTCGAAATGTGGGTGGACATGCTGCAAGGCAACAAGTCCATCAGCGAAATGATTGAACTATGCCAGAAGAAATCGGCGGCCGTCTCCGACCTGCTTTCCCAGAACCAGTTGAAGGCGGTGGAAGAGGTGAAACAATTGGAGAAGTCATACCGTACGGTCATGCTTTTCTACAAGAATACGGATTCCGACAAGATTAAGAACATTTCCATCGTCAATGCTTCCATGGAGCAGCTCACCGACCTGGACAACTCTTTCTTCATCGACGCCATTGCGGACGAGTTGCGTGCCAACTACGACCGTCTGGACCTGCGCACCAACTATTCCTTGCTGGTCATCCCCGGCTACCTGGGTTCCAACAAGGTGATTGAGAAATGGGCGAAGATAGCGCATGACAACAAGGTGATGATTTATACCGACTTCGCCGACCTTGAAAAGCCGGACGATGTCATCGAAATGTTCTTCGACTCCAACCTGTCGGGAGGCGATGTGTACAAGTCCAACGTATGTATGGCCTGCAACTACCTGGTCGGACGTGGACGTTATGCCGAACTGGGCGAGACGGAGGACTTGCTGATTCCGCCTTCCGCGGCACTGGCGGGCAGCGTGTACAAGACGGTGATGGCACAGGTCACTGCCGGCAAGAAATACGGTTCCATGAGCGAGGTGGACGGAGTGGCTTTCAACCTGAAGAAGAGCGAGATTTCCGAACTGGAGAAGATTGGCCTGATTCCCATGGTGAAGGAATACGGCAAGGTGATGGCGTTCTCCGCCAAGACATTGTTCAACGGCGACAACCTGGGCTTGCAGACCTATTCGGTGGTACGCGTCTTCGACTGGGTGACCAAGGTATTGATGGACTTCCTCAACCGGCGCGCCTTCGAGAACTGGAACAGCAAGGCGGAGAGGGATTTGCGCGGACAAATCAGCAAGTTCCTGGACAGCATCCAGGGTCCCGGACGCCTCATTGAAAAATTCAAGATTCTCCGCTTCGAGCGTGACCCGAAACAGAAAGACCGCATTTTCCTCGACATTCACCTGACTCCTTACTTCCCGGCAAAGAGTTTTGTCATCAAGCTGGAAGGCACCAAGGGGGATGACGAGAATGACTGGAACAGCGATTATGCACAGGATGCATAGGCAATCCCTTTTCTGAAACAGCCGGAGGACTCCGGTTAACCTCTCCGGCTGTTTCCTTTCTTTACTTTTCTAAACCGTTCTCACTATGTCAGATGTGTTGAAAAATATAGCTGATGCCGTTGACAACAACAGCACCAGACGGGGATTCTCCGACCTTTTCGCCGACTCAAAGGCTGCCCTGGACAAGCTCCAGGCGGGACTGGGCGGACTGCTCCCATCCATGCCGGGCATGCCCGTAGCCAAGTTCGGCGACCTTGCCATAGGGATAGACATGCACCCTACGGTCACACCGCCGTCACCCGTCATGCCCGTGCCGCATGTGGGGAAAGTATATGACCTCATGGCGGACATCATGGCAGGCATCGCCGCCGCCATGCCGCCCGTTACCGAAGGGGTGGCGGGAGTGGCGTGCAGCATTCTCAAGGGGATGGCGCCCACGGTGAAGGTGCATAACCAGTGGATTGCGCAGGCGGGCATAGGCATCGTGCACCTGCCTGCATTCGTCCTGCACCCGGCACCGCTGGTCAGCGGCATGTCCGAGTCGGAAATGTGGATGGGCAGCGCGACCGTGCTGGCGGACGGTGCCCCCTGCTCCACGCTGACACATCCGGCGCTCTCCTGCAACCTGGTCGGCATCCCGACCATTCCCCGCAAGGGAAAGCCCAAGAAGGTGAGCAAGGCGTTGCTGGCACCCACATCCATGCTCTCCACCATCACTTCCGTAGGCAAGCCGGTGCTCGTGGGCGGGCCGCCCACCATCGACATGTTCGCGCTGGCAATGAAGTTCGGGCTCAAGGGGCTGGGAAAAATGTGGAAGAAACTGGGCGACAAGTTCCAGGACCTGATTGACAGACTGAGAAAGAAAGGAAAGAACCGGCTGGCGGACATTCTCCAGCCCATCAAATGCAAGACATTCGGCGAGCCGGTCGATGCGGCAACAGGCAGGGTGTACCACACCAACGTGGATTTCGAGCTGCCCGGCCCCATCCCCATCGTTTGGGAACGCACCTATTACAGCGATGCCGCCGTGGACGGCCCGTTGGGCTACAACTGGCACCACAGTTACAACCTGGGCATCCGGCGGCTGGAAGAAGGGGCTTTCCTCTTCCGCCATGCTGACGGACGGGAGTCCTTCCTGCCCGTGCTGGAACCGGGGGATTCCTATTTTGACCGCAAGGAACAATTGCTCTGGACGCTTGACGGGCAGGGTTACCTGCTGACCGACATCCGGGGACTTCAATATCGGTTCGACGGACCGGAGAACCGCTTCGGCTACCGCATGGTATCGGACATATTCACCAAAGACGGGTTCCGCATCTGTTTCGAATACGCTTCGGCTGGAAAACTGGCGGGAATCGTATCTTCTCGGGGGGAACGCTTGAAAGTGGAAACCGACGGATTGGGACGGGTATGCTGTGTGTCCATGAGACAGGATGGCGAGGAGACCAGGCTTGTCCGCTATCGTTATGACGACCGGGGCGACATGGTGGAGACCACCGACGCACTGGATGTCAGCAAGCATTTCGTTTATACCGACGGGCATCTGCTGGTACAGCTGACCAATCAGGGAGGTATGTCCTTCCATTGGGAATACGAGGGCAAAGGTGAGAACGCCCGTTGTGTGCATACATGGGGGGACGGCGGCGTCATGGAGTACTTCATCCGTTACGGCAAAGGCTACACCCATATCCGTAACGGGGAGGGTGCCGAAACTGAATACCATTACGGGGAGGACAAGCTCATCTACAAGATAGTGGATGCCAATGGGGGAATCACACGCCAGCAGTACAACGGATATCAGGAACTGGAGGTCACGGTCAACCCCGAAGGCTATACCCGCAAGACTTCCTACAACGAGTCCGGCCAACCCGTCCGGATAACGGACGAGAACGGCGAGGATACGTTCCTGAGCTACGACGGAAACCGCAACCTCGTCCTGCTCTGTACACCGGGAGGGAAACAGCTCTCCTGGGATTACGACGGGATGGACCGTGTCGTCAGCCGCACCACGCTCAGCGGGGAGACTGTGAAATACACTTACGATGGAGGCGTATTGCATACCATTACTGACGGACAGGGACGCGTCTATACCCTCACCTTCAACGACCGCTACGACCTCGAACTGCTACGGTTCCCCAACGGCCTGTTCCGCAGGTGGGAATACGACGGCAGGGGCAGGCTCATACAGGCGGTGGATGTCAAAGGCAATGCCACCCGGTATGCCTATGACCGGGCGGACAACCTGATACGGCTGGAAGAACCGGACGGCAACGTGCACCGGTTTGAGTACGATGCCATGGGGAACATGGTACATGCTGCGGACAACATCCGCGAGGTGAAGTTCACCTATGGGGCATTGGGGGTATTGAAAAGCCGTGAGCAGGAACGCCACCGGATTACATTCGGCTACAACAGCGAGTTGCAGCTCCGGCGTATCGGAAACGAGGCGGGCGACAACTATTTCTTCGAGCTGGACGGGCTGGGACAAGTTGTTACGGAAATCGGTTTCGACAGGCTGCGACGCGAGTATGAGCGCGACGGCGCCGGACGTGTCACACGGGTAAACCGTCCCGGGGACAAATGGACGGAATACCTGTATGACGGGCTGGACAACATCCTGAAGGAAGAACAGTACGACGGTGAGGTATCCCTTTACACGTATGACAAGGACGGTATGCTTGTCAAGGCGGAAAACAGCGAGAACCTGCTGGAGTTCACCCGTGACAGGAAGACGGGACAGATTATTGAGGAGAAACAGGGAGAATATACCGTCAACCGCACGTACGACAGCGAGGGCAACTGTACCCGCATCACCAGTAGCCTGGGAGCGGACATCCGTCATACGTACGACCGGGAAGGCAACTTGCAGACCATGCAGGCGGGCGAAAGCTGGCAGGCGTCATGGGTACGTGACAATACCGGGCTGGAGGTGCAGCGCACCTTTTCCGGTGGTGTGACTGTCAGGACGGAACGCGACTGCTTCGGCAGGGAGGTACGCAAGTCGGTACAGTCGGGTGGCATAGAGCGAGGCGCCTACCGCTACCAATGGGGCATCGCCAACCGCCTGCTCTCCAAGGAGAACGAGCTGACAGGTACCGTCACACGGTACGACTACGACCGTTTCGACTTCCTTATCCGGCAGGAGACCATACAAGGTTCGGAAACGGATGTGATTTACCGTACACCGGACTTCGTGGGCAACCTCTTTGAGACACCGGACAAGAAAGACCGCAAATACGGTGCCGGAGGAAAACTGTTGGAAGACCCGGATTGTTTCTATCATTACGATGACGAGGGGAACCTCGTTTTCCGTGAGTTCAAGCAGTTGCAGGAAACGGGCGTAAGGTTCGACCGCAAGCGCATGGAGAAGGAACGGGGCATCCGTTGTCTGGCAACGGGAACAGGATGGCTGTACGAGTGGGCGTCCAACGGGATGCTGAAGAAAGTTATACGCCCGGACGGAAGACCGGTGGAGTTCCGGTATGATGCATTGGGACGACGCACGGCAAAGCAGTATTTCGGAAAGGTCACACGTTGGGTATGGGATGGAAACGTGCCTATCCATGAGTGGGACTACAAAGCCACCGATAGGCAACCGGATGAGGAGGAAAGCACTCCATTAAAGGAACCGATAGAGGATATTACCACCTGGGTGTTTGAGGCAGGCACGTTTGTGCCAACGGCGAAGATACAGGAAGGTAAGCAATATTCCATTGTATCCAATTATTTGGGTACGCCTATTCAAATGTACGATGAACAGGGAATCAAGATTTGGGACTGTACAATGGATGTTCATGGAAAAATAACTACCTTGGTCGGCAATTCTGAGTTTGATTGCCCGTTTCGCTTAACTGGACAATATTTTGATTCTGAAACGAATCTTTGCTATAATCGTTTCCGTTATTACTCACCTGAAACAGGTAGTTATCTATCACAAGACCCAATCCGATTAGCAGGAAACAATCCAACTTTATACGCTTATGTTCATGACCCCAATACGTGGTTAGATCCGTTAGGTTTGGACGAATTGTATGCTTTGGTTGCAACTAAAGACGGTTGGTATCCTATTATGAAATATGGTAAAAAGGCACCAATCGGTCAAATTTATCTTAAAGAAGGTGATTTGTGGAAGATTGGCACTTCAAAAAATGCATCAAATAGATATAGTAAAAGTTATTTGCAAAATACAGGGCAAGGTGTAGAACTTAAAGTTTTACATACAGGTTTATCAGACAAGACTGTCAAAACACTTGAAAGAGCTAAGCTCAAAGGTCATAAAGCATGGAAAGGTTATTTACCCGCAGGAAATAAATGTTGTCACTAAAAATTTAATCTATGGACTTTTTTATAACATCTGATACAGCAGGTTCGCGCGTTGGCGAATTAACCTCCGAATTGAGACATATTCTATATCCAAATATAGAATATAGATACTCCAACATAAATATTAATATTGGCATAGTTATTAGATGCCTCCCTGATTCCTATAACAGAAAATCATTCACACGCTATTTAAGTGGAAAGAATGACTTAACGATAGATTTTTGTGTATCATTAGAAGACTATGATAAAATGTATAAAATTGAGCAACGATTTGAATTAGGTAAAACTTTTTTAGAATGGTTAGATAAAGGGCTTTCTAATAAAAAAATCAGAATAAATAATCCCGATTTTAATACAAACGAATTTAAAAACCAAATTATAGAATTAGGCAAAGAACATGGTTGGTTTGTTGATGAGGTTGATTATAACCAAGAATTTTAGTTTCTTTTTTTGAAAGCATCCTTCATAAAAACACTCCACAGGTCTTCTTTGGGGTGTTTTTACGTTGTATGGCAATACTTAAACCATCTCTCTAAAAGTTTCAACAAGTATTTACTTTATGTTATTGAGGAGGGAGTAGTATGTGTATTAATAATTATTGTATCTGATGAATAAATCAGTCAAAGTCCTATTCTATTTTTATCAAGTTTGAAAAGCTCCATTCGTTACTACTTGGCGAGAAATAAAGTTCCAAATCTACCATCCTTGCATGAGGGAAAAGAAAAGCCCCTGTTTCACCTCTATTTACCCCTAAAGAGCATGAAAGAAAGCATTATTCCATATTCAAACCATGTAGCCGGAAACCACCTGACAGAAGCAGCCGTATGATAAGTTTCATGATACGAGTAAATCAAGTATTATCAATTCGCTTTTCTGTTTGGGTTTCCATACCAAACCTCGCAGGAAATCGGGAGTTGGATTCAGCATTGAAGTAACCTTTTCCCCTTTCTGCTTCAACTGGAATACGGAAGCCGTCCGTGTGTTACATTCTCCTTCAAAATCCATAATTCCTTTTTTCTTCTTAACATAAAGATACAATGTTTTTCTGAGAGATATTCTACATCACTCAGCTTCCGTTAGTACCCTTTGATATTTTTTTGAAAATAACCAAGGATAGGTTTTCATTTTTTGATTTTAACTTATATATTTGCAAAAAACAAACCGACTAATCGGTTCTAAACAAGAGTGAAATTTATATTAGGTACGTTAGACCATATAGTTAATGTCGTTAAATTCAACGACATTAAACAAAAGGCAGTCCAATTCGCTAGTATATCTGTCTCTTATACACATCTCCGAGCCCA
>ERZ1027229.876-NODE-876-length-14831-cov-7.660463_pt1 | contig 14831 bp, 12 predicted proteins | sample MGYA00519245_ERZ1027229 | MGnify/ENA primary metagenome ERZ1027229 (study PRJEB26926, sample SAMN06164466) | human gut metagenome | biome: ENVO:00009003; feature: ENVO:2100002; material: ENVO:00002003 | host: Homo sapiens | place: USA | collected 2012 ...
GTATAAGAGACAGGGCTGCTGTTTCCAGCTACATGGGCAAAAACTGCCAGTACTATATCCCCGAATCTGATGCTTCCGATGAGGACCGTGAGACCATGATCCGTCTGGCTGTCAACGAGGGTGCTGACGTTATCGTCTGCGTGGGCTACCTGTACGGTGCCTCTCTGGCATGGGCTGCTGAGCAGTACCCCAACATCAAGTTCATCGCTATCGATGTGACTCAGGGCGATATCGGCACCGACAGCATCCCCGCAAACTGCTACTGCATCACCTTCAAGGAGGAGCAGGCAGGTTATCTGGCAGGCTACGCCGTTGTTAAGGACGGCTACACCAAGCTGGGCTTCCTGGGCGGCATGGCTGTGCCCGCCGTTATCCGTTACGGCTACGGCTATGTGCAGGGCGCTGACGCTGCAGCAAAGGAGCTGGGCACCAACATTGACATCAACTACTTCTACGGCGGCCAGTTCTACGGCGATGCCAACATCACCTCCCGTATGGAGGGCTGGTATGCCAACGGCACTCAGATCGTCTTTGCCTGCGGCGGCGGCATCTACACCTCCGCTGTCGAGGCTGCCCTGAAGAACAACGGCTACGTTGTGGGCGTTGACGTTGACCAGAACTACATCGGTGTCAACGGCGTGGCAAAGGACGGCTACGCTTACAACCCGTTCATCACCTCTGCCATGAAGGGTCTGTCTGAGTCTGTCAGCACCGCTTTGGGCGATATCGAGGCTGGCGAGTGGAGCAACATCGCTGCTACCAACGGCAACTTCGGTCTGGAGGACGGCGACTACGTTGGTCTGCCTACTGCTGATGACAGCTGGAACTTCAAGACCTTCACCAAGGACGAGTACGAGACCCTGAAGACCAAGATCGCTTCCGGCGAGCTCGTTGTGGACAACAGCTCCGACGACGCTACCAAGCCCACCGTCAGCGAGTTCACCAAGGTCAACTACATCCAGTAATCGCTATCCCGGAATTACTCCCGTAATAGGGGCGGGGTGCTCATGCAGGGGCACCCCGCCCTTTTTGTATGCCTGCGTGGGAGAATCAGGTTGGAAATCGTGCAGACCGTACAAAAGTAATACTTTTACTTGTGCTTTTTGACAAAAAATCAAAAAGCCGTGTGCAAACTGCAAAAAATCAGGTATAATGGTTTGTAGTATAGAAAAGGTGTCGTTACGGCACGAAAGGAGAGTGAGCAGATTGGCAGAGGATTATGTGATCGAGATGCTCCACATTACCAAGGAATTCCCCGGTATCAAGGCAAACGATGATATCACCCTGCAACTGCGCAAGGGCGAGGTACACGCCCTTCTGGGCGAGAATGGTGCGGGCAAAAGTACGCTGATGAGCGTGCTGTTCGGCCTGTATCAGCCGGAACAGGGCAAGATCCTGAAAAACGGCAAGGAGGTCGCCATCCGCAACCCCAACGATGCCAACGCACTGGGCATCGGCATGGTGCACCAGCACTTCAAGCTGGTGGAATGCTTCAGCGTGTTGGACAACATCATTCTGGGCGTGGAGCCCAACAAGATGGGCTTTTTGCAGAAGGCCGAGGCACGCAAAAAGGTGATGGCGCTGAGCGAAAAGTACGGTCTGCGGGTAGACCCGGACGCACTCGTCAGCGATATCTCGGTGGGTATGCAGCAGCGCGTGGAGATTTTGAAGATGCTGTACCGCGACAACGAGATCCTGATCTTTGACGAGCCTACTGCTGTGCTGACCCCGCAGGAGATCGACGAGCTGATGGAGATCATGCGCGGGTTCAAGAAGGAGGGCAAGTCCATCCTGTTCATCACCCATAAGCTCAACGAGATCATGGCTGTGGCCGACCGCTGCACCGTGCTGCGCAAGGGCAAGTATATGGGCACGGTGGATATCAAGGGCACTACCAAGGAAGAGCTTTCCCGCCGCATGGTGGGCCGTGACGTGCAGCTGCAGGTGGAAAAGCAGCCCGCACACCCCGGCGAGACCGTGCTGGACGTGGAGAACGTTACCATTCACAACGACCAGCGCAAGAAGGACGTGGTGAAGGACGTATCCTTCAAGGTGCACGCAGGCGAGATCGTCTGTCTGGCGGGCATCGAGGGCAACGGCCAGACCGAGTTCATCTACGGCCTGACCGGCCTGAGCAAGCTGTCTGGCGGCAAGCTTACGCTGGACGGCAAGGATATCACCCACGAGAGCATCCGCCAGCGCTCCAAGGACGGCATGGGTCACATCCCGGAGGACCGCCACAAGCACGGTCTGGTGCTGGATTTCAGTCTGGAAAACAACATCGTGCTGCAGCGCTACTGGCAGCCGGAGTTCCAGAAGGGCGGCTTTATCCGTGCCGATAAGGTGCGCGAGTACTCCGACCGGCTGATCAAGCAGTACGACGTGCGCAGCGGTCAGGGCAGTGTGACCACCGTGCGCAGTATGTCCGGCGGCAACCAGCAGAAGGCCATCATCGCCCGCGAGATCGACCGCGACCCCAAGCTGCTGGTGGCAGTGCAGCCCACTCGTGGTCTGGACGTGGGTGCTATTGAGTACATTCACCGCCAGATCGTGGCCGAGCGCGACAAGGGCAAGGCTGTGCTGCTGGTCAGCCTTGAACTGGACGAGGTGATGAACCTTTCTGACCGCATCCTTGTAATGTACGAAGGCGAGATCGTGGGCGAGTTTGACCCCAAGACCACCACCGTGCAGGAGCTGGGTCTGTATATGGCAGGTGCCCGCAAGCAGGGAAAGGAGGAGCAGTAACACATGAATAAGAAAAAACTTTCCCGCAGCGGCAGCCTGCAAAGCTCTGTTACCAGCGTGCTGGCTGCACTGCTGTGCATTCTGATTGGTTTGCTGGTGGGCTTTCTGGTGCTGGTAGCCATCAACCCCGCACACGCATGGGGCGATGGCTTTGTGCGCATCCTCAAGGGCGGCTTCCACGATGCCCCCTACGGTGTGGGCAAGGAGCTTGCCAATGCCGCACCCCTGATCATGACCGGCTTGTCCGTGGCCTTTGCCTTCAAGACTGGCCTGTTCAACATCGGTGCAGCCGGTCAGTATACGCTGGGCGCTTACGGTGCGCTGTACTGCGCCATCATGCTCAAGCTGCCCTGGTTCGTCTGCCTGCTGGTAGCAGCCCTGCTGGGCGGCCTGTGGGGCGCGATCCCCGGTTTCTTCAAGGCCTACTTCAACATCAACGAGGTCATTACCTCCATTATGTTCAACTGGATCGGTCTGTATCTGGTAAATGAGCTCATCTACCAGAACGGCACCGGCCCCATGTACGATGTGCGCAACACCCGTACTTTGAACCTGAGCAAGAACGCCGATTTTGCCCAGTCCCTGATCCCGGACTTCGGTCTGAACAAGCTGTTCCAGACAAACAGCACCACCATTGCCATCTTTCTGGCGGCAGCGGTGGCTGTGCTGATCTGGGTGGTGCTGAACAAGACCACCTTCGGCTACGAGCTCAAGGCCGTTGGCCTGAACAAGAACGCCGCCCGCTATGCCGGTATCAACGAGAAGAAGAACATCATCCTCTCCATGGCCATTGCCGGTGCGCTGGCGGGCTTCGGCGCAGGTCTGTTCTATCTGTCCAACGTGTCCCAGTGGAACCCGCTGAACTCCACCAGCCTGCCGGGCATGGGCTTCAACGGTATCTCGGTGGCACTGCTGGCAAGTTCCAACCCCATCGGTACTGTGTTCTCTGCGCTGTTCATCTCCCATATCTCGGTCGGCGGCTCCTTCCTGTCCACCAAATTTTACCCCACTGAGATCTCGGATCTGATCAGCGGCATCATCATCTACCTGTGCGCATTCTCCATGCTGTTCCGGGGCAAGATCCAGAGTCTGCTGTTCCGAAATGCCGAAAAGACCAACGTGAACGCAGAGCCTGCGCCTGCCGCAGAAAAGACCAAAAAGGAGGGCAAGTAATATGCTGCTTCTGATCAAATATACCCTGCTGTACGGCATCGTGCTGATGCTGGTGGCACTGGGCGGTATGTTCAGCGAACATTCCGGCATCATCAACATTGCACTGGAGGGCATTATGGTCATCGGCGGTGTGGCCGGTGTGCTTACCCTGACCATGCTGCCTGCAAGCCTTTCGCCCTTCCTTGTGGTGCTGATCTCCATTCTGGTGGCAGCGCTGGCGGGCGTGGTTTACAGTCTGCTGCTGGCTTTTGCCTCCATCAACCTGAAGGCAGACCAGACCATCGGCGGCACGGCGCTGAACCTGCTGGCCACCGCCATTGCCGTGGTCATTTCCAAGTACTTCAGCGAGAGCGGCAGCGCCAAGCTGAACTACTCCAACAAGCCCTTCCTGTTCAGCATTGGCGGGCTGGAGCTCAGCGTGTTCGTGCCGCTGGGGCTGATCTTGCTGGTAGTCAGCTACATCGTGCTGTATAAGACCCGCTTCGGCCTGCGTCTGCGTGCCTGCGGCGAGCATCCGCAGGCTGCGGACTCGGTGGGCATCAACGTCTACAAGATGCGCTACGCCGGTGTCATTCTTTCCGGTGCGCTGGGCGCGATCGGCGGTCTGGCTTATATCGTGCCCCCGGTGCAGACCTGGAACTTTGAAGTCGGCGTGGCCGGTGCAGGCTTTCTGGCACTGGCAGTTATGATCTTTGGCCAGTGGAAGCCCTTCCACATCTTTGGCGCAGCCATGTTCTTTGCTGTGTTCAAGAGCCTTGCCAACATTGCAGACTCCACCTTCCTTGCGCAGCTGCACTGGTCCAGCAACATCTATAATATGATGCCCTTCGTGGCATCCATGGTCATTCTGGCCTTCACTTCCAAGAACAGCATGGCACCCAAGGCCGAGGGTATTCCCTACGACAAGGGCTCCCGTTAAACGCTTTCGCTAAAAATCCATAAAAAGGGCATCCGCAGCCATCAAAGTGCTGCGGATGCCCTTTTTTGTACGGGAAATGGCAAATTTTGTTCATTTGTTTGCCGGCAGAAAATGGCATTTTTACTTGTAAAATACAACGAGATGTGCTATCATTATAAAACGAATGTGTATCTATAGGAACCCGGTGTACATTTCTTGCACTGCGGAACAACAAGAAAGGTGAGTTTCTCTACTATGGACGAAAAAACAACTATGGGACAGCCGCTCCGAAGCATGGAGGACGAGGAGACCATTGATCTGATGGAGCTGGCGCGCCTGCTGTGGGCGCATATTGTGCAGATCGTGGCAGCAGCTGTTGCGGCAGCGCTGATCTGCCTGCTGGTGTGTATGTTTGCGCTTACACCCAAGTATCAGGCTTCTATCAATATGATCGTGAACACCCGGCAGGATAATTCCTCTACCTTTACCAGTGATAACTTCAACTCTGCCAAGAACCTGATCAGCACCTATGCGGTCATCATCAAGGGCAACACCGTGCTGAACGAGGTGATCGACACGCTGGATCTGGATATGACCTACGGCAAGCTGTATAAGATGGTGGAAGTGACCAGCGTGGACTCCACCCAGATCATGCAGATCACTGTCACTGATACCGATGCAGAGCGTGCAGGCGAGATCGCCCAGACCATTGCGGACATCGTGCCCGATGTGCTGGTGGAAAAGGTGGAAGCCGGCTCCTGCAAGACGGTGAGCGATGTGAGCATCAACCCCAACAAGGTGTTCCCCCAGACTAAGAAGTATGTTGTGATGGCCGGTCTGCTGGGCGCTGTTCTGGTGTGCGGCGTTCTGGTGCTGGCACATCTGCTGCACGATACCGTTGTGGACGATGAAGATGTTCAGAAGAAGCTCGGCCTGCCCGTGCTGGGCCTGATCCCGGAGGTGTAAGACGATGTGGAATCTGTTTGGTAAAAAGAAGAAAGAAAGCGAGCACCGCACTCTGCAGCTGATCACCGATAAGGGGATGCCCTTTGGCTATGTGGAAGCCTACAAGGCTCTGCGCACCAATCTGGACTTTATGGCAGGCTCCATGGACGTGCACACGTTGGTCATCACCAGTACTGTGCCGGAGGAATCCAAGAGCAACGTGGCAGTCAATCTGGCACTGACGCTGGCCGAAAGCGGCAAAAAGGTGGCTCTGGTAGACTGCGACCTGCGCAAGCCGGTGCTGCACCGCTACCTGAAGGCAGGCCATAACGTAAAGGGCGTTTCCAACGTGCTGTCCAACCAGTGCACGCTGGACGAGGCGCTGCAGGAGCTGAAGGAAATGAATCTGACCTTCCTGCCCGCAGGCACCCCGCCGCCGAACCCCTCCGAGATGCTGAGCCAGCCGCAGATGCAGGCCATGGTCAACACCCTGCGGGAAAAGTTCGATGTGGTCATCTTTGATGCACCCCCGGTGTCCGTGGTCACCGATGCAGCCGTCATCGGCCGCTATGTGGATGGCGCAATGTTCGTGGTGCGCTCTGACTACGCCCCCGCCGATGCAGTGCGCGGCGCGGTGAAGAAGCTGCAGGATGCCGGTGTCCGGGTGCTGGGCAGCGTGCTGACCCGCTACGACATGAAGAAGGCGCTCAAGGGCTCCAGCTACGCATACAGCTATGCCTACAATTACAACTATGCCTACGAAAACCAGAAGGCTGATGTTGCTGAATAAGGAAGCATTGTTATGACCGATCTGCATTGTCACATTTTGCCCGGCATTGATGACGGCGCAAAGGATACAGCGGTCTCGCTGGAGCTGCTGCGCAGGGAATATGAGGACGGTGTGCGCAATATCGCCTTCACCAGCCACTTCAACAGCGAACGTACCACGGTGGAAGCCTTTACAGCAAAGCGACAGGCTGCCTTTGAGCAGCTGACCGCCGCACTGGAGGGACAGCCCATGCAGTTTGACTTCAAGCTGGGCGCAGAGGTGTTCTTCTCTCCCGGTCTGTGCGAGCTGGATACCCGGGCACTGTGTATGGGGGATACCGCCTATCTGCTGCTGGAGTTTCCCACCACCCACAAGCCGCACTTTATCCGGCAGACGCTGTACCAGCTGCAGCAGCAGGGCATCGTGCCGCTGATCGCGCATATCGAGCGCTATCCCTATGTGCTGGAGGACCCCACTCTGCTGTACGACTGGGTGGCCGCCGGTGCTTATGCACAGATCAATGCAGGGGCACTGCTGGAGCCCAAGCTGTGCAAAAAACTGTGCAAGTTCATTCAGTGGGGATTGGTCCATGTCATCTCCACCGACACCCATTCCCCGGACAAGCGCCCGCCCCGTATGGCACAGGGAGTGCAGCAGCTGGAAAAGCTGCTTGGCAAGGAGACGGCTGCCCGCATCGTGCGCAACGGCGATGAACTGTTCCATGATCAGGAGCTGGACGCTGCGACCCTGCATCAGCCCAAAAAGTTTTTGGGAATGTGGGTCTGATCCAATTAGTAAGGAGAAAACTGCCCGGGCGGAGGAATACTCTGCCCGGGCAGCGGATTTTGATATGAAGAAAAATAAGGTCCTGAAAATCGTGTTGATCGTGCTGGGCACGCTGGTGGCATTGTTGGCAGTAGCTGTCCTTGGTGTACTGCTCTATCTTCGCAGCATGGCAGCCAGTCTGCCGGAAACCCTGCCGGATGCCCCGGCAGACAGCACACAGTTCACCCTGACGGATGATGATCTGGATAAGCTGCTCAGCGGCGAGATCACGCTGGAGGAGCTGACCGGCGAAGCTGCTGCATCCAGCGGCGGGGAACAGGAGGCGGCGGCCAGTGCTCCGCAGGAGGAAGCAGGTTCTGCCGCTTCCTCGGGGAGCTCTGGCTCCCAGACGGAGAGCAGCAATGCGTCCTCTTCCGGCAAGAAGGAGAACACTACCGGCACATCCGGCTCCAGCACTGCTTCTGCCGCAGAAAAACCGGCGTCCTCTTCCGGTAAACAGGAAGCTGCCTACGAGACGGAGGTCAAGGCGCTGCTGAAGCAGCTGTACAGTGTCAAGGCGCGCGCTGAGTCGGAGCTGAACAGCTGCATTGCCGGGGCAAAGGCAGAATACAAGGCGCTGCCGGAGTCTCAGCAGACACAGGCGCGCAAAATCTCCATTGCACTGGCGAGAAGCGGCAGACTGTATGCGATGCAGGCATCTTACGATAAGGAAGTGGAGAGCATCGTCAGCCAGATGCGCACTGTGCTGACCGCCAACGGCCAGAGCACTGCCTTGGCTGATCAGGCAATGGCTTCCTATAAGGCACAAAAGAGCGCCATGTACTCCCAGCTGACCGCAAAACTGTACTCCTGACCCGCAAAACGACCCATGACCACCCGCAGTACCTTTTTCCGGGCATTGACCGTGCCGGAGAGGGGAGCTGCGGGTGGTTTTGCTTGTGATATAGAGAAAAATAGCACCCTTATGGATGGATGGCTCAGGGGCGGAGACGCTGCCTTTTGTACTGATAGGGGAGAACAGATTGTACGTGTCAACGGAACAGTTGCCCGAAAGAACTAAAAAGTAGCACTTTTACCTACAAATAAACAGAAAATTTGTATAAAGTATAAGATTTCGCTCACGCTCTGCTGCAATGAAGTGAATTTTTTTCATGTAAATTGACAAAATTCGAGGTTGTCTTTATAATAGATAGAGTGTTTCTCGGGTATGGACGATGGTGTTTATGCAACCGCAAGATGCCATCGTTTTATTATTCGCTTTTCTGTCCGCGTGCCAAGGACAGACGTCCGCTATGTGTGAGGCTGGCGGACTGCGGGAAAGTGTGGCTCGGCCTGAGAGCAAAAACAGTAATTCATTGATAGGATTGGAGTGGCATCAAACGATGGCAAAGTACATCATCAAGCGTGTCGCAATGGGTATCTTCAGTATCTTCATTGTGGCTACGGTTACCTTTTTTGTCATGAACCTGGTCCCCGGTGGCCCGTTCGTGGCAGAAAAGTCCATCAGCGCCGCTGCTCAGCAGGCTTTGGCCGAAAAGTATGGCCTGGATAAGCCGCTGGGTGTGCAGTACGTCAACTACATGAAGAGCCTTTTGCACGGCGATCTGGGTCTGAGCCTGCGTCAGCGCGGCCGTACCGTGAACCAGATCATCGCCAGCAAACTGCCGGTGTCCTGCCGTCTGGCAGGCATTGCAGTGGTGGTGGCTCTGTGCGTGGGCATCCCGCTGGGCTGCATTTCCGCTTACAACCGCGGCAAGTGGCTGGATAACGTTATTATCGTGTTTGCTACCTGCGGCATCGCGATCCCCAGCTTTATCTCCAGCGTGCTGCTTTTGTACCAGTTTGGTATGAACATGAAGGTGCTGCCCACCGTTGGCCTGAACAGCGCAGCCGCCTATATCATGCCGGTTACCGCACTGGCCATCTATCCCTCGGCTTATATCACCCGTCTGATGCGCTCCAGCCTGCTGGACGTCATGGGTCAGGACTATATGCGCACTGCCCGCGCAAAGGGCGTGTCCCAGTTCATGATCCTGTTCAAGCACGCACTGCGCAACGCCATCCTGCCTGTCATCACCTACGTCGGCCCCATGCTGGCCAGCCTGATGACCGGTTCTTTTGTGGTGGAAAAGATCTTCTCCGTGCCCGGTCTGGGCCGCGACTTCGTGTCTGCTATCACCAACCGTGACTACACCATGATCATGGGCACCACCATCCTGCTGTCCAGCATGGTCATCATTGCAAACGTGATCGTGGATATCCTTTATAAGATCATCGACCCGCGCATCAAACTGCAGTAAGAGAAAGGAGCGATTTTCATGGAAAACATTAAAAAGAATCCGCTCAGCCTGCAGCTCAACGCGGAGGATTTTCTGCCCGCCAGCAATGAGGAAAAGCAGAGCCTGGTGGTCATGCGCGAAAGCGTCAACTTCTGGAAGGACGGTATCCGCCGCCTGAAGAAGAACAAGATCGCCATGGTCAGCTTTGTGTTCATCATTGCCATTGCCATCTTTGCCTATCTGCTGCCCGCTGTCTGGCCTTACAGCTATTCCGAGCAGATGAAGGGCAGCAACAACCTGAAGCCCTTCGAATACTCTGCCTCCGAGCAGGCGCGTATCGACGCAGGCGAAAAGGTGTTCCCGCACATTCTGGGCACCGACCGTATGGGTCGTGACTTCGCTGTGCGTATCATGATGGGCACCCGCGTCAGCCTGTCTGTCGGTCTGATCGCTTCTGTGCTGGTGCTGATCATCGGCGCTACCTATGGTGCGGTTGCAGCCTTTGCCGGCGGCTGGGTGGACAATATCATGATGCGTATCACCGATATTCTGTACACCATCCCTGATATTCTGCTGATCATTCTGCTGGGCATGGCCCTGAAGGACCCGCTGGACAAGCTGTCCACCCAGCCCGGCTTCAAGTGGATGCAGACCCTTGGCCCCAACATGATCTCCATCTTTATCATCTTTGCTCTGTTGTACTGGGTCGGCATGGCGCGTATCGTCCGCAGCCAGATCCTGATCCTGAAGGAGAGCGAGTACGTTACCGCTGCCCGCGCACTGGGCGCTTCCAGCGGCCGTATCATCAAAAAGCATCTGCTCACCAACTGCATTGGTACCCTGATCGTTACCACCACCCTGCAGATCCCGGCTTCCATCTTCACCGAGAGCTACCTGAGCTTCATCGGTCTGGGTGTTGCAGCCCCGCTGCCTTCTCTGGGTTCTCTGGCTACCGATGCCGTCAAGGGCATGAACACCTACCCCCATCTGCTGATCGCCCCCGCACTGATGATCAGCGTGATGATCCTTGTGTTCAACCTGTTCGGCGATGGCCTGCGCGATGCCTTTGACCCGAAGCTGAAGAATTGATGAGGTGAACAGAAATGAGCGAGAAAATTCTTGACATCAAAGAAGAACGCCTTTCTTTCTTCACCCCTGCGGGCGAAGTAAAGGCACTGAACGGCGTTTCCTTTACCATGAATCAGGGCGATGTTCTGGGCGTTGTGGGTGAGTCCGGCTCCGGTAAGTCGGTCACCGCCTACTCCGTTATGGGCCTGACCGCTTATCCCGGCAAGCTGGTGGGCGGCAAAGTGTGGTTCAACGGCCACGAGATCGAGAACATGAAGGAGAAGGACTTCCGCAAGATCCGCGGCAACGAGGTCTCCATCATCTTCCAGGACCCCATGACCAGCCTGAACCCGGTGTACACCATCGGCAACCAGATCGTGGAGGTCATCCGCCTGCACACCGATAAGAACAAGGCCGAGGCATGGGCACGCGCCAAGGAGCTGCTGGAGCTGGTCGGCATCAACGAGCCCGAGAAGCGCCTGAAGCAGTACCCCCACGAGCTGTCCGGCGGTATGCGCCAGCGCGTGATGATCGCCATTGCACTGGCCTGTGAGCCCAAGCTGCTGATTGCTGACGAGCCCACCACCGCACTGGACGTGACCATTCAGGCACAGATCCTTGAGCTGATGCAGGATCTGCGCAAGAAGCTGGGCATGAGCATCATCATGATCACCCACGATCTGGGCGTTGTGGCTTCCATGTGCGAGAAGATCGCCGTCATGTACGCCGGCCACATCGTGGAGTACGGCACTACCGACGAGATCTTCTACCAGCCGGGTCACGAGTACACCAAGGGTCTGATCAACTCCATCCCCAAGCTGAACACCGCAGAGCACGAGCGCCTTGTGCCCATCGAGGGTACCCCTGTGGATCTGCTGAATCCGCCGGCCGGCTGCCCCTTTGCGCCCCGCTGCAAGAACTGCATGAAGATCTGTCTGAGCAAGATGCCCCCGCGCACCGAGCTCAGCGATACCCATTATACCTACTGCTGGCTGCAGCAGAAGGCTGCATTTGAGAAAGGGGAAAAGGCAGAATGAGTGAACACAAGACGCTGGTCGAAGTCCAGCACCTGCAGCAGTATTTCCCCGCCGGCGGTGTGGGCAAGAACCGCAAGTACGTTCAGGCTGTGGATGACGTAAGCTTTGCCATCCGCAAGGGCGAGACCCTTGGTCTGGTAGGTGAGTCCGGTTGTGGCAAGACCACTACCGGCCGCACCCTGCTGCGCCTGTACGAGCCCACCGGCGGTAAGATCTACTATGACGGCAACCTGCTGTTCGATAAGGACAACAAGATCGCAGTGGATATGCTGCCCTACCGCCGCCGTATGCAGATCGTTTTTCAGGATCCCTACGCAAGTCTGGACCCCCGCATGACCATTGGCGACATCGTGGGTGAGGGTATTGATATCCATCATCTGGCCGAGAATGAAAAGGACCGCCACGATAAGATCATCGCTCTGCTGGAGCGCGTTGGCCTGAACAGCGAGCACGCAAACCGCTACTGCCACGAGTTCTCCGGCGGTCAGCGTCAGCGCGTGGGCATTGCCCGTGCACTGGCTGTGAACCCCGAGTTCATCGTTTGTGACGAGCCTGTTTCCGCACTGGACGTTTCCATTCAGGCACAGGTCGTCAATATGTTCGAGGATCTGCAGCAGGAGATGGGTCTGACCTACCTGTTCATCGCCCATGACCTGAGCGTTGTGAAGCACATCTCCAACCGCATCGGCGTGATGTATCTGGGCAAGATGGTGGAGCTGGCCGACAGCTACGAGCTGATCACCCACAGCATCCACCCCTACACCCGCAGCCTGATCTCCGCAATTCCGGTGGCAGACCCCATTACGGCCCGCCAGTCCAAGCGTATCGTGCTGCAGGGCGATGTGCCCAGCCCCCTGAACCCGCCGTCCGGCTGCCGTTTCCGCACCCGCTGCCCCTATGCAGACGAGCAGTGCGCCAACGAGGTGCCCGAGTTCAAGGAAGTCTCCACCGGCCACTGGGCAGCCTGCCATCACCTTGACCGCGTGAAGTGAGAACACTTCACGCCAGTAAAAGATGAAAACAATTCAACTTAGCGCTGAAATGTTGTCACAAAATGGTTACAGTCCAAGTTTTGGACTTGTAACCGGCATGAGAACGCATTATAATCATTCGTGTTCCTCCGGTGTACAAATTATTTGCACCGGATCGAATATAGAGGCGGCTGGGGGAACCTGGCACACTCAAATTTGATATAAGGGAAGGATATTATTATGAAACGCATTTCTCGTCGTAATTTCCTCAAGGTTGCAGGCGTGGGTGCCGCTGCTCTGGGTCTGGCAGCCTGTGGCGGCAGCAAGTCCGGTTCTACCGCAACCTCAGGCACTGCTTCTTCCGCTGCTGGTTCCTCTACCGGCAGTGTCAACACCGCTGGCTTTACCGTCCAGTACGGCCCCAACCCCGAGACTCTGGATCCCTCTTTGAACAGCGCTATTGATGGCGCCAACACCATCATCACCATCTTCGAGCCCCTGCTGCTCATCAACGAGAACAACGAAGTTATTGGCGGCCAGGCTGAGAGCTGGGAAGCAAGCGAGGACGGTCTGACCTGGACCTTCACCATGCGTGACGGCTTGAAGTGGAGCGATGGCACCGACCTGACCGCTAAGGACTTCGAGTACAGCTTCAAGCGTATGGTCAACCCCGACACCGCAGCTCCCTACGCAGCAACCTGCCTGGGCATGATCGATGGTTTTGACGCAGCTCAGGCCGGTGATACCGATGCTCTGAACGTCAAGGCAAGCGACGACGGCAAGACCCTGACCATCGTTCTGGCTTACCCCTGCTCCTACTTCGACAAGATGGCCGCATTCGCAGCTATGAGCCCTGTGCAGCAGGCTACCGTTGAGGCCAACGGCGATGCATGGTGCACCTCCGCTGAGACCTTCGTCTCCAACGGCCCCTACATGATCACCGAGTGGACCCCCTCCGAGCGTATCGTCCTGACCAAGAACCCCAACTACGTTGGCGGCTGGGATAACTCCAAGATCGTTTCCGACAGCATCACCCTGCTGCTGCTGGAGGACTCTTCCGCTGCCTTCGCTGCTTACAACAGCGGCGAGGCTGTCCTGATCAAGGACGTGCCCACCGACGAGATCCCCAGCCTGACCAAGGCAGAGGATGGCGGCGACTTCTATGTTGACACCATTCTGGGCACCTACTACGTCAGCATGAATCTGCAGCGTGATGCCTTCAAGGATGCCAAGGTCCGCAAGGCTCTGGCTCTGGCTATCGACCGCGACTACGTTGCCAACACCATCATGCAGGGCACCTACTCTGCTGCTTCCAACATAGTCGGCCCTGGCATCGTGGACGAGCAGGGCTACTTCTACGACAACGCGAACGGCGGTTCTCCCTACATTGCTGATGACTACGAGGCAAATATGGCCGAGGCTAAGAAGCTGCTGGAGGACGCTGGCTACCCCAATGGCGAGGGCTTCCCCACCATCGAGTACAGCACCAACGATTCCGGCTACCATGTGCCTCTGGCAGAGTACCTGCAGCAGACTTGGGGCGATCTGGGCATCACTTTGAGCATCAGCAAGATGGAGTGGTCTGCCTTCACCGCTGCTCGCCGTGCCGGCGAGTACGATGTTGCCCGTAACGGCTGGGTCATGGACTACAACGATCCTTCCAACATGATCGAGATGTTCTGCACCGACAACGGCAACAATGATGGTAAGTACTCCAACCCTGACTTCGATGCTGCTATGGAGGCTTCCAAGGTTGCTGATCCTGCCGAGCACTTTGCGCAGCTGCATAAGGCTGAGGACATCCTGATGGAGGATATGGGCTGCATCCCCGTTGCTTACTACAACGACTTCTGGCTGCAGACCTCTTCTCTGAAGGGCACCTGGCACAGCCCCTACGGCTACTGGTACCTGCAGTACGGCTACATCGAGGAGTGATTTTCTCCCTGTGCTGTGCAGCGTAAGCTGAACCGTAAACTCTAAGCACTAAGCACCCCGCTGACCGGAAACGGTTGGCGGGGTGCTTTTTTGCTGTTATCCTGCAAAAAAGACGAGTGCTCGGTTTTGCCGAGCACTCGTCTTTTATATGTAAACCAGATTGAAAAGGTACCAGCCTGTCTCTTATACACATCTGACGCTGCCGACGACTCCTTACGTGTAGAT
>ERZ1027229.900-NODE-900-length-14576-cov-10.042146_pt1 | contig 14576 bp, 13 predicted proteins | sample MGYA00519245_ERZ1027229 | MGnify/ENA primary metagenome ERZ1027229 (study PRJEB26926, sample SAMN06164466) | human gut metagenome | biome: ENVO:00009003; feature: ENVO:2100002; material: ENVO:00002003 | host: Homo sapiens | place: USA | collected 2012 ...
TACACGTAAGGAGTCGTCGGCAGCGTCAGATGTGTATAAGAGACAGGTTTAAATACAATATTTAAAGCGTGATGATAAATAGTATCAGTTAGGCATATTGATATTTGGATAGTGTTAAATTATAATAATCATCGTGTTAGTTATGACTAACTATTGTGAAATAATCATGTAGGACTCCTTGCGGTGCAGAACTGCTGAATCTGTACCACCGGAAGCAACGCCGGCTTCCGGAAGGAGTATCTTCATTATTGATTGAAAGGAGCTACCAGATGAACTATTTGGAAATTGAAAAGGTAATAGGAAGAGAGATTCTTGATTCAAGAGGCAATCCTACTGTAGAAGCAGAGGTAATGCTTGTAGACGGTACAGTTGCAAGGGGATGCGCACCGAGCGGAGCTTCAACGGGAGAATTTGAGGCATTGGAGCTTAGGGACGGTGATAAGTCAAGATACCTTGGCAAGGGCGTACAGAAGGCAGTAGATAATATTAATACGGTAATTAACGATGTCCTCGTTGGAATGGACGCATCAGATATATATGCTGTTGATAAGGCAATGATAGAAGCAGACGGAACTAATGACAAGTCAAAGCTCGGAGCCAATGCAATACTTGCGGTATCAATCGCATGCTGCCGTGCGGCAAGTGTATCACTTGATATTCCGTTATACAGATTCCTTGGCGGCATATCAGGCAACAGACTTCCTGTTCCTATGATGAATATAATCAATGGCGGATGCCACGCACTTTCATCGGGACTTGATGTTCAGGAATTTATGATTATGCCTGTTGGCGCACCTTCATTCAAGGAATGCTTAAGATGGTGCTCAGAGGTATTCCATGCACTTGCAGCAATCCTTAAGGAAAGAGGTCTTGCAACCTCAGTAGGTGATGAGGGCGGATTTGCACCGGCACTTAAGTCAGACGAGGAGGCAATAGAGACAATTCTTGAGGCTGTTAAGAAGGCAGGCTATGAGCCGGGAAGAGATTTCAGAATTGCTATGGATGCTGCTTCATCAGAGTGGAAGAGCGAGAAGGGCAAGGGCTACTACAAGCTCCCTAAGGCAGGAACAGAATTTACATCAGAGGAGCTTATTGAGCATTGGGCAGCACTCTGTGACAAATATCCGATTATATCAATCGAGGATGGTCTTGATGAGGAGGATTGGGAAGGCTGGCAGAAGCTTACCAAGAGACTTGGCAGTAGAGTACAGCTTGTAGGAGATGACCTTTTTGTTACTAATACCGGGAGACTTGCCAAAGGAATTGAACTTGGAGCAGGTAACTCAATCCTGATAAAGCTTAATCAGATAGGTTCTGTGTCTGAGACACTTGAAGCTATTAAGATGGCACATAAGGCAGGATATACTGCAATAAGCTCACACCGCTCCGGTGAAACTGCTGATACAACAATAGCTGACCTTGCAGTTGCGCTTAACACATGTCAGATTAAGACAGGTGCACCGAGCAGAAGTGAGCGTGTTGCAAAGTACAACCAGCTCTTAAGAATTGAAGAAGAACTTGGTACAGCAGCTGTATATCCGGGCATAAAGGCATTTAATGTTAATAATTAATCCTGTTTATCAGTATTATGCTCTTTTAAAAATTCAATAAAATCACGGCAGCAAAGCGGCTTAGAGAAATAGTATCCCTGAATGTAGCTGACGCCCAGCGCATTCATTGCTTCAAACTGTTCAGCAGTTTCAATACCCTCGGATACAATCTCAAGCTGCATGTCGTGAATCATGTTGATAGAAGCGTTCATTATGTATTTGCCTTTACTGTTATTGAAGTATGACATAGACATTGAACGGTCGAACTTAATGATATCAACCGGCATATCAATAATGTAATTAAGGTTTGACTGTCCGGTGCCAAAATCATCAAGAGAAAAATGAACGCCATAATCAAGCAGCGCATGCATGTTATTGATAAGGGCATTGCGTGCTCCGATGGAAGCTGATTCTGTAATCTCAAGATTAATCATATCAGGAGCAACATCATATTTTTTGAGAATATTGATATAGCGTTCTGCAAGCTGCTCGTAGGAGCATTGTACGGCAGACAGATTAACTTCAATATAATCAATTCCGTACTGACGCAGATCATGTTTTTTGATAAAACGGCATACATGCTCAAATATCAGTTCACCGAGTTTTATTATGGAGCTGTTTTTCTCTGCAATGTCAATAAACTTTGCCGGGGGAAGTATATTCCCGTCTTCATCCTTTATTCGCACAAGCGCCTCGGCACTGGAGAAACGGCCGGTTTTGGTAGAATATATCGGCTGATAGTACACTGCTATTGTATCATTGTCTATAGAATCTTTTACAAGCTGTTCAATCCTCTGTGCATCTTTCATCTCATTCAGTACATTAATATCAACGAAGACAAGGCCGTTCTCGAGGAATTCACGGTTACGCTGTCTTGCGTAGCTTGTAAGATAAAGCATCTCCGCAGCATTGCCTGCTATTGTACTGTCAGGGATGCATATAATGCCTGCCGGGATTACTATGTCAGAGTTAGTACCCCATCCGGTACGGATCTTCTCCTGAACGAGTTCAAATGCATCAGATGCAGCATTGGCATCATCGAACATCATGGTCACTTTATCTTCACCGCTCTTGAATGTTACCGCACTGGGAATGTCGGAGAAAAATCTCACAATACTGTAGTTTATATCACGCGCAACTGATGGTGTAAGATTATTCTGGAATGAATTAAGTCTTACGAATACAACTGAGGAGAACTGGCGTCCGTCATTATAATACTGCTGCATATACTGTACAAGCGCATTATAGTTAAAAAGCCCGGATGTGCGGTCTATGTTGGTAAGAGGCGTCTCAAGCATTATAAACAGTATGAGTATGCCGATGCAGCTTGAAAAGCTGACAATAAGAATCTCCCTATGGAAAAATTGCACAACCGCAGAAGCAATCCAGAATATCATCCATATTGTAATTGCTTTGCTGCGCTGGGGATTTATTGCGTTGCGGTGTTTTATTGCGGTTGCAAGAACATTTATTATAAAAATTAATACAATTATGTATGTTGCAGAAACGCTTGGACCATATGTATATACTGCATCAGAACCTAACTCTTTTTAATGATGTATAGGGAGTGTATATATAATTACAGATCCTATTATGGCGGCGGCATAGTATATATGCATGCAGCGGATGTAATTTTTATGATTGCTGCTGTATACGTCGATGCAAATGTACCGCAGACTGAAGAAACCTACACATACAAGTGAGATAAGGTAGGCTTTACATATGAATCCGGTATAAGCGGGGGAATAGCTCCGGTAATTGTCAATTACAATAATGGAATATATGTCGAGAAGAACACATAAGAAAGTTACAAAAATGGTAATCAGGAAAGCCTGACTTGTGCGAAGCGGAAGATGTTTCTGCTGACAATAGAAAATAAAGATTATTAACAGTAAAGCAGCAGCGCAAATCTGAGATGCAAAATTCATATATCCTCCGTAATCTGAAAAGCAATCTGAATGTAAAAAAATCTGTATATGATCCAAAAAAATCCTATAAATCCTATGTATACTATATCACATACAGATTTTATTGCAACATCAAATATAGCTTACATATCAGGTTCAGATATCGGCAAAGAATGCGACTGCTATAGCCCCGGGGCCTACATGTGTTCCTATGGCACCTCCTATTGTACCTGCCTTAAGAATATCGGCATGACCTTCCCAGATATCTTTACTGTCATTTATATATTTTTTAAGCATTACGTCCGAAAGTCCGGTATAGCCTAAGAATACAGGCTTTGTAAAATCTATTCCAAATGACTTTACCTGCTCGATAAGAAAGTTGTTGCCCTGCTTTGAACCGCGTGCTTTGCCAAGAATTGCAACTTCTCCTTCCCTGACGGTTACAACGGGCTTTATTGAAAGAAGACTGCCGGCAAGAGCAACAGTTTTGGATATGCGTCCGCCTTTTTTCAGATACTCAAGAGTATCAAGGAGAGCCAGCGTATGCAGTGACTGCTTGCGGCTGTTAAGTTCATCGGCAATGTCGGCACATTGCATGCCTGAATCTGCCAGCTGCATTGCATATGTAACAAGCGCTTTTTCACCGACAGACACGTTCTCGCTGTCAACGACATATACTCCCTCATCGAATTCAGCGGCAGCAATGCAGGCACTCTGGTAGGTGCCTGACAGTCTGGATGATATAGTTATTATAAGAACATCGCTTCCATCAGACCGGGCTTCGCTGATTGCCTCTTCAAAAATATATGGTGTCACCTGGCTTGTCTTAGGAAGGGTGTCACTTTCAATAAGTTTTTCGTAGAATTCATGGTGAGTGATTGTCGCACCGTCTTTATATTCATCCTCATCAAATCTTATAGTGAGTGGAAGTACATTAAGCCTGCTGTCATGTGGTGCGAGGATGTCAGAACCTGAATCAGTTATAAATTTTATGCTCATTTGCAGTAGTCTCCAAAAAATAGTTTGATTATAAAATAACTTATTGAATATTAACACGTGAATGAGTCGGGGTCAAGGGATATTTTGGTAATCAAAATATTGCAATACAATACAAAAAGTATTAATATATAAGTAAATATATAAGTAATACTTGAAGTGTAAAGAAAAGGAAATTATTAAATACTGTAATCAGGAGGGAACAGAATGAAACTTGAACAGATGAAGATTAAGAAAAGGCTCCGTACAGGGTTTGGCTTTGTTACGCTGCTTGCAATGCTGTCGGCAGTAGTTGGCATTATTGCGCTTATTGTGGTATCAACACGTTATGAATATGCGCTGTCACACTATGGATTTTCACAGGGGGATGTAGGCAAAGCAATGGTAAGCTTTGCGGAGGCAAGAAGTGCTCTCCGTGCTGTTGTGGGATATGATGACGAGAATGAGATAGAAGAACAGATAGAATTACATGACCAGAAAAAAGAGGTATTCCAGACATATATGGAGGAGGTTGAGAAGTCTGTAACATATAGAGAAGGAATTCAGGCGTACAATGATGTCCTTAATGAACTTGACGGCTATTGGGAAATTGATGGACAGATAATGAAGCTCGCAACCTCTAATGACAAAGATGGTTATTTAAAGGCCCAGAAACTTGATGTCGAGCAGCTTACACCTAAGTATGAAAAGATATATGCGGAGTTTGCGGATCTTATGAATCTTAATGTGCAAAAGGGCGACAGTGCCAAGGATATGCTTCATGTTGTTGAAATTGTAATTACGGTACTGATAATTGGTGTGATTGCAGCTGCAGTTTTATCATCAACAAAGCTCGGCAATACTATAGCTACAAATATTGAAAAGCCGCTTCTTGCATTACAGGCGAGACTTAAGACATTTGCAGAAGGTGACCTTGAGAGCCCGTTCCCTGAAGCTAATACCAATGATGAGATTGGTGAGATGATTGAAGAAGCGAGAGGGATGGCGGAGAATCTGAACCTTATTGTAACAGATGCCGGAGAACTTCTTACACAGATGGCAGACGGCAATTATGCAATTTCCACTAAGATAGAAGACAGATATGTAGGTAAGTTTGCTGCTCTTATGGATGCAATGCGTAAGATGAACAGAGAGATGAATGATGCACTGTCACATGTTAATGACGCAGCCAATCAGGTAACAATAGGCTCGGAGAATCTTGCTGAGTCTGCACAGGCACTTGCAGAAGGTGCAACAGATCAGGCAGGTGCGGTTGAAGAGCTTACCGCAACGATTGCCAACATTACCGAAGGAGTTGACAGGACAGCAGAAGATCTCGATGAAATGCGCAAGAAAGCCGATATGTATGCAAAGAAGGCAGATGACAGCCGTGAGCAGATGACTGAGCTTGTTTCGGCAATGAACCGTATTGATGAGACATCCAAGAAGATTGAGAATATCATTTCCGATATAGAGAATATAGCAAGTGAGACTAATCTTCTCTCACTTAATGCGGCAATTGAAGCAGCGCGTGCAGGAGAGGCAGGAAGAGGATTCGCAGTTGTGGCAGAGCAGATAAGAAAGCTCGCCGAGCAGAGTGCTCAGTCGGCTGTGGACACTAGAACACTCATAGAAGGCTCGTTGCGCGAAGTTGATGATGGTAATCTTGCAGCAGAAAGCGCAGCGGGTGCAATTGAAGAAGTAGTTGAAGGAATAAAGAATATTGCGGAAGCATCCAACAGGCTCAGTGAGACACTTAACGAGCAGGCTAAGGCGATGGATCAGGCAGAAGCAGGAGTTAACCAGATATCTGAGGTTGTACAGTCTAATTCGGCTGCAGCACAGGAATCATCGGCAACAAGCGAGGAGCTTTCAGCTCAGGCAACTACACTCAGCGATCTTGTCGGAAGATTCACACTGAGAAGCTGATATAATATTGAATATCTACACGGATAAGTAATTAAGGCAGTCCTTGCCCATTGGATTATGGGGAGGGCTGCTTTTTATATGAGGAAACCGGAAACCGAGATAATAAATTTGTATATCAAAAGTATCGTTAAATCATTGATTGCTATCGCATTTTAGATTAAAATATAAAAAATGTATTATGTATGACAATATGGGAGAGAATCAATGAGCAAATTTATTTTAAGCTGTTGTTCAACGGCAGACCTTACAAAAGAACATTTTGAAAAGATTAATGTAAGATACATATGTTTTCATTACGAGCTTGACGGAGTGGAACATGCAGATGATCTCGGACAGTCAATTCCATTTGATGAGTTCTATAAGAAGATGGCTGAAGGAGCAATGACCAAGACATCCCAGGTTAATGCGGAGGAATATAAGGAATACTTTGAAGGGTTCCTTAAGGAAGGTTACGATGTACTGCATGTATGCCTGTCATCAGGAATATCGGGTACGGTTAACTCTGCCAATATAGCCAGAGATATGCTTGCGGATGAATATCCCGACAGAAAAATATATGTTGTGGATTCACTTGGCGCGTCATCCGGTTATGGCCTTATCATGGATACGCTTGCGTCACTCCGCGATGAAGGAAAGACAATAGATGAGCTGTATTCTTGGGTTGAGGAGCATAAGCTCGAACTTCATCACTGGTTTTTCTCAACTGACCTTACATTCTACATCAGGGGAGGAAGAATATCCAAGACAGCCGGAGCAATAGGCTCAATACTTAATATATGTCCGCTGCTTAATATGGATAATCTTGGAAGACTTATTCCGAGATATAAGATAAGAGGCAGGAAGAAGGTAATTACAGAGATTGTTAAGCGGATGGAAGAGAATGCACAGGACGGACATGATTACTCAGGCAAATGTTTTATATCGCAGTCAGCATGCTATGAGGATGCAAGAGCAGTTGCAGACCTTGTCGAGGCTAAGTTCCCTAAACTTAACGGCAGGGTTGAGATTAACAGTATAGGAACTACAATAGGAAGCCATACGGGACCGGGAACAGTGGCACTTTTTTTCTGGGGCGGTATGAGAACAGAGTAGTTTTTACATTGACAAAATAGCTATTATGAGGAGATTATGCTGATGCTGACACAATTTGCAAGAACAGAGCTGCTGCTTGGAAAAGATGCCATGGAAGTTCTTAAGAACTCAAGAGTTGCCGTATTCGGAGTAGGAGGCGTAGGCGGATATGTGTGCGAGGCGCTTGTGCGAAGCGGTGTAGGTGCATTTGATCTTATTGATGATGACAAGGTCTGCCTTACTAATCTAAACAGACAGATTATAGCAACGAGAAAGACAGTGGGCAAATACAAAGTTGACGTTATGGAAGAACGTATACATGATATTAATCCTGATGCCAGAGTGCGTGTGCACAAGTGCTTTTTCCTGCCTGAGAACGCTGATGAGTTTCCGTTTGATGAGTATGATTATGTTGTAGACGCAGTGGATACCGTAACAGCCAAGATATCACTTGTAATGAAGGCTCAGGAGAAAAATATACCAATAATCAGCAGTATGGGTGCAGGCAATAAGCTTGACGCAAGCCAGTTCCGTGTTGCGGACATTTATAAAACCAAGGTATGCCCGCTTGCCAAGGTTATGAGAAGAGAACTTAAGAAGCGTGGAGTTAAGAAGCTGAAGGTTGTATATTCCGAGGAAATGCCGACAAGGCCGGTAGAAGATATGGCTATAAGCTGCAGGACGAACTGCATATGTCCTCCGGGTGCACAGCATAAGTGCACGGAGAGAAGGAATATTCCGGGAAGTGTTGCTTTTGTACCTTCTGTTGCGGGACTTATTATAGCCGGAGAGGTTGTTAAGGATCTGACGGCAGGAGCCGGACGTACTGATGAATAATAGAAGAGATATTGCCGGGAGTATTTTGAAGAAAGATAGTATGCCTTCGGAACGGCAGCATACATGGTGATGATAAGAATGGTTTAGTTTGTATACAGGAGGCGGCATACAATGAATGGCAGCATTAATGATGTTAAAAGATCTGATAGCGGCAATGTGACAAGGGAACAGATGGCAAAGCTTGATGCTCTGAGGGAGTATCTTAAAAGCCTCGAATCGGTTGCAGTCGCATTTTCAAGCGGTGTCGATTCAACATTTCTTCTTAAAACGGCTAAGGATACACTGGGAGATAATGTTATTGCAGTGACGGCACGTTCCTGCTCATTCCCGGGCAGAGAACTTAATGAGGCTCTGGAGTTCTGCAAAAAAGAAGGAATCCGCCACTTTGTCTGTGAATCTGAGGAACTGTCAATAGACGGATTTGCACAGAATCCCAAGAACAGATGTTACCTCTGTAAGAAGGAGCTTTTCCGGAAGATTCAGGAGATAGCTGACGAGAACGGCATTGCGGCGATAGCTGAAGGCTCCAATATGGATGATATGGGAGATTACAGACCGGGACTTACGGCAGTAGCAGAGCTTGGAATAAAAAGTCCGTTAAGACACTGTAATCTTACAAAGGCAGATATAAGAGCGCTTTCAAGATATCTTAATCTTCCTACATGGAAAAAGCAGTCATTTGCATGTCTTTCATCAAGATTTGTATATGGTGAGACGATAACGGAAGAAAAGCTTGGAATGGTAGATAAAGCTGAGCAGCTGCTTCTTGATATGGGATTCCATCAGGTAAGGGTAAGAATTCACGGTATGATGGCAAGAATTGAGATTGACCCGTCGGAATTCGCAATGCTCATGGAAGAAAACAACCGTATAAAAATTACCGGTGAATTCAAAAAATACGGATTTACATATGTGTCACTGGATCTTATGGGGTACAGGACCGGAAGTATGAATGAAGTACTGCAATAGGGTAGTATACCGGTAATCGCGGTGATGTCTGCCGGTTTGCATAAGAATTTTAATATTTGTGTGGTTTATTGTAAATTTTTCTAAACTTATAGGCGATTTTGTAGTAAAATAAAAGAGTGGGATGATGGAATTGAAACGGCTGCGGATGTATGGAATGCTGAACGGCATACAACTCATGGCCAATGCAATTTAATTCATACGCAAATAATCAGTAAGGGAGATAATAAAGTATGAGATCAATTGGCGCAAAGATTAATTATGTATTGCTGCTTGTATTTCTGATATGCGGCGTCGGCATGCTTATAGTTAATGCTAAGATTAACAGCATGGATGACATAACTAATGAGATAAGCCAGAATTACATTGCCAGCGTCAGTGAGGTTGATACGATTTCGGAGAATGTTACCAGCCTCAAATCACAGATGATGGAGTATCTGCTTGTTGGTGAAGATAAGCGCTCGGCTACACTTGGCAATATAACCAAGACACAGGGAGCGATAGTTACTTCATTCCAGAATCTTAAGAAGTATGCCTCAACACAGCGTACAGAAGAAGCTGTAGGCAGACTTGAGCAGTCGTATGGTACATATAAGGATCAGTATAATGCGGTTCTGAAAGACATTGATAATGGTAATATCAAAGATGTGGCATCAATAGATGCACGGCTTGGTAAGGTATATGATGATCTTGAGATACGGGTACATTCAGTTGAAGTACAGAATACGGTTAATACCGCACGTGCCCAGAAGTCACTTGCAGGAAGTGCAAAAGCAAGCCATATCACATTTATTGCTGTAGGAATACTGCTTATTGCCGCAATTGCCGCAGGTGTAATTGTAGTAAGATTTACTGTAATTGCGCCGGCCAGAACTGCTACTCGTGAGCTTAATATAATTATTGACGGCATAGAGAAGAATGATGGCAATCTGACAGCGCGTGTTACGCAGAAGTCCCAGGATGAGATAGGACAGCTTGTCGGTGGCGTTAACAAATTTATAGAAGTACTGCACAGTATTATTGCAGAGATTAAAGCTGATGCAGATAATGTCAGTAACAGTACTAATGTAGTATATCAGCAGATTTCTACCGCAGATGGCAATATTATGGATGTTTCGGCTACAATGCAGCAGCTGTCGGCAGGAATGGAAGAGATGGCGGCTTCAGCTGAGCATATAAGCAATGAGACTGATTCCATAAGTACAAGTATGGAGAATATTGCAGCTCAGGCAGGTGAGGGTTCCAACAAGGCGAAGGATATAAAGGTAAGGGCTGTTGCACTCAGGGATGACGGAATTGCAAGCAAAGAGACTACAAGCAGCATGGCTGATGAGATAAGGACAGCTGTAAGGGCATCACTTGAGAAGAGTAAGGATGTAGAGAAGATTAATGCGCTGACAGACAATATTCTTAATATATCAAGCCAGACTAATCTGCTTGCACTTAATGCATCAATTGAGGCTGCAAGGGCCGGTGAGGCAGGCAGAGGATTTGCGGTTGTTGCCGATGAGATAAGAACGCTTGCCGACTCAAGCAGAGCTACAGCTAATGATATTCAGGTAATAAGCCGTGATGTAACAGCTTCTGTTGAAGAACTTGCGGAGAATGCCAACAAGATGATTGATTTTATTCTTAATGTTGTAATGCCTGACTATGATAAGCTTGTTAATATGGGTGAACAGTATAACAGGGATGCAGGTGATTTTGATGACATTATGATCGCATTTACTGAAGACTCAGCGCAGCTTAAGAAGACAATGGAGGATGTTGCAGGACTTATCAGAAGTATGTCATCGACTATTAATGAGAACTCTGAGGGAGTTGCAATGGTATCAGACAGTGCATGCGGACTTACTGAAGGCATGAGCCAGATAAAAGACGAGATGTCGCATACAGAGGAAGTAGCAGCAAGACTTGGAGAGACTGTGAGCCGCTTTACACAGATATAATCATATGAAAGGAAGTCAGACGATATGAAAAGAAGACTTTTAATTACAGTAATATTTATGGCAATGTTGTCTGCCCTTACCGGATGTGGAAGCAGGCAGGAAGTTACAACACTTATAATGGCTGATGTGCAGGAGGGAGATCATCCTACCGCAAAGGCCTGTGATAAGTTTGCAGAGCTGGTTAAAGAAAAGACTAATGGCAGAATTGAGATTGAGGTGTATCACGGCTCAACACTCGGAACAGAGGCAGAACAGATTGCACAGGCAACTGTAGGCGGAATTGATTTCGTGCGTGTATCATCCCCTGTTTCTGCTTATTATGATGACATAAAGGCATTTCAGGCATTGTATCTGTATGGCAGTGAGGATGACATGTGGAAGGTGCTCGACGGACAGATAGGCAACGAATTCCTTAAGGCACAGAAGCTCAAGAATAATGGCTTGGAAGGTCTCTGCTGGATATCAGGCGGTTCAAGAAATTTCTACAATAATGTAAAGCCTGTTTCGAGCCCTGAGGATCTTAAGGGACTTACGCTTCGTGTTAATACTGATTCCATGTTTGCATTTCTTGACAAATGCGGCGCCAAGGGTGTGAATGTATCATATGGTGATATCTACAATGCGATTGCAGATGGGACAATAGACGGAGCAGAGAATAACTGGCCGTCATATATATCTACGGGACATTATAAAGTGGCACCTTACATTACTGTTGATGAGCATACGAGAATACCGGAGATGATAGTTGCATCGACAGAGACAATGAATAAGCTTTCACAGGAGGATCAGCAGATAATCCGTGAATGTGCAACGGAGGCCGGCAAGCTTCAGAGACAGTGGATGCAGGAATACGATGAGAAAGCAATAAAGGAAGCAGAAGCTGCAGGCTGTACAATCACATATCTGACGAAGGAACAGGTCGCAAAGTTCCAAAGCGTTGCCCAGCCGGTTAATGAGCAGGTCAGCAGCAAATATATGGATATAATTAAGAAGATTAAGGCAGCACAGTAAAGGAGCACATGTGACTAAGAAGAAGCTTGCTCTTGAGGTTATAGAGAAACTGAAAAATGAATACCCTGATGCAGCCTGTACGCTTGATTATGATGATGCATGGAAGCTGCTTGTAAGTGTACGCCTTGCGGCACAGTGCACTGACGCGAGAGTTAATGTTGTGGTTGAGGGACTTTTTGACAAATACCCAAGTGTGGCTGCACTTGCAGAAGCTGATGTTGATGACATAGAGAATATCGTGCGTCCATGTGGACTTGGCAGAAGCAAGGCACGCGATATAAGCGCATGTATGAAGATGCTGCACGAAAAGTATAGTGATACCGTGCCGGATGACTTTGATGAACTGCTCAAGCTTCCGGGTGTGGGACGTAAGAGTGCTAATCTTATAATGGGAGATGTGTTCGGTAAGCCTGCAATTGTGACGGATACACACTGTATAAGGCTTGCTAACAGGATAGGTCTTGTCGACAATATAAAGGAGCCTAAGAAGGTGGAGATGGCACTGTGGAAGATAATTCCACCCGAAGAAGGCAGTGACCTCTGCCACAGGCTTGTAATACACGGAAGGGAAGTGTGTACGGCAAGAACTGCACCATATTGCGACAGATGCTGCCTTGCGGATATATGCCGTAAAAATATCTGAATAAATATTTAATACAACGGCAATCCTCTATTATATATTACAGGCATTAAGTGCCGGCAGAATGGAGGAGCAGATTAGAGAATGTCAGATATGTTTTGTTTTCAGTGCCAGCAGACAGCAGGCAACCAGGGATGTATTAAAACAGGAGTGTGTGGTAAGCAGCCCTCAACAGCCAATCTTCAGGATGAGCTTGTAGCGGAGCTTATACGCCTCGCACAGACAGCGCTTGATAATGGTAAGATGTCACATGAGACAGATGATTTACTTATGGACGGTCTTTTTACGACCCTGACTAACGTAAATTTCAGTGATTCTGCGATAAAAGCATTCACAGAACGTGTGGTAAAGATGCGTGAAGCGCTTGGCGGCGGCAATATCCCTGTTATATCATTGTGGGAGGGGGATACGGACATTGTATCGCTTCGTTCCACTCTGCTGTTCGGATTGAAGGGGATGGCTGCATACGCACATCACAGCAGGAATCTTGGGTTCCGCGATGATGAGGTGAGCGGCTGGTTCTATAAAGGATTAACAGAGATAAATAAAAAGCATACAGTGCAGGAATGGCTTGAGCTTATCATGGAGTTTGGCAGGATTAATTTCAAATGCATGCAGATGCTTGATACAGCCAATACAGAAGCGTATGGGACACCGGTGCCTACAAAGGTCAATACTGACATAAAGAAAGGTCCTTTTATTGTAGTATCGGGACATGACTTAAGAGACCTTGCACAGCTCCTTGCACAGACCGAGGGCAAGGGAATAAACATCTACACTCACAGTGAGATGCTGCCGGCACATGGCTATCCCGGACTAAAAAAATATCCGCATCTTGCAGGCAATTTCGGAACGGCATGGCAGAGCCAGCAGAAGGAATTTGAAGATATACCGGCACCTGTGCTGTTTACCACGAACTGTCTTATGCCATGGCGCAAAAGCTATAAGGATAATCTGTATACAACATCAGTTGTGGGTTACGAAGATATAAAGCATATCGAAGGGGATGAACATGGTAATAAGGATTTTACACCTATTATAGAGCATGCATTAAGACTTGGCGGCTATGAGCATGACAGAAGCATGAGCGGAATAAACGGAGGGCACATTCTTACAACCGGTTTTGCGCATGGAACGGTTCTTGCCAATGCGGATAAGGTGATTGAGGCTGTTAAGAGCGGTGCGGTAAAACACATATTCCTTGTAGGCGGATGTGATGGAGCACATCCGGGGCGCAACTATTATACGGAATTTGTCAAGCAGACACCTATGGATTCGCTGATTCTTACTCTGGCGTGCGGCAAGTACCGCTTCAATGATATTGACCTTGGTGAGATTAACGGACTGCCGCGGATACTTGACATGGGACAGTGCAATGATGCCTACAGTGCGATAAAAGTAGCAGCGGCACTTGCGGAAGCTTTTGGCTGCGGTATTAATGAACTTCCGCTTACGCTTGTACTCTCATGGTACGAACAGAAAGCTGTATGTATTCTTCTTACACTGCTTTCACTCGGAATAAAGGGAATATATCTCGGACCTACATTCCCGGCGTTCATCTCGGAAGGAGTTGCAAGAGTCCTCACAGAGCAGTTCGGACTTCAGCCGATTACGGCACCGCAGCAGGATCTGGATGCAATACTTGGAAGAAGATAATATACCGCAATTGAGAAAAATGCATAATCCTGCAATGAATTACATCTGTCTCTTATACACATCTGACGCTGCCGACGACTCCTTA
>ERZ1027229.906-NODE-906-length-14478-cov-8.145462_pt1 | contig 14478 bp, 9 predicted proteins | sample MGYA00519245_ERZ1027229 | MGnify/ENA primary metagenome ERZ1027229 (study PRJEB26926, sample SAMN06164466) | human gut metagenome | biome: ENVO:00009003; feature: ENVO:2100002; material: ENVO:00002003 | host: Homo sapiens | place: USA | collected 2012 ...
ACGGCATCATCCAGCAGGTCGATACCCCGCAGAACCTGTACGATATGCCCTGCAATATGTTCGTTGCAGGCTTCATCGGCAGCCCCCAGATGAACTTCCTGGACGGCACCCTGATCAAGAAGGGCGATCTGTACGGTGTTGATCTGGGCGGCGACGTGATCCCCCTGCCCAAGGAGAAGACCACCGACGGCAAGCTGGATTCCTACGTTGGCAAGAAGATCAAGATGGGCATCCGTCCCGAGGATATCGACGACGAGCCCGAGTTTATGGCAAAGCACACCGACTGCCAGCTGGATGCTCAGGTCGATGTTTCCGAAATGATGGGCGCTGAGATCTACCTGTATCTGGAGTACAAGGGCAACAAGATGACCGCCCGCGTTGCTCCCACCTCCAAGGCTCGCAACGGAGACACCGTCCGCGTTGCATTCGATCCCCATAAGGTGCACCTGTTCGACATCGAGACCGAGCTGACCATCCTGAACTAAGACTTAGCAAAGATCATTTTTGATCCTCCTATCATACGAAAGACCGCCGAAGGGAAACCTTCGGCGGTTTTTCGTTTCGGTGCAGCCTGCCTGCCCCAAAACCTTGCGCTGTCCTCTTGACAATCGGTGCGGGCACGGTTAAAATATGTACTGTATCAAACAGTTTCACATCGAACAACTTGAACAGAGGAAAAACATTATGTGTACACAGCACCCTATTGAAGAGCACTGCAAGCTGGACCCGCCGTGGGATGGGCCGCAGGTCATTCCCGCCCAGCTGCGCCGGGTGGATAACCTGATCTTCCGCAGGCTGAACCAGTTTTCCCGCGCCAACGGGGTAGAGCAGACCACCCCCATGCACGGGTGGATCATCGAGTATCTCTACCGCCACCGGGACGAGCCGGTGTTCCAGCGGGACATCGAGCGGGAGTTTTCTATCACCCGCTCCACCGTGACCAACATTTTGCAGCTGATGGAGCGCAAGGGCTACATCCAGCGGCTGAACGTGCCGCAGGATGCCCGGCTCAAGCAGCTGGTTTTGACCGAGGAGGGCATCCAACGGCACGAAAAGACCCTGCTTTCCTTCCACCAGACCGACGATTATGTGGCCGGACTGCTGACCGAGGAGGAGAACGCAGAGCTGCTGCGGCTGCTGAACAAGCTGCGGGAAGCACTGAAATAACGACCTTTTCCGTCAAAGCGCCGAAAAAGGACTTGTTAAATTAGTAATTATGAACATTTCACGAAACGTCTTGACATTTAAATTGTTTTGTATAAAATTGTTTTGTAACAAACAAATAAATTCAACAGGAGGGAACTCAGATGATCAAAAAGCTTGTGTCGCATCTGGGCGAGTATAAAGCCGCCTCGATCAAGACACCGCTCTTTGCTGCGCTGGAAGCCGTTATGGATGTGCTGCTGCCCACCATCATGGCCTTTATCATCGACCAGGGCATTGAAAAGGGCGATATGAACGCCATCATCCGCTATGGCCTGCTTACCTTTCTGGTGGCAGCCATTGCGCTGGTGCTGGGCGTGCTGGCGGGCAAATACGCCGCCGAGGCATCCACCGGCTTTGCCGGAAATCTGCGCGATGCCATGTATGAAAATATCCAGCATTACTCTTTTTCCAACATCGACAAATTCTCCACGGCAGGTCTTGTCACCCGCATGACCACCGACGTGACCAACGTGCAGAACGCCTTCCAGATGATTTTGCGGATGTGCGTGCGCGCCCCGGTGCATCTGGTGTTTGCAATGTTCATGGCTGTGTTCATCGGCGGCCCGCTGTCGCTGGTGTTCGTGGTGGCAGTGGCCTTTCTGGTGGCGATGCTGGCTGCCATCATGATCCCCACCTTCCACATCTTTGACCGGGTGTTCAAGAACTATGATAACCTCAACGCCTCGGTACAGGAGAATGTCTCTGCCATCCGCGTGGTCAAAAGCTTTGTGCGCGAGGGCTTCGAGAACGAAAAATACACCGCCGCCTGCGAGAGCTTGTACAAGCAGTTCGTCAACGCGGAAAGCCGCCTGAGCTTCAATAACCCCGCCATGCTGGTGGCAGTGTACGGCTGCAACATCGCGCTGAGCTGGTTCGGCGCAAAGTATGTGCTGCACGGTGCCATTACCACCGGCCAGCTGAATGCCCTGTTCGGCTATATCATGAACATCCTCATGGCACTGATGATGCTGAGCATGGCCTTTGTCATGATCGCCATGTCCGCCGCCTCTGCCAAGCGTATCGTGGAGGTGCTGGACGAGCACACCGACCTGCCCCCGGCAAAGCAGCCGGTGCAGCAGGTAGCAGACGGCAGCATCCAGTTTGACCATGTTACCTTCAAGTATAAGCACGGCAGCGGCCAGCCGGTGCTGAACGATATCAGCTTTACCATCCAGCCCGGCGAGACACTGGGCATCATCGGCGGCACCGGCAGTGCTAAATCCAGTCTGGTGCAGCTGATCCCCCGTCTGTACGATGCCGAGAGCGGCACCGTGCGGGTGGGCGGCGTGGACGTGCGGGATTATAACCTTGACGTGCTGCGCCGCGAGGTCTCCATGGTGCTGCAGAAGAATGTGCTGTTCAGCGGCACCATTCTGGATAACCTCCGCTGGGGCGATGCCAACGCCACCGAGGAAGAGTGCATCCGCATGGCAAAGCTGGCCTGCGCGGATGAATTCATCCAGCGCTTCCCGGATAAGTACAATACATGGATCGAGCAGGGCGGCTCCAACGTGTCCGGCGGCCAGAAGCAGCGCCTGACCATCGCCCGCGCCCTGCTGCGCAAGCCCAAAGTGCTGATCCTTGATGACTCCACCAGCGCCGTGGACACCGCGACCGATGCCAAGATCCGCAAGGCCTTCCGGGAAGAGATCCCCGGCACGACCAAGATCATCATTGCACAGCGTATCTCCTCGGTGCAGGATGCAGACCGCATTCTGGTGCTGGAGAACGGCCAGATCAACGGTCTGGGCACCCACGCAGAGCTGCTGGCGACCAACGCCATCTATCAGGAGGTCTACAACAGCCAGACGCAGGGCGGCGGCGATTTTGACAAGCAGGGAGGTGCGCAGTAATGGCAGTAAAAGAAGTACATGGCCCCGGCCCGCGGGGTGCACGGGGGCCGCGCCCCAAGGTGGAAAACCCGGGCAAGCTGCTGAAGCGCATCATGGATGAGGTGTTCCGCAACTATCTGCCCCACTGCATCCTTGTGCTTGTCTGCATCGTGGTCAGTGCGCTGGCCAATGTGCAGGCCAGCCTGTTCTTGCAGACTTTGATGGACGATTACATCGTGCCCATGACCCGCCAGCAGAACCCCAGCTTTGCACCGCTGGCCGGTGCACTGGTGCGGATGTGCTGCATCTACCTTGTGGGCATTCTGGCCGCATGGGCCAACGCCCGCATCATGGTCAACGTAACGCAGGGCACGCTGCGCAATCTGCGCACCAAGCTGTTCACCCACATGGAAAGCCTGCCCATCCGGTATTTTGACACCCATCCCCACGGCGATATCATGTCCGTGTACACCAACGATGTGGATACCCTGCGCCAGATGCTCAGCCAGAGCATTCCGCAGCTGGTGTCCAGCGTCATCACCATCGTGTCGGTGTTCTTCAGTATGTGTATGCTCAGCTGGCAACTGACCATCGTTACCATGCTCATGGTGGCGCTGATGCTGTTCTGCTCCAAGCAGATCGCAAAAAGCTCTTCCAGGTACTTCATCCAGCAGCAGCGGGATCTGGGCAAGGTGAACGGCTACATCGAGGAGATGATGGAAGGCCAGAAGGTGGTCAAGGTGTTCACCCACGAGCAGCAGACCCTTGCCGGCTTCCGTGCGCTGAACGACCAGCTGAAGGAAAGCGCCAAGCAGGCCAACGCCTTCTCCAACATCATGATGCCGGTCAACGCCCAGCTGGGCAACATCAGCTACGCCATCTGCGCACTGGTTGGTGCAGCCATGGCTGTGGGCGGCGTTGGCGGCATGACCCTTGGCACCGTGGTGGCCTTCCTCAGCCTGAACAAGGGCTTCAATATGCCCATCAGTCAGGTGTCCATGCAGGCCAACAGCGTCATCATGGCACTGGCCGGTGCCGAGCGTATCTTCAAGATGATGGACGAGCCCAGCGAGACCGACGAGGGCTATGTGACGCTGGTGAACGCCAAGTACGACCGTAACGACCAGCTGGTGGAGACGAACGAGCGCACCGGCATCTGGGCGTGGAAGCACCCCCACCACGACGGCACTACCACCTACCACAAGCTGGCGGGTGATATCACCTTTACGGACGTAGACTTTGGCTATGTGCCGGAAAAAACGGTGCTGCATGACATCAACCTGTATGGCCGTCCGGGGCAGAAGATCGCCTTTGTCGGCTCTACCGGTGCAGGCAAGACCACCATCACCAACCTGATCAACCGTTTCTACGATATTCAGGAGGGCAAGATCCGCTACGACGGCATCAACATCCATAAGATCAAAAAAGCCGACCTGCGCCGCTCGCTGGGCATCGTGCTGCAGGACACCCACCTGTTTACCGGCACGGTGATGGAGAACATCCGCTACGGCCGGCTGGAGGCCACCGATGAGGAGTGCATCGCCGCCGCCCGCCTTGCCAACGCCGATGGCTTTATCAAGCGCCTGCCGGAGGGCTACAACACTATGCTGACCGGCGATGGCGCTAACCTCTCGCAGGGACAGCGCCAGCTGCTTGCCATTGCCCGCGCAGCCGTGGCAGACCCGCCGGTGCTGATTTTGGACGAGGCGACCTCCTCCATTGATACCCGCACCGAAGCGCTGGTGCAGCGCGGCATGGACGGCCTGATGTACGGCCGCACCAGCTTTGTCATCGCGCACCGCCTGTCCACCGTCCGCAATGCAGACTGCATCGTGGTGCTGGAACAGGGCCGCATCATCGAGCGCGGCAGCCACGATGAATTGATCGCCAAAAAGGGCAAGTATTACCAGCTTTATACCGGTAATCTGGCCGAGAACTAAGCAATTTCCAACCTTCTCACAAAGCCGCCGCACAGCCATGCCGCCGTGCGGCGGCGTTTTTTTGCTCTCGTGAAGAAGCAATTCTGGAAAATCTGCAGATTTTCCAGAATTGCAAATATAAAAATAATTTTCCGCTGAAGATGGCCAGAGCTACGCGGCGGCTATTCAAAATCGTCCGCTCCCCGGTATACAAACGCCCCGGGCTGTGCTAGAATGGAGCAAACGAGTAGAAAAGGCTGGTGAGTGTATGCACCCTCTGACGGAATATCCCCGCCCGGCCATGCGCCGGGACAGCTACGAGAACCTGAACGGCCCGTGGCAGTACGCCATCACCGCTTCGGCACAGCGCCCGGCGGGCTGGGACGGTGAGATCTTAGTGCCCTACGCGCCGGAGTGCCGCACCTCCGGGGTGGGGCGCATATTGCAGCCCGGGCAGTGGCTGCACTACCACCGATACTTTGCGCCGCCCGCCGGGACGGGCGGACGGGTGCTGCTGCATTTCGGTGCAGTGGACTACGCCTGTGCCGTGCAGGTGAACGGCCATCTGGTGGGCGGTCACCGGGGCGGCTACTGGCCCTTTACGCTGGATATCACCGCGCAGCTTAACGGCACCGGCCGCAACAGCCTGTGGGTGGCGGTGCAGGACCCCACCGGCCACGGCACACAGGCGCGGGGCAAGCAGACCTTGCAGCCCGGCGGGATGTTTTACCCTGCGCAGAGCGGCATCTGGCAGACGGTCTGGCTGGAGCGTGTGCCGGAAAATTACATCCAGTCTCTCACTGTTACGCCGGACTACGATGCCCGCACCGTGACCGTGAAAGTGCATACCTCTGCCCCCGGCGGCGCGGTGAACCTGTGGGCGGTGGTGCGCGCCGGGGGCGTGACCATTGCCGAGGACTGGGGCAGCGATGAGGCCGGTCAAGACGGTGAGGTGACGCTGCATATTGCGGACGAGTATTTCTTCCCATGGAGCCCGGACACGCCCTTTTTGTATGACCTGACCGTGGGCACTACGCAGGGAGAGGAAGAGCAGTTCGACACCGTGCACAGCTACTTTGCCCTGCGCAAGTGGAGCTGCGCACCGGACGCAAGGGGCGTGCTGCGCTTCTGCCTGAACGATAAGCCCATCCTGCTCAACGGCCTGCTGGATCAGGGCTACTGGCCGGAGGGACTGTACACCCCGCCCTCGGATGCGGCGGTGGAACGGGAGCTGAGCGAGGTAAAGGCGCTGGGCTACAACCTGCTGCGCAAGCACGCAAAGATAGAGCCGCAGCGCTGGTACTACCACTGCGACAGGCTGGGGCTTGTAGTCTGGCAGGATATGGTCAACGGCGGCAGCAGGTATAACCTGTGGTTCGTCACCTACCTGACCAATGTTTTGCAGCCGCTTATGCGCCGCCTGCCGGACAAGGCGGCACTGTGGGGACTGCTGAGCCGGGGGAGCGAAAGCAGCCGCACCGAATACCGCCGGGAGCTGGAAGATACGGTACAGGCGCTGCGCTGCCATCCCTGCGTGGGCTGCTGGGTGCCCTTTAACGAGGGCTGGGGACAGTACGATGCCGCCGGGGCAGTACAGGCCATCCGCGCGCTGGACGACACCCGCCTTGTGGACGAAGCCAGCGGCTGGTACGATCAGGGCGGCGGGGATGTATACTCCCTGCACAACTACTTCTACCCCCTGCGGGTGCGCCCGCAGACCCGCACCATAGCCCTGAGCGAGTACGGCGGCATCGCGTGGCCCATGCCGGGGCACGAGCCGCCCCGCAAGACCTACGGCTACGGCACAGCCAAAAGCCGGGAGGAGCTGACCGCCCGGTACAAAAAAATGCAGCTGGGCACGGTGCTGCCGCAGCTGCAAAAAGGGCTTTCGGCGCTGGTGTACACCCAGCTGACCGACGTGGAGGACGAGGTGAACGGCCTGTTTACCTACGACCGCACCGCCATCAAGCCGGACGCCAACGCCGTCCGCTCGGTGAACGCTGCCCTTGCCGCAGAGTTTGCAAAAGTAATAAAATAAAAACAACGCCCGGGTTTTCCACCTTACTCAGGAAGGATGTGGAAAACCCGGGCGTGTTGTTTTTACAAAGCCATTAGCTGTTGGCGCTGTTGGCGCTGGTGTCGTTCACGATCTTGGCGGCGGGCAGTTTGCTCATGGCAGAGCTACTCAGGGTGCTCGCCAGCTGGGCACCGTAGGCGGCAAGGGCGTCGTCCAGCTCCTCGCCCTTCAGGTCGCTCAAAATCTGGCTGCGCAGAGCGTCCAGCGTGGAAACGCCCAGCGGGTCCAGACGGACGGCCAGCATCAGGGCATAGCCGGAGTATTGGATGGCGGCTGCCTGCCCGTAGGCAAGGCCGCGCAGGGTATCGGCGGCACCCTCCTGTGTAAAGGCGTCGGTCAGGTCGCTTTCGCTCAGCAGGTCGGTCTGCAGGGTGCTGGTGGAGGGAACCTCTGCATCCAGCACAGCGCAGATATCGGTCAGTGCGCTGCTTGCAATGCTGTTAAAGGTGGTCAGCTGGCTGGAAGTGTCCTCCGGGGCGCTGGCGTTGTAGCTGTCCGCAGCTTTCTGGGCAAGGGAGAGCATCTCGGCCTTCTGGTCATCGCTGGCAAAGGCGAAGGTGCTGGTGTTGTACAGCGGCACGGTGATAAAGCCGATCTCGTACATGGTGCTGTCCAGATGCTCGGTCAGCTCGCCGTCCTCCACAGGGGTCTCGCCGTTTTTACCGTAGACAAGATCCAGCAGCAGGGTGTGCTTGTACTGCAGCTGCTGGAACAGCTTCAAAGTCTCCAGCCCGATGCCGTTGGCGGTGTAGGTGTCGCCGTAGTTATCCATCAGCTGCTGGGCGTAGCTGTCGGCGGCGGACTTCTGCTCCTCGGTCAGCTCGCCGCCCAGCTCGGTAAAGCGGGCATCCACAGCGGCAAGGGTCTGCAGGGTCTCCAGCGTCTTTTGCGCCACATAGTCGCTTACCACGGCGGTCTCGCCGGTGTCGGCATCGGTGGTGATGGTGGCCTTGAGGAAGGACTTTACCTTGCTGGCGTCCTGCTCAGAGCCTGCCAGCTGTGCAGCCTGCTGATAGGCATCGTACTGCGCCAGCAGATATAAGCCGCTGGTCACCTCAAAATCGCCGATCTTGCCCACGGTGTCCGGGGTGGAGAATACACAGCCTACAAGGCTGACGGTCAGTGCAAGTGCGCATACCAGCGCAAGCAGTTTCTTTTTCATTGGTTTGGCTCCTTGTTGTTCAAAATGGCATCCATGGCTTTCAGGATGCTTTGCAGCAGTTCCAGCGGCTTTTCGTCCGGCTGTAATACCACCGAGAGATAGGGCTTTGTGCCCGCCCCGGCGGTGACCCGGCCATTGAAAGCTTGCAGCAGGCCGCGTATCATGGCAAGGTCCAGCGTTTCCAGATTCAGCACGAGGGTGTCCTTCTTCTGGGTCACCTCATACACGCCCACGGCAGCGGCCTGCACGCGGACGAGGGAAACGTTGACCAGATCGCTCACCGAGGGCGGCGGGTCACCGTAGCGGTCAATGAGCTCGTCCAGCACATCGGCGGCGTCCTCCGGGGTCTGGATGGCGGCAATGCGCTTGTAAGCTTCGATGCGCCCCGCGCCGTCCGGGATATACTTTTCCGGGATAAAGGCGTCCACCCGCAGGTCCACAAGACAATCGCTCTTGTCCCGCTGGACAGGCTCGCCCCGTGCCCGGGCGATGGCCTGTCCCAGCATTTTGACGTAGAGGTCGTAGCCCACGGCTTCCATGTGGCCGTGCTGGCTGTGCCCCAGCAGACTGCCCGCGCCGCGGATCTGCAGATCCCGCATGGCGATGCGGAAGCCGGAGCCGAAAGCGGTAAACTCCCGGATGGCGGAAAGCCGCTTCTGGGCGATATCGGTCAGGGTCTTGTCCCGGCGGAAGGTGAAGTAGGCGTAGGCTTTGCGGCCGGAGCGTCCCACCCGCCCACGGATCTGGTACAGCTGTGCCAGACCCATGCGGTCGGCATCCTCAATGATGAGGGTGTTGCAGTTGCGCACATCAATGCCGGTCTCGATGAGGGTGGTGCAGACCAGAATATCGATCTCGCCGTTCAGCAGGTGCTGCCACACGGGGTTCAGCTCTTCTTCGGTCATCTTGCCGTGGGCAATGCCCACCCGCGCACCCGGCACCATCTGGCTGACATGGGCGGCGCAGGCTTCAATGTTGTCCACCCGGTTGTGCAGGTAGTACACCTGCCCGCCCCGGGCAAGTTCCTTCTTCATGGCTTCGGCCAGAATAACGTCGTTATATTCCAGCACAAAGGTCTCCACCGGCTGCCGCTCGATGGGCGGCTGCTCGATGGTGGAAAGATCCCGGATGCCGCTCATGGCCATGTTCAGGGTGCGGGGGATGGGGGTAGCCGACAGGGTGAGCATATCCACCCCGATGAAGTTTTCCTTCAGCTTTTCCTTGTGCTTCACGCCAAAGCGCTGTTCCTCGTCGATGATGACAAGACCGAGGTCGTGGAACTTTACGTCCTTGGACAGCAGCCGGTGGGTGCCCACCACGATATCCACGCTGCCGGCCTGTAAGCCGCGTAACGTCTCCTTTTGCTGCTTTGCGGTGCGGAAGCGGGACAGCATCCCGATCTTCACCGGGAAAGCCTCCATGCGGGAGAGCAGGGTGTTGTAGTGCTGCCACGCCAGCAGGGTGGTGGGTGCCAGCAGGGCGCATTGCTTGCCGCCCATGATGCACTTGAAGGCGGCGCGCAGCGCCACCTCGGTCTTGCCCACGCCCACATCGCCGCAGAGCAGCCGGTCCATGGGGTAGCCCTTTTCCATGTCCTGCTTGATCTCGGCGGTGGCGTGCAGCTGGTCGTCGGTTTCGTCGTAGTCAAAGCGGGTCTCAAAGTCCCGCTGCCAGTCGCCGTCCGGCGGGAAGGCATAGCCCGTGGCCTGACGGCGGCGGGCGTAAAGCTCGATCAGCTCCTGCGCCATCTCCTCGGTGGCCTTTTTCACCTTGGCGCGGGTGCGCTGCCACTCGGTGCCGCCCAGCTTTGCAAGCTTTACCTTTTCCTCGTCGCCGGGGGCGGTGTAGCGGCTGAGCAGGTCCAGCTGGGTCACCGGCACATACAGCACGTCCGAGCCGGAATACTGCACCTTGAGGTAGTCCTTGGTAGCGCCCTGCACCTCTAACCGCTGGATACCGGCGTACATCCCGATGCCGTGGCTCTGGTGCACCACATAGTCCCCGGGCTTGATGTCTGAAAGGCTGGACAGGGCGTTTTTGTTCTTCTTGCGCTTTTTGGCTTCGGCAGCGGCTTCCTCGTCCAGCCCGTGGCGGCGGCTGGAAAGCACCGCTGCGTGGGCAAAGGGGAAGGTACACCCGGCGGTCAGGTGTCCGGGCAGCACCTGCAAAATGCCCTTGGCGGGGCGCACATCCCGGCTCATGCTCACGGAATAGCCCTTGTCGGCAAGGTCGCGGGTCAGGGCAGCTGCGCCCTTGGGCGTACCGGCAAACAGGGTAACGGCGTAGCCTTGGGCAATGAGCGGGTCTAAGTCCTCCCGCAGGGAGGCAAGGTCGCCGTTCCAGTTGGGGGCGGCAAAGGCTTCGGCGTTGATGAGATCCTTCAGCTTGAACTCGTTCATCCCGCGCAGGAAATTCTCACACAGCAGGGTGCTGTGGTTCTGGGCGGCAATGACAAGATCGTCCATGGTCTGGTACAGCACATCCAGCCCGGGGCAGAGCACGCCCTCTTCCAGCAGTCCGGTCAGCTCCTCGCTGCGGCGGAACTCGGTGGCTTTCTGGGCATCCCGGATGCCGCCCACTTCGTCCAGAATGAACAGCGGCGCGTCCAGATGATCCAGCAGCGTGGCCGGGGCAGGGTAGCGGATGCCGTAATATTTATCCATGGCCTCCGGCATCAGGCCGGAATCCAGCTGGGAAAGGTCGGCTTCGGTGGCTTTTTCCAGCGCGGTGCGGTGCTTGCCGCGCGCCTTTTTGATGGCGCTGCGCAGCGCTTCGGCGGTCTCGGCGGTGCTGCCGAACAGCACCTCGCGGGCAGGGGAGAGGTATATTTTTTCCAGTGCGCCGTCCCGCCGCTGGGTCAGCAGGTCAAAGGAGGACATGGAATCGATCTCGTCGTCCCAGTACTCCACGCGGGCGGGCTGACGCATATCCGGCGCGTAGATATCCACGATATCGCCGCGCACGCTGAACTGCCCCGGGCCGTCCACCTGACTGCGCCGCACATACCCGGCGGCAAACAGCCGCGCCACCAGCGCTTCGCGGTTATACACCATGCCGGGCTTTAAGGTGAGGGTGTTCTGGATGAATTCTGCCCGGGGCACGGTGTACTGCAAAAGGGCTTCGGCGGGCACGCAGACGGCCTGCAGCCGCCCGCCTGCCAGTGCACCCAGCACCGAAAGGCGGCGGTACTCGTATTCGCGGCCTGCACCCTCCACCGGGCGCAGCATAAAGTCCCGGGGCGGGAACACTGCAGCAGTAAGCCCCAGCGCCTTGAGGTCGTCCGCAAAGTGGGTGGCTTCGGCCTCGCCGGGGGTCACGATGCACAGCACCCGCCCAAGGTCCTTTTGCAGGGCGGCATACAGCAGCGCCCGGCCTGCGGGCGGCAGACCGAACAGCGCCGCCGGCCCTGCCGAGCCAAAGCTTGCGGCGACCTTCTGATATTCCGGTGTGGCTTTGAGTAAGGCTTCGTACATGGAAAAACCTCCTTTCCTGTCAGGATGCGGGAGAATGATTTTTACCCGTTATATTTGCTCTGCGCCAGACTTAGCTTACCGTCCATGATGAGCTTTGCGGCGGCTTCAAGGTCGGGGTAGCGGTCGGCGATGGCCTTGGCGTCCTCCGGCGGGAACTTGCCCAGAACCCATGCGGCAAGGTCGTAGTCCGGGTGGGGCTTTGCGCCGATGCCGATGCGGATGCGGGGGAAGTTCTCCCCGCCCAGCCGGGCAATGATGCTTTTCAGGCCGTTGTGCCCGCCCGCAGAGCCGGAGGGGCGGATGCGCAGCTTGCCGGGTGCCTGCGTAATGTCATCGCACAGCACCAGCACATGGTCGGCGGGGATCTTGAAAAAGCCCGCCATAGGGGCGATGGAATCGCCGGAGAGGTTCATGTAGGTCAGGGGCTTCAGCAACACCACCTTGTGGCCGTCCACCTCGCCCTGTCCCCACAGGCCTTGGAACTTGGTCTTGCCCACAGAGATGTTCCACTTATCGGCCAGCGCGTCCAGCGCGGCAAAACCGGCGTTGTGGCGGGTGCCATCGTACTTTGCTTCGGGGTTGCCCAGCCCTGCAATGAGCCAGATATCGTTTTCATTCATGATGTGATAATACCTTTTCCTGATAATAGTGTGATACAGCATCTAAGTATAACATACGCGCGCGCAAAAAGATATACATTATAAGCAAAAAATGCCCCCGTGCCGCAGAGCACAGGGGCAAAAGGGCTTGTTACAGGTTCAGCGTGATGGCAGCGGCCTTCCACCGGCCGTCCTCCTTCACCATGGTGATGGTACCGGATACCTGCGCGGCGGCGGTGCTGTCCGTGGCGGTCAGCAGGGTGGCAGAAAAGTCGTAGCAGTTTTCTGCCCCGGCGCGCTTTTTCAGGGTGAGGTCAGTGGGCACCAGCTTGTCGCCGGACTGCCCTGCCAGCGCGGTGATGCGGGTGGGCAGGCGGTTTGCCATGACTTTATTCAGACAGTCGGCTGTCATGGCATCGCCCAGCTGCGCCTGAAGAAAGGCGTACAGCCCATCGGTGTCCGCTGCGGCAAGCCCCGGTTCACTGCCGGCGGGCGCGGCGGCATCCACGGCCTGCTCCACGGCAGAGGAGCAGGAGAGCAGCTGCTGCACCACGAACTCCGCCTGCTTTTTGGCGGGGTCGCTGCGCAGACGGGTCAGGGCGAACACGGCGGCAACAGCCGCGAAGAAAAGGACAAGGCTCAGCGCCTGCTTACGAAAGCTTTCAGACTTCATACGCGGCTCCTTTCCGGCAGAGGGTTACTTGCTCTGCTCGTTTTCCAGTTTCTGCTTTTTGGCGATGTAGGCTTCCATCTTGGGCTCTGCCCAGCCGTCCAGATTGGTCTGGCGCTCCCGGGCGATGCCCAGTGCCTGCGCGGGCACATCCTTGGTGATGGTGCTGCCGGCGGCGGTGTAGGCACCATCGCCCACCTTGACCGGAGCCACAAGGTTGGTGTTGCAGCCGATGAAGCAGTAATCGCCGATCTGGGTGCGGAACTTATCCTTGCCGTCGTAGTTGCAGGTGACGGTGCCGCAGCCGAAGTTGCAGTATTTGCCCACATCGCTGTCGCCGATGTAGGTCAGGTGGCTCACGGTGTTGCCACGGGCAAAGTTGGAGTTCTTGGTCTCCACATAGGCACCCAGATGCACGCCGTAGTCGGTGACGGTGTTCACCCGCACATGGGTGAAGGGGCCGATGTTGTTGTGGGGGCCGATGTGGCTGCCGTAGATCTGGCTGGCGTTGACGGCAGTGCCCTCGTCCACGGTGCTGTCCTCGATGAGGGTGTTGGGGCCGATGACGCAGCCTGCGCCGATGACCGTCTTGCCCCGCAGGATGGTGCCCGCAAGGATCACAGCGCCCGGGGCAATGACCACCTCCGGGTCGATCTGCACGGTGCGGCTGTCAATGACCACGCCGTTTGCAATGTGCTGCACAAGGATGTCCTCGCGGGTAGCTTCGGCGGCGTCCAGCTGTGCCAGAGCAGCGGCGCGGGCCTGTTCAGAAATAGGATTCGGCATGAAAAAATCTCCCTTCCCACCAAAGCGCGCGGCGGAAAAGAGACAGAAAAGGCGACCGGAAAATTGTTGCCTGTCCGCCCCAGCATACCCGCTGCGGAAAGCTTTGTTCCGACAAAATAGAATTTGAAAAGTTACAGGGATAGAAAGTTGTATCCAACAGGACGAGAAATCGCGTGTATAAACAAAAAACCTCTCGAACTTTCTCCCATTCTATACTACCTTAAAACTTGGAGAATTTCAAGAGATTTGCATAAAAAATAACAGACAAATTCGGGATTTTGCATGGTGGAAAGGAATGGATTTTCTGGTATAATAGTTTAGCATTCACAAAACAATGTTCATCGTACGTTCAAGACAAGGCAAACGATGAGACCGCGGCTGCCATGCCGCCGGTCACGAATGGGAGGTAAACAACGCATGAGCAAAAAGTATCTGTACTACTTCAGCGAAGGCAATGACGCTTTCGGCGGTGACAAGGTCACCATGAAGAACACGCTGGGCGGCAAGGGTGCCGGTCTGGCCGAGATGACCGCAGCCGGTATGCCGGTGCCGCAGGGCTTCACTATCACCACCGACGCCTGCACCCAGTACTACGCAGACGGCCGTCAGATCAATGACGACATCACTGCTGACATTTTTGAGCACCTCAAGGGTCTGGAAGAGATCACCGGCAAGAAGTTCGGCGACAACACCAACCCCCTGCTGGTCTCCGTCCGTTCCGGCGCACGTCAGTCCATGCCCGGCATGATGGACA
>ERZ1027229.910-NODE-910-length-14446-cov-5.682162_pt1 | contig 14446 bp, 8 predicted proteins | sample MGYA00519245_ERZ1027229 | MGnify/ENA primary metagenome ERZ1027229 (study PRJEB26926, sample SAMN06164466) | human gut metagenome | biome: ENVO:00009003; feature: ENVO:2100002; material: ENVO:00002003 | host: Homo sapiens | place: USA | collected 2012 ...
CAGTAATTATTTCATTTATTGTATTATCGGCTGTATTTGATGTGAATTCAGCTGCTATGTTCATCAGATTCATGGCAGCAGGATTGGCGTTCCTTATCGGCAGTGCATTGGCTGTGTTCTCAGTCTCGGTGATCCTTTTCAGCATGAAATGCAGTGCAGATCATATCAAAGGATTCTCACGCAATAAGGAGCTTTTCACAGCAACGGTTATTTTTAAGTCGATCGTTATAACAGTTACAGCTGTTTCTCTGACAGGTGTTATTGGTTCAGCCCTGAAAACATACAAGATGTACCGTACAACAAAGGTATCTGTAAAGAGTATTGAAGATTATGCGGCTACTGAACTTAATACCTTCATTGAAGACCCTGTTGCCGAATGTGACAAGTATGCACCGATACTGCTTGATTTTTACCGTAAAATGCATGACTCACATGATCTTCTGATCGCTTGTATGCGTGGTATAGATGTTGAGCCTGATGGCGGATATGTCATCGGCGCAGGCTATGGTGTTATCAATGATAATTATATTAACTTTACCAAGGATATTTACACTGCTGATGGAAATAAACTGACATCAGATATTCTCAAAGAAGGCGTGTATAACTTCCTCGTCCCTGAGGGATATGACACTTCACTTATAATATCACATATGAAGGGGCATATTGCTCCCGAAAATCTGAATTTCATCACATACTCAAAAAACAGCAGATTTTTCACCTTCAACAACGAGACTTGCATTGATGATAACGGATATTGCAGCGATGTTGTTTTAGAGGTTTTCGATCCTGAATTATACTATATTACAGAAGATACAAAGACATTTTCGGCTCTTATGAGTTCGTATTATTCAAACAGTATGTTTTTCAGATATGACAACACAAGCGAACTTACAGCCTATGAACAGTTACTTCCGCTACTTGAAGAAACAGGTATGGACAGAATAACCGTCACATCAGTTCCCGTAAGGATACAGTTTGCAAAAACTCTCAATATGCTGAGAAACGAACTTATCTATCTCGTTGTCCAGTCAATTATATTCCTTTGCTCATTCATCATTCTTTTAGTATATTCAACAGAATTGTATTATCGTAACAATGCAAAGGATATAGCACTGAAAAATATCACAGGCTACTCATTCACGGAAATTTTCGGAAGCAGAATGATTCTGAAAACATTCATTCTGCCGATAATGCTCATAACAGGTATGTTTTACCACATATCGCCGCTTATCGCTTTATTCTGCATGATACTGGAAATAGTGATATTTGCGGTCCTTATAAGACACAGCTCAGGTGAAAATATCGTGGACACACTGAAAGGAGAATGATCATGAGTACTGTTAAAATTGAAAATATATCGAAAAAATTCGGTTCAAAAGAGATATTCCATAATTTCAGCATGGAGATAGAAGACGGCGATTTTGTCTGCATCTCAGGCGAAAGCGGAAAGGGAAAATCAACACTTCTGAATATGATCGGTCTGCTTGATACTCCAGATTCCGGCGATATCATTATCAATGGAAAGAAGAATGTCAGATTCAACAGCAAGGATGGCAGAGAACTTATGAAAAACAAGATATCATACGTTTTCCAGAATTACGGACTTGTGGACGATCAGACCGTTGAGTATAATCTTATGATAAGCGGCAGATTTTCGGGGAAAAACAAAAAAGGCGATCTGGAAAATGCGCTTGAACGTGTAGGCCTCAGCAAAGATGTGCTGGATCAGAAAGTATTCACTCTCAGCGGAGGCGAACAGCAGAGAGTCGCTCTTGCAAGGATATATCTCAAGGATTCTGATATTATACTTGCAGACGAACCAACAGGAAGTCTTGACGCAAATAACAGGGACAAGGTCATGCATATACTGAAAGATATGAACGACATCGGCAAGACCGTAATTATAGTTACTCATGATGCAGAGGTAGTAAAATGTGCAAAAAGAACAGTACAGATCTGATAAAAATAATTATTCACGTTCTGCTTGCGGTAGTTTTCGTGCTTAATTTCAAGATAATCAGGGTAAACGGACAGTCAATGTCACCTACTCTTGACAATGGTCAGGTAATACTTACCTCAAGACATACAGATGATCTGAAAAGAAATTCTATCGTTATTGTAAAATACAATGATGAACTTATAGTAAAAAGGATCGCTGCTTTGGAAAATGACACGGTTGTTATGAAAGACGATGCTGTCTTTGTAAACGGCGTAAAACTTTCAAATTCAAGCTATGAAGGCGAAGACATGAGCATAACTCTGAAAAAAGGTGAAGTCTTTATTCTCGGAGACAATCACAAGGTCAGCCTTGACAGCAGATATTTCGGTACAATAAGCACAGACATGATAGTTTCGGTCAAGATATAGGAGGAAATATGAAAAAGGCATTATTTATACCGCTTTTAATGGCAGCTTCTTTAAGTCTCGCATCATGCGGAAACAATTCAGCCAACAATAAACAGAAGCTTGAAATAACAGGTCTTGGTATCAGTGCGGATGACGGATTCATCGGTGCATTCAAGGCTGAAAATCCTGATATAGACGTAGTTATCAGTGATCTCAATGATAATACAGACAGCAATATGGGTCTGAAAAGACTCAGTGCTTCACTGGCATCTGATTCATGCGGAGATATTGTTATCTTAAACAGGTTCGTCAATTCCGAAAGCCTGACAAAAAATGATATGCTTCTCGATATGAACGAGCTTGACTGCATAAAGGAGAGAAAAGACGATATACTGCCGAATATCATTGAAACCTATGAGACTGACGGAAAAATGTACAGCATGACAACAGGCTTCAATATATATTCATTTATCTGCAAAACTGACACTATTGATGCAGATAAATGGAATCTGAATGATTTTTGCAGTGCTGTAAGACCGTTTGCAGACAGAGGACAGGATCTTTTTGCAAATCACACTCAGTCATGTTTTGAACAGATTCTCTACGATATTGTCGCAGTTCCGGAAAATACCGGATACATACATGAAAACTATGAAAAAATAACTTCAATGATGGATTCAATGAAGGAGCTGCTTGAAATTTCTAACAGTGTAAATAATTTTAACTATCCTAAGAGCGATCTGATGAATGGAAATGTACTGTTCGATGATGAATATATCGGAAACTTTGACACGTACTACACCATAAAGAAGGCATACTTCAATGATGATATAACGCTTCTCGGCTCTCCGTCGGAAAATAATGAGTTAAAGATATCACCTGATATAGAATTTGCTGTACTACGCAATGCTAAGCATAAGGAGGCAGCAGAAAAATTCATTTCCTATTATCTTTCAGATGAATACCAGAATAAACAGGTCACAGCAGGTTATTTCTTCCCGGTAACAAAAGCTGCTTTTGATAAGGAATATGAATATGCCCTCAGTGATAAATGCTATGATACAGACGGCAATGTGATCGGAGACAAAGAAAATACCTGCTATGTTGATGATGTAAAGGCAGATATCGGCATCCCTTCCGAATCTGATATCAGTGAGATGTATAATATAGCTTCATCGGTAACAGGTACGGTAAAGACCGATCTCAGTGTATATACGATCATTTCGGAAAGAATAAATGATTTCTGGAACGATGAAATTTCCGCTGAAGAATACCTCGACAATCTTATTATGAAATTAGATCTTTATTACTCTGAATCAAAATGATACTCCCTCCTGTTGCTCCGCAGATCAGCTTTTGAAGACAGATTCTGAACTGAGCGTCGGAGCAATACTATCCATATTTATACCTCCTGTTTGCCCGACAGGAGGTTTTTTTGATTTTGCACTGAGTGCAATTTCAAAAAATGAATATTATGATGTAATGTAGACAGGTTCTTAGTTTTCAGTCTTATATACCGTTAGGGTATGGTTCAATGGGAGATAATCGACAATCCTTTCAAGCTGGCTAATAAGTAAGCATCTTTGTTGGTGTCTTTAATTTTTAGCCTTTTCAGAACACTGTCTTCTGTTTCAGGACTCCAGTAGATTTTCAAATCGTTCTTCGCACGAGTTATTGCTGTATAGAAAATATTATGGGTTATTCTTTCTTCAACTTCATTTGATATTACGATTTTAACAGAATCATATTCTAATCCCTGTGCTTTATGAATTGAAACTGCATAAGCAACCTGAAACGGAATAACGGTTGAATCATCGTCATCTTCATCTTCGTCAGTATTACGATATTTATTAACGCTGAATGATATTATAGAATAACCTGACTCCGATAGCCCCAACAGATCGAAAGAGTACTTTGAAGCTTCTAATTCATTTATAGTTATATCAAGTTCTATCTCAAATGTGATTTTAGTATCTTCTACATGAATATCAACGATCTTGCCTTTTGAGTTATTATGTATTAATGGTGCAAATATATTTGATTCGTTAAACAAAATCGGATCGTCAACTTTATATGTGTTTATTCCCCATATCACAGATTTATTGGGATTGCTGCTTTGAAGAAAGCGGTTAATATTATTTATGCCGTATAATCCATCATAATTTAAGCAAAGAATGATTTCTTTATCCTGCTGCTGCCTTTCAAATATTGATTCATCAAGCCGAGCTACATAACCGTTCTTAACAAGAGGTTCTAAAATGGCATCATCAAGATTGCGTACACGATCCCATACAGTTAAAAGCTCCTTGTTCTCAGTTCTGTAAGGGTATTTCAATTCAAAAACCGACGATTTAGGAATAAACTTCTGTGCTATGCTGAATCAATTTCCAAAGTAAATAGACTCAATCTGATATACATCTCCGACTAAGACAAGCAGTTGATATTTGGCTTTTGTTAATACCTTTCTCATATCAGCATTGCTTACGGTACTACACTCGTCGATTATCAGAATATCACAATCTGTTTCCAGATTCTTGTTTGACAAGAATTTTTTAATTGTATAGAATGAGCTGTTTTCTACTGTTATTTTTCTGCGCAAGTTATCTACCGCCGGATGTGTATTTGCCAAAAAGAACTTGTTACTCGATGACCAAAAATTAGATATATGCTTTATTAAAGTAGATTTGCCTGTACCAGCCGAACCATATATAAACGCCACATGAGAGCTTGCAAACATATTTTGAAGGATTGTTCCTTTATACTCATCATCAATAATGTATGACGAGCGTTTAAGCCATGAATTAACAGAGGCTGTATATTGATCCACGCCGGATTGAGAAAGTTGTTGTAGTTCTTTTATTATTTCTTCACTATCGACAACATACTGGTCAATATAAAAGAAATCTTTATATTTCATTATTCTGCGGCCTGTATGCTTATAATAAAGTCGTGAGTTATACTCTTGTATCAATTCATTTATGTTTTCAAAACGCTCCAATTCATCGCTTGAAGTAAATAGCTTTCCTTCAATTTCTGTATTGTTTCTTATAAATCTTGCTAAAAATTCGTGTTCTCTGCCGTCAGGCGAGATAGATTCAAATAAATCATATATTCTTGGGTTATGGTTATATAGTGATGAACAATACGGCATCTGATCAAATGGAATGCACTCGAACCTCAAGTAGAGATTCGATAATACATAGCATTGCTCATGATTTCTTTGCGACTTTATAATGGAATTATTCATATGATGAAGTAGATACCGAATAACATTCGCTCCGTTATCATCATTCAATATAATAGCACGAGATTTGTCTAAGAACTTAGTAATGATAGTAGATTGAGCGTTTATTGTTAGCTGGGCTTTGATTTTATCGTAGTAGCTCTGATTGCAACATACAAGTTCAGTAAGCGACATTCCGCTATATTTCAAAAATTGCATTAAGTTATTATATTCATTGGTTGCAGAAAATTTTTGAGCAGGACCGAATATACTGGAATAATTGGAAAATTCACATGGTCTTATAGAGACTTGCCATTCATCTATGACAAGTATTTCCATTGCTTTATCAAAAACAAAAATATTATCACTATGAATGGAGAATTTAACAGCATAATTTTTCATAATATCCTGCTTTGTAAAAGCAATTACACGATTGATTTTATTTGCCTTACTCATTGTTGCCGTAAATGTTACTTCGTAATATATTTGATGATTTACAAAGAACGGCTTTATTTTTTCAATGTAGTATCGGTCATTATAAACCAAAGAGCGACTATATTGGCTTGGCTTTTCAATTCGCTCCGATATCTTCAAGTAATAATCAGAGATTTCTGTATCAGTATTTAATGGGTATTCATCTATATTATTCAGTACATCAAGGTTGTATTCATTTTTAAGATAGACCTTTATTCTTAATAGGTATTCGTAGTATTTAAGCATCAACCTTTCCGAACCGTCTTTGTCGATTGTATAATGGGACACGGATTTTTGCAACATATTATGGAATTTGCCAAGAAACCGCAAATTACCTCGTGATTGAAGATCTTGTAAGGCTTTTTTTCTTAAATCATAGTCGTTAGGGTTGATATCACCGTTGCCAGCATAGGCTTTCATTGCGATATATTCGACGAAATTTCTAAGCTGACTTAAAATGTTCTGACTTAAGAGTCCTCGATTTGTTATGTCAAAAGAATCGATGTTGTCACATATAACTTGATCTGTATCAAAAATAGCCTTGTCTATTTTTAGCATTATTGCCTCCTAAACGATATTTTAGGCAACACCGCATATATCGAGATGAAGAAAAAGCACATCCGTCCCTAAAGCTGAAAGCGCAGAGATATGTTTAATTTTCGTTCGCAAGGCGCACTGAATCAAGCCGTCAGGGATTTCCTGTCAGCCAGATACAGATTCGCCAATGCGAACATGATATTCAGTTTGGCGGTCTGTTTTCGCAGACCTCGATATCGTGTTTTTTGATATCGGAATTGTCGTTTTACAATTGCAAAGACATGTTCCACCTTGCATCTTACGGATGATTTTTCATGTTCTTTCTTTTTCGCATAATACTGCCCGCTGCGGGAGAGTTTTTTCAGAGATGACGGTCTGCGATTGATGTTGTACTTGATTTTTTTGCCTGCTTTATTCCTTTTGACAGCATCATCACGTTTGTCTGCGCCGAGATATCCGGAATCGCCGCCTACCCGGTCTTCTTCTCCGTAGAGCAGATCGGGAACTGCCGTGACATCCGCCTCATTTGCAGGTGTCACCTTGACATGATGCACCAGTCCGCTTTCTTCGTCAACGCCGATATGTCCCTTGTATCCGAAATGCCACTGATTGCCTTTTTTCGTCGAATGTGCTTCCGGATCTCGCTTCTTCTTTCGATTCTTTGTGGAAGACGGTGCTGCGATCAATGTGGAATCCACGATCGTACCTTTTTTCAGAATGAGCCCTCGTTCTTCAAGAATCTTCACAACCTCTGCAAAGATCTTTTCCTGAATGCCGTTTTTCTCCAGCAGATTTCTGAATCTACCGATGGTATCTCCATCCGGCACTTCATCCGGCGATGTTACTCCGCAAAAATCTGAGAACGCACGGCTGTCAATGACTTCCGTCATAACGCGCATATCTGCAAGATCATAAAGATTTTGCAGCAGAAAGATTCTCAGCATCAGTTCCAGCGGATACGGTTTATTTCCGCGCTCTCCTTTGTAATAGCACGGCTCAATGATTCCTACGAATGTATCCCACGGTATGATGCGTTCGATTTTGTCCAGAAATTCCTTTTTGCTGGTTCTGGCCTGCCCCAGCTCATCATTCATCATGGCCAGCGTCAGTTGTGTTTCCATATTCCTATTATACCACATTTTTCTCCGTTTTGCAATTGTGCGGTATTGCCTTTATTTTTTATCATATCAATCAAATATGGCAATCCAACCGTTCATAAGTATCAGGAGAAGCCGGTAACTAAAAGCATAGAAAACTTTCAGCTTCAATGGAAATGTTATTTGATAATGCATAGATTTCCATTGCTCATCAACGGAATGACAGTATTTTGATAATTTGATAGTTCCTTGTTAATCATTATGCTCAAGTATTCAGCCTTAACCAAAAGTTCCATAAGCCTGTTGTATTTATCAAAAATGCTATTATCGACAGGGACAGGGAATTTAAATACCCCACATAATTCGGGTTGCATTCTTTTTCTGCTTCCTGTTGAACATGATGCACACTGAATCATGTACTGATTAAATTCAAGACTGCTTAAAACGAGATATAAAAAACCTCTTGTAGTGCTTTCTTTAGGAACGAACGGCATAAATTCAGTTGAGCAGATACTATTCTCAGTATAACTGCACGGAAGCCATACTCTCTTGAATTGTGGATTTAATTTTGAAACAAGTATTGAATTATTTGGAACAAGATACTTATTACTACTAATTTCAGAGCCTTTCTCTATCGCAGGAGTTTTGCTTTCATCAAATGCAGGAATACTGTAATGAAGGAATGTTTTTCAGGAGTATCAAAAGGCGATACCGATTCTGTCAAGATATTTGCAAATTCTGACAAAGAAATAACTTTCCAACCTTCAGGAATATTACGTTGAAGTTCATCGTTCCACACTGTACAAGCGGTTTGACTATAACTCAATTCACTTTGAAGTGCTGTAAGTGCTTTATTGGTTTGGAGCAATTCAGAAACATTGTCATCCAATTCACGATGTAAAGCTGCCATTTTATCATAATATTCGTTTTCAAGAGGTAGTTTATATTTTGTGATAACGCTAAAATACTGTCCTGCTGAAAGAGAATACTTTTTTTGTGCAATCTCGTCATAAGTTACAACCGCAGAAAAGTTCTGTATTTTTTTTCTGTGAACAAAGGTGTCTACAATTTTATCAATTTCCTGAGTATTAAGTCGGCGCTTTTTATTTTTGCCATCTTGATACTCCTCGCCAAGTTTTTCAGCATCTATTAGGATAGCATTATCATTGCTCTTAGACATATCGAAGAATACTACGGAAACATTAGTGCCTGTGTTTGCAAAAACATTTGCCGGCATTTTTATTGCTCCTGAAACAATTCTTTCATCAATTATATGTTTTAATATCTTGCTTTCTATGCCTGTTTTAGCTGTTAAAAAGCCTGTTGGAACAACAATAGCTCCTTTTCCGTTAGCTTTTAAAGAATTAATTAAATGCTGTATAAAGCAGGTATAAATAGGCATACTTTCCCTTTTGTTTGCAGGAACATTAGGAACGCCTGCCCAAAACCGAGCAGAATACTTCTTTTCTATATCATCTCTGGTATCAGAGAAGTCCATTTTGAAAGGGGGATTCGATACCACATAATCAAACTGTCTGAGATGTGTGCCGTCATCGCTCTTATGATACGGAGCAAGGAGCGTATCGCCCTGAATAGCGTGATCGAGAGAAGATACAAGTCCGTTCAGTATCAGATTTAATTTCAGCATCTTATTACTGCGCTGGGAAATATCCTGAGCGAAGATAGTACACCTGTCCTCACCGATCTGATGACCGAGAGCCATTAACAGCGTACCCGTACCTGCGGACGGATCGTAGCACTCTATGTTATGCAAGTCGGCATCATCACCGACCAAGAGCCTTGCCATTATGGTAGCGATAGCGTGAGGGGTATAGTATTCCGCATACTTACCGCCGCCTGCGGTATTGTAATCTTTGATAAGATACTCAAAGATAGCGGCGAAGAAATCATAATGCTCCGAGAATGTTTCCTCAAAGGAGAAGTTTACGAGCTTATCCACCAACGCACGGGCGAACGGCGCTCTCTGAGCTTCATCAGTTACATACTGCGTAAGCTTCTCAAACAGCGGGATTTTCGTATTCTGCGTGGTTTGAGTAGAGAATATATCAATATTCTTATCAGCTATATCAATCATCGTTTGATCGAAAATAAGGTCAAAATCGCCCTTAGCCTGCTGATTCCACAGGTGAGAGATAAGATGTTCGGGATTAAGACGGGGAACATTGGGATTCATCGTATCAAATAAATCCTCTCTGTCATCTTCCGAAAGCTCCGAATAAGCGATTTCCCACTTTTCAGCCTTAGCGATACGCTCATCGAGCTTCTTGATCTCATAGCCGAACTTGTCATTCATGTACTTATACAGGAAAACCTGAGTTATGATCTTATACTCATTACCGTCATTACCCATACCATAAGTCTGACAGGTTGACTTCAAAGAGTCGATGAGGGATATTGTTTTCTCTTTTATGCTTAAATCCATTGTAAATACTCCTAATTATCAAGCGGTAGGATATGTTGCGTGATACTGGCTGAGATACTGAGACGAAATCCTTGACTGTATAAAAAGCCTGTCTTCTCTTGTACCCTTTAAGCCCAACGTGTCCATTCCTTGCTTTATTTGTGACATTACAGTCTGCTCAAAGTAAGCGTCCTTCTTCAAAATATCGTTACGGTCAAAGACCTTCTGGTCTATGTCGAACTTGATAGCTTTGAGTGCGTCCATTATCTCATCGTCATAGCCTGAAATAATGGGTGCGGCTCCTCTTGCTTTCCTCTGGGCATTTTCTTCTCTTATCCTCTTATGTACTCTTGCAAATTTAGCATCGCCGTTGTATTTACGCATAAGAGCCTTATTCTTTTTCTGAAGCTCCGCCAGCTTTTTGAGGACTTCATCCAAAGCCTTAGAGCGTTCCGTGAACTCATGGACGGTATCGGCGGCGTAGCCGAACTCCTTGAAACGCTGTAAAAACGCTTCTCTTATCGAAATGAACTCAGGATCGTCCTGATCTATGTTTTCTGTAAAAGACTGTATCGTTCTACGCCATTTTTCGTGGAACTCCTCTTTGCTCATGAAGCCCATCTGCAATTCCTCATCACCGATCTTTGAGAAATTAAAGGTAATGTCCTGCATAGCTTCATTGATGAGCTGCCTTGTGGAATCATCGCTGTCAAAGGCTTCCTTTTGATTTATCGTATCAATATGTCGCTGAACTTCTCGTATCATTTCGGGAAGTCTTGTAATTTCGAGCTTTGCAAACGCTTCTTTCAGCTCATCGTCACCGAAGGTACGAACTACATTACAGCAATCACGGGCGGCGATAAGAACCTTTTTCAGCTTGATAAGCTCCTGCTTGTCCTCAATCGTGGATATTTCGGAACTGAATTCCTCCACATTATCCGTAGTGAAATCAAAAAGAACCTGACGTACCTCACGCATCTGCTGAACAAGAGCCTCTTTATCCTCTATGACCTGAGTGAATGTATCAGTAGCATTGCCTGCGCCTACTTCATTAGGATCATTGAACCTGTTCAGCTCTTTCAGGTATGCTTCATTGGTCTGCTCAAAATTGCTTTTAATATCGGCAAAATCTATGATATATCCATACTTGTTGTCCTTGTATGGTCTGTTTACACGGGTAATAGCCTGCAACAGATTATGGTCTTTCAGCTTTCTGCCGAAATACAGCCTTTTCAGGCGCGGAGCATCAAATCCTGTCAGGAGCATATTGAATACGATTAGTATGTCAATGGTCATATTCTTCTTGAAATCCTTGACGATCTGCTTTCTGGTATCCTTATCATCACTATCGTGCAGTATCAATCCTGCCTTGAAGTGCGAGGGCTGCGAGGAATCGGCATTCAGTTCACGCTGAACATCATCAAAGAAAGCGAATATCTTTCGTGCCTGTTCGCTCGTTTCGCAGATAACCATTCCACCAAGAGTATCATCGCCCTGAATAGTACGAAAACGCTTCAAATCGCTGATGATATATCTTGTAAGCTCCTTGACATAGGAGTCGTGTTCTACTATCTGGTCACGCTTAATATCCTTTTTCTGCACAAGTGTTTCGAGCTTCTCATAGATGGCGGAGAGCTTTTCCTTATACTTTGTTTCAATATCCTCACGGATAATTTTCAAAGTATAGCCGTCCTGAATTGACTTATCATAATAATAGGTATGGAAGTAGCTGCCGAACACCTTCCAAGACTCACGCTCATCAGCCAACAGCGGAGTGCCTGTCAATGCGATTTTAATAGAGTTTTCATCGGCATCAAAGAGATTGGCAAGGAAACTGCCTTTGGGATTATATCCTCTGTGTGCTTCATCAATGATGAAGATACGCTGTAAATTTGTAGCGTAGGACGGCAGAGTCACTCTTTCCTTATCCTCGGCAAAACGCTGGATATTGACAACCGTGATCTCTTGCTGACCGCTGTTGCCCTCCTGAGCCTGATTATTTCGGAACTGTTCCATAAGCTCTGCCCGGCTATTTGCAGTCTTTACCACAAGCCCACGGGCTTCAAATTCCTGAGAAGCCTGTTCAAGCAGGTCAAGGCGGTCTACGATAAAATAGAATTTTGCGACCTTATTGTTACGGGCAAAATAGTCAGAGAGATAGTAGCTGAGGTAATATGATAATGCAGTTTTACCGCTGCCCTGAGTATGCCATACCACACCTGACTTAACACCGTCAGAGAGTTTTTCTCGGATAGCAAGGGCTGCGAACATCTGCTGATAACGCATAATGTGTTTCTGATTGATCGTTTCGATCTTGCCGTCAACTTCACGTTCCATATTCACATAAGCGATACCGTATTTAAGAATGAATAGTAGCCGTTCAGGGGAACACATGGAAGTGATGATACGGTTTGTAGGAGTATTGACGTTCAAATTTGTCTGATATTCGGGAGAAGTATGAATAACCTGATTGTTAAAGTCTTTCAGTATCTTCTTCTCTACTTCTGTGTCAATAGCCCTATACGGATAACCTTTGATGAATGGTGCAACATTTTCATTTAAGGGATTCTCCTCACGGAAACAATTGAAAGGAGCAGTTTTTTTAGCGGCAGTGCAGTAAAAAGCTCCCTGAATAGGTACAATACCACCCTCGGCATCATATTCCATGTTGTTGGAAAAAATCATAAGCTGCGTGATATTGATAAATCTGCGGAATTTCTTGTTAGGGAAACGCTTTCTGTTCATACGGTCACTCTCAGCGACCATACCGCCGTGATTGTTCGGCTTTTTCACCTCAATGAACACCAATGGAAGCCCGTTAATGAACAGCGTTATATCGGGACGGAACTCGTCCTGACCATTCTTGCAAGTAAACTCAGCCGTACAATGGAATGCATTGTTCTTAGGATTGTTGAAATCTATCAGTCTAACAGGAGAAGTAGTTTTCAGTCGAGAATAAAAGCTCTTTCCGAGATCGTCATTGTCAAGCTCCTGCCTGATTGCTTTAAGAACTTGCTCTGCTTCTCCCTCATGTTCGGGATTCAGTTTCTTAAACTGAGTTAAAAAGACATCTTTCAATATATTTGTATCGGGATCATAGACCGTATCAGCCATATCCTCGAAAATTCGACCATAGTATGTATATCCGAGCCTTGTCAAATGAACAAGTGCAGGCATCTGAACACGAGTCATCTCGTTGAAAAGGCTTTTGCCGTTACTTGCTTTAGCCATAATACACGCTCCCTTCGATGAAAATTTATTTACTGTACGAACAGCATCTATACTCCATATAATTATACCACAATCTGCACAAATAGTCAATTATCCAACGACACAAAATCTGTATTTATCACCGGGGATTTTATTGTAAAAACGTCCGTTCGCATAAGACATAAACTAAGGGATATGCCCTCATTACTGCGGTTGAGAACATATCCCTTTTTATTTGTTCGATTATTCCTGAACTTCCTGCATTAGTCTCACGCCGTCCTTGAAGCCAGTCTTGTATGCCGCTCTCATATCAGCGGCGGAAGTATCACTCACACAGTCAAGTATCTTGTGGAATACATCAATCTGCTCCTCACTCAGCGAATCTTCAAACGGTATGCAGAGCTTGTTGAAATCGTCCGAAAACTCAGTGGAGTGAATATCGCCCTGGCGGTAGTTGTAAAGTGCATCGATCATAGATATAAGTCCTTTCATTTATTGCTATATCAGCGGTTTTCTGTAAGTTGATAAAGCTGATTTGGACTTTATATCCATTTGTTTGTTCTATCGTTATTGACGGAATCTACGAAGCACTTGGCAATTTTGGCTTTGACGGCGGTAATGTCTTAGAGCCTGCAATGGGTATCGGAAACTTTTTTGGACGTATGCCCGAAGCTATGCAGGCACACTCTCAGCTCTACGGTGTGGAGATCGACTTGCTGTCCGGCAGAATTGCTCAGGCTCTCTATCCTGATGCAGATATTGCTATTCATGGCTTTGAGCAGAACCGTTTTCAGAACGGCTGCTTTGATGTGGCTGTCGGAAATGTGCCGTTCGGTGAGCTTGGTTTCCGTGATACCGTCCACAATACCACGAAACTGCACGATTTCTTCTTTGCCGAAGCACTCGACAAGCTCAAAGACGGCGGAATCATGGCATTCGTGACCTCGGCAGGCACACTCGATAAGCGTGATGAGAGTGTCCGCCAGATGTTGGCTGATAAGGCTGACTTCATCGGTGCTATTCGTCTGCCGGGTGGCAAGAATGGTGCGTTTAAGGATAACGCAGGCACGGAAGTCACTACGGATATTATCTTCTTGAAAAAACATGAAGGCAAATCTGTTGCCGAAATGTCCGATA
>ERZ1027229.912-NODE-912-length-14440-cov-14.666945_pt1 | contig 14440 bp, 9 predicted proteins | sample MGYA00519245_ERZ1027229 | MGnify/ENA primary metagenome ERZ1027229 (study PRJEB26926, sample SAMN06164466) | human gut metagenome | biome: ENVO:00009003; feature: ENVO:2100002; material: ENVO:00002003 | host: Homo sapiens | place: USA | collected 2012 ...
CCTCTGTAGGCTCTTCATCTGTCATTTCAACTCACACGCTCACGTGGAGCGTGACTCCTTAATAACATTTTCATATTTTAACCAATTCGCATTTCAACTCACACGCTCACGTGGAGCGTGACCTGTAGGTTCTTCCTCTGTAGGCTCTTCATCTGTCATTTCAACTCACACGCTCACGTGGAGCGTGACGGGAACACCCTCTGCTGCTTTGCTTGTTTATCTTTATTTCAACTCACACGCTCACGTGGAGCGTGACGTATAATCATTAATACCGATACAAATTCAACAGATTTCAACTCACACGCTCACGTGGAGCGTGACCAGACTCAGAAATAACAACTATACTGACAGAAACGATTTCAACTCACACGCTCACGTGGAGCGTGACGCTATAAACTGATTTCATCGCAAGAATATCCAAATTTCAACTCACACGCTCACGTGGAGCGTGACATTATTAGTGATTTCATTAATTGGAATAACGGGATTTCAACTCACACGCTCACGTGGAGCGTGACTGAAATGTTTTCTTATTTTGTGAATAAGTTCGGCATTTCAACTCACACGCTCACGTGGAGCGTGACACGCTAGGAGCGGTTCTATCTCAATCAAGACAGCAATTTCAACTCACACGCTCACGTGGAGCGTGACCACAGAAAAACAGCCCTAAGGCTGTTATCAAAATCATTTCAACTCACACGCTCACGTGGAGCGTGACTGGTCTTTGATGAAATTGCAGATTTCTTTGACAATTTCAACTCACACGCTCACGTGGAGCGTGACTTTTGTCAAGTGAATACATTTATTTCTATAATGATTTCAACTCACACGCTCACGTGGAGCGTGACCCTTGCGGAGATTTACAACAAAGGTACGTGGAAAATTTCAACTCACACGCTCACGTGGAGCGTGACCGGCTGAAAGTTGCAACGTTGCAACTAATGAAGGGGATTTCAACTCACACGCTCACGTGGAGCGTGACCGCAGACCCTAAAAGCAACTCACGCTCTTATGGATATTTCAACTCACACGCTCACGTGGAGCGTGACCATAAGCTTATTGACCCACATTGACAGCTCTTTATTTCAACTCACACGCTCACGTGGAGCGTGACACAAGCTCGACAGTCCTAAATCATTGTACACACATTTCAACTCACACGCTCACGTGGAGCGTGACACGCCCTCGATCGTTGTGGAAGAGGCATTGAAAATTTCAACTCACACGCTCACGTGGAGCGTGACCTTTTTTCTTGTTCTGCTTGTAGACCTTAATGATATTTCAACTCACACGCTCACGTGGAGCGTGACAACGGGTCTTGATACGCTCGATGACGAGCTTCTGCATTTCAACTCACACGCTCACGTGGAGCGTGACGTGCTGTTGTAATTAATCATAATGTCTATAATGAATTTCAACTCACACGCTCACGTGGAGCGTGACTGTTACGTCTGCATACTCCGCCAGTTCCTTTGCATTTCAACTCACACGCTCACGTGGAGCGTGACCTTATTTCTTCATTTGTGGTAAAATCGGAATGAAATTTCAACTCACACGCTCACGTGGAGCGTGACTCATTGACTTCAAGCTTTATAATATCTCTTTGGTATTTCAACTCACACGCTCACGTGGAGCGTGACCACAAAGTAGAATGATTTGAGCGGACGTGTGAGCATTTCAACTCACACGCTCACGTGGAGCGTGACGACTTTCTATACTTGCTTGACAAGTTTCAGCAAATTTCAACTCACACGCTCACGTGGAGCGTGACAAGGATAACGTTATCCTGACTTCTGATAAGCAGATTTCAACTCACACGCTCACGTGGAGCGTGACGCCCGCAAGATTTATGCGGCTTCGCTCTTCCACATTTCAACTCACACGCTCACGTGGAGCGTGACTAAAACATATGGACAGGTTCGGGCTTGTATCTCTATTTCAACTCACACGCTCACGTGGAGCGTGACGGCAAGGTTAATGCACCATTTGAAATAGAAAATATTTCAACTCACACGCTCACGTGGAGCGTGACAAAACCGATAACTATTACGCAAATAGCAACTATATTTCAACTCACACGCTCACGTGGAGCGTGACATATAATTTCTTCTTCTCCGTCCTCATTTAAGAATTTCAACTCACACGCTCACGTGGAGCGTGACGATATCATTTTAATTTTTCCCCCTAATTAAATATTTCAACTCACACGCTCACGTGGAGCGTGACATGGGTCGAGATTATCGTGTTTTAATATGCGAATTTCAACTCACACGCTCACGTGGAGCGTGACGATTTTGCCACTGGCTGGATAAAAGCCTATTGCATTTCAACTCACACGCTCACGTGGAGCGTGACACAGCTTTTTTGGCTTCAATGATTTTGTCACACTATTTCAACTCACACGCTCACGTGGAGCGTGACTTGCTGACAGGGGGAAGATAACCCCTGCACAGTACATTTCAACTCACACGCTCACGTGGAGCGTGACTTACACATGAACAGTTTTAATGTGAACATGAGCATTTCAACTCACACGCTCACGTGGAGCGTGACAGTGAACACAACTCTTCCTGTCACAAATAGCCAAATTTCAACTCACACGCTCACGTGGAGCGTGACTCTCATTGTTACTAACGTTTATCAGTTTCAATGATTTCAACTCACACGCTCACGTGGAGCGTGACAATGTAACAAGTAATACTAATAAGGTAAAACAGGCATTTCAACTCACACGCTCACGTGGAGCGTGACTAATTAATACTCAGTGTGTTTTGTTGTAACATCAATTTCAACTCACACGCTCACGTGGAGCGTGACCTGGAGTTTTTGGTTTTTCCTCTAAAGTATGCTTGATTTCAACTCACACGCTCACGTGGAGCGTGACCTACAGAATTTGTTATCGCTAATCCAATTTTAGGATTTCAACTCACACGCTCACGTGGAGCGTGACCAGCGAAGACGCGACAAGTAATACTAACATGATAATTTCAACTCACACGCTCACGTGGAGCGTGACGGAATTATTTCCCTCTATACAGACTATTTTTGATATTTCAACTCACACGCTCACGTGGAGCGTGACATTTTTTATGGAACGCAGACGAAACAAAATTTCATTTCAACTCACACGCTCACGTGGAGCGTGACTCTGCCGATTTTTGTTATTTACTGTATCTGAATTATTTCAACTCACACGCTCACGTGGAGCGTGACCTGACCTAATGTCAAATTATGGCTCATATTTTGATTTCAACTCACACGCTCACGTGGAGCGTGACATAGGTTTTATCATATAATTTCGGCAGACGTTGAATTTCAACTCACACGCTCACGTGGAGCGTGACTATGAGCATTTGTCAATTGGTAAATTTTACACGTCATTTCAACTCACACGCTCACGTGGAGCGTGACCTCAACAGCTCCCGACATTTTGACAGATAGCTGGATTTCAACTCACACGCTCACGTGGAGCGTGACACAATGGGCTCTGCTTGCGTGGCCGAATTTTTCAATTTCAACTCACACGCTCACGTGGAGCGTGACATAGGTTTTATCATATAATTTCGGCAGACGTTGAATTTCAACTCACACGCTCACGTGGAGCGTGACTATGAGCATTTGTCAATTGGTAAATTTTACACGTCATTTCAACTCACACGCTCACGTGGAGCGTGACCTCAACAGCTCCCGACATTTTGACAGATAGCTGGATTTCAACTCACACGCTCACGTGGAGCGTGACGCAATAACGTTAGTTAATTCTACCTCAAAAACACATTTCAACTCACACGCTCACGTGGAGCGTGACTTTATCGCTTTAGCACTTTAGCACTTTACTATGCTAATTTCAACTCACACGCTCACGTGGAGCGTGACGTAAAGATGATACAGTGCGAATTGCAGGGGAAAATTTCAACTCACACGCTCACGTGGAGCGTGACGCTACAAACGAGATTTTGCGAAAGTTGAAAAAGAATTTCAACTCACACGCTCACGTGGAGCGTGACATAACAACTTTGCGAGGAGATTACCAGTTGTTGATTTCAACTCACACGCTCACGTGGAGCGTGACTCCTGTTCCTCTTCCTCTGTGTCTTTCATTTCAAATTTCAACTCACACGCTCACGTGGAGCGTGACCAGTTGTATTAAAAGTAGTAGTAGATACGCTCCATTTCAACTCACACGCTCACGTGGAGCGTGACTAACTATCTTTTGCTTTGCCTTTTCTTGAACACATTTCAACTCACACGCTCACGTGGAGCGTGACAAATTTTTTCGGCCTTGTACGACGGGAGGCACAAATTTCAACTCACACGCTCACGTGGAGCGTGACAGTTCAGTGCCCCGCTCGAGGACGCCGCTGAAAATTTCAACTCACACGCTCACGTGGAGCGTGACTGTGATAAGGTGATAAGAATACCACTTATCGCCATTTCAACTCACACGCTCACGTGGAGCGTGACTAGTACACAAACTGAAAATCACAGTGGAAAACAATTTCAACTCACACGCTCACGTGGAGCGTGACCTATGGACGCACTAGACCGCATAGACGCCATAGGATTTCAACTCACACGCTCACGTGGAGCGTGACGGCAAAAAGGTCATTGACCCCGAAATTAAATACGATTTCAACTCACACGCTCACGTGGAGCGTGACTACTGCTGAAATAGCAAACGTGAAGCTAACAGACATTTCAACTCACACGCTCACGTGGAGCGTGACTGCACGCATTATCTTGCTTTCAGGTCCAAGTCCGATTTCAACTCACACGCTCACGTGGAGCGTGACTGTCAGAACCAACAAGCTGACAGGAACCATCACCAATTTCAACTCACACGCTCACGTGGAGCGTGACTCTCCTCAAATTTTCCCTTTGCCAAATCATAGGCATTTCAACTCACACGCTCACGTGGAGCGTGACCGCCGGCAAGTGTTATAGAGGTATATCAGGACTTCATTTCAACTCACACGCTCACGTGGAGCGTGACGCGACGCTAGCCTCGTGCGTAACGTCGACCCGACAGATTTCAACTCACACGCTCACGTGGAGCGTGACGCCACATTCCCGTGATATAATCAATGATCATCACATTTCAACTCACACGCTCACGTGGAGCGTGACGTGCTTGCGCTCAAGGAGCTGCTGCTTATTGCAATTTCAACTCACACGCTCACGTGGAGCGTGACGGCAATGACAGCTATCTGATACCAGTTCCAAATGATTTCAACTCACACGCTCACGTGGAGCGTGACAATAGCAGCCTTTTCAAGAGCATCGTTGAGTATCATTTCAACTCACACGCTCACGTGGAGCGTGACCGTGTTCTTTACCTTTGTGAAATTCGCTTTCAGCCATTTCAACTCACACGCTCACGTGGAGCGTGACCTGCGTTATGCCTTGGCGGGGGCGATTTGTAATCATTTCAACTCACACGCTCACGTGGAGCGTGACCGCGGTCTCCCGCAACCAATAGTTCCCACGACCGATTTCAACTCACACGCTCACGTGGAGCGTGACGATTGAGGTCTTTTTAACACCTACTCTATTAGCATTTCAACTCACACGCTCACGTGGAGCGTGACAGCGAGAAGGCTGTGTGTAGAAACATTTTTCACATTTCAACTCACACGCTCACGTGGAGCGTGACTAGCTCGCAAGCATTTGGGCGGGATATTACAGGTCATTTCAACTCACACGCTCACGTGGAGCGTGACGTTGGTATGGATAGGGATAGCGTCTTTCAATGCGATTTCAACTCACACGCTCACGTGGAGCGTGACTTTCCAATTCTCACGGTCACTTTCATTAATGTCAAAATTTCAACTCACACGCTCACGTGGAGCGTGACCCCATGGTTGCCGCCACATTGGACATTGAGCTGATTTCAACTCACACGCTCACGTGGAGCGTGACCGGTCTTATCGTGACGATATGGTTTATCATCAACATTTCAACTCACACGCTCACGTGGAGCGTGACATCTCGGCACAATCGTCAACGTTGAGGGGCGGGATTTCAACTCACACGCTCACGTGGAGCGTGACCCGGCAAGTTTATTTCCTGAGACTTCTTTTTTTAATTTCAACTCACACGCTCACGTGGAGCGTGACTATCTCTGTCCATTTGGACTTCATTGACTTAACATTTCAACTCACACGCTCACGTGGAGCGTGACTTATCTCTTTAGCATTGAGCTTTTGTGTAAGCTGATTTCAACTCACACGCTCACGTGGAGCGTGACTTTTTGTTCTGCAAGAATATTCTTTTGCTCTTCATTTCAACTCACACGCTCACGTGGAGCGTGACACTTGATGTTGTGTATATCTGGTGCTTGCTCAACGTGATGCGGACTTATTTTTTTATTTAATGGGTATCGGTTTGATTTTGTTCACTGTGCGTTCACAAATAGCATGGCATTTTCATGCGAACTTACTAGGGATTTGTGGATCACTTGGGGTACGCTGGTCAAAATATTAGGACGCCTTCAGGGTCATAGGTCTCTTTGGTGCCGTAGTGTTCTACTCTATGCTTCCAATTGTTGCCTAAGTAATATATCCGCAGACTATCATGCTTTGGGTCTATTATTTTCAGAAGTTTATCTTTCACTTTCAGAAAAGTGCCATAGTCTACGTCTATTTCAAACACGCTGTTCTGCACTCGCTGACCATAATTTTGACACTCTTTCGACACTTTTCTAAGTCTTGTTTTGCCCTTATTATCCGTGGTAGACACGTCATAGCTTACTAAGGTCATCATTTATATCACCTCTATTTCAGCAAATAGTTCGGGTACTCATCTAGCTCGCCACGGATATATTTTGCGAGAAGCGAGCTTTGCACATATGGGAGTAGCCCTTGCTGTATCTTTTCGCCCAGATATGGGTGGACTATGCTTGTGCGCTTACGCTCCTGCCATGCGGTGAGGACTTTTTTCTTGCCCTCTTTGGAGAGGTATACTGCGCCACTGACCTGAGTTTCAAAGTCCTCGGGCTTTATCATTTTCAAGTTTATCATGGTAAGCACAAGTCGCTCCACCACGCAACGAAATTCCTCTACAAGGTCGCAGGACAGGCTGCTTCTGCCTGAACGCAGGGCGTGGTAAAAGCCGAGGCAGCTATCAAGTCCTACGCTTTCAAGGGCTGATGTATATGATGAAATTGCGATAGTATACAGAAACGAGAGCATGGCGTTTACTCTGTCGAGGGGTGGGCGTTTGGTGCGGTTGGCAAGGTAAAAGTCTTCTTTTTGGCGGAGTATCAGTCGGTCAAATATATCAAAATATGCCTTTGCACAGCTTCCCTCTATACCCATGATGATATCTTTATCGGAAGTTTCATAGACGGTCTTTATGCCGTTTTCAAGATATTTTATACAATCTGTAAGCGCTCCGTCACTGTTTATATCCGGGTTATCGTGGAGCGAACGTCTGATAAGATAACGTGTATTTGAAAGCTTTGCGGCGACAGTATTCCTGATAAGGTCGAGCTGAGGGGTAGAAAAAAGCTCAAACTGCTCTTTTCGCAGATAGACGTTGCCCTTTGTTTTGCCCTGAACTCTTGCGAGAAATTTACCTTGAGGAGAAATAAAATTAACGGCTATGCCATATTCTGCACACTTGCCCATAAGCGCAGGTGAACAGCCAGAATAGCTGAAAATATAGATATCCTCGATATTAGTAAAAGGCACACGGAACTTCTCGCTGTCCTCTGCCCTGCACACTATGTTTTCGCCGTCAAGTGTGAGGTAGGCAGTTTCTTCGAGAATATAAAGTGAATTGAGCAGTTTACGCATTGTTTTCGCCTCCGTTCATGGAGAAAATCGTATTTTTCACGCTATATTTCTTCACTTTTGGAAAGCACATATCCGACAGTGAACAGCCTGAACATTTCTGACCTTTTACACGCTTTGGAATAATATCCGCTGCAAGTATCTCACGCATTTTTCCAAGATAGTCGCAAAGCATTTTATCATACTCTGCGCCCTGAGTATCAAAGGGCAATTCTGATCGTCTGCGCACATCTGCATAGTACAGAAAACATCGGCTATTGCAATGAAATACGTTATCCACGCAAAGCTTCTGCGCATAGACTTGTATAGCGTCAGTCTGATTGAACTCCCCTGCTTTGGGTCTGGTGGGTTTATACTCCACAATTTCCACACGGAATGTGCCGTCCAGAGTATCTATATAGTCGCCGCTTTTATCACGGACAAACTCGATACAATCTACAACTCCGAAAATATTGTACTTAGGGTCATCGTTATACACTGACACGTCACTTCGGACGATCTTATGCTTATTTTCAAAGTTGCGCTCGCCGCTGTGGACGTTCTCATGGAGGAGGTTTGCTTTGACGACAAAGGCGTTTTCAGCCCAGTCGTCATTAACTTCTAAAAGAGCAAACCTGCGTGGACAATACATATAATGCTGTATGTCACGGATATTGATAGTTACATCTTCGCTCATCAGAGCTTTTCAATAAGGGTAACGCCCTCAGGCATATCCTTATCTATGGAGATATCATAGTCTGAGTAATGTCTTGGAGTTGTCACGCCGTCTTTGAGCTTAACTGACACCTTGTCAAAGAGGATATGTGCAGGGGCATTGCCCAGGGCGGAGTCATGCTTGAACACGATAAGCTTACGCATACAGAGCTTTCCTCTTGCGGCGCTTCTGTCATGCTCGAACATATTGATGATAGATGTCCAAAGAAGCTCAAGATCGTCCTCACTAAAGCCTGTTATCTTCTGAGCGAGCATTGCGGAAACATAGCCCTCGCCACGATAGAGAGCGTATGGGATTATGCTCTTTTTGCCCATTTCGGTCTCACCGCTCTGCTGTCTGTCTTCTGTTGTTCTTGCCTGTCTTGTGATTGTGATATCCTGAGCAAAAACAGGGTCGATACTTCTTGCAAAGTTGAGCTGGACAGGTCCTCTTACAATGCCGCATGGATCGTCACCTGTACTCATTACTGCACCGAAAGTTCTTACATCAAAGTAGTTCTGACAGATATAGTCACGAGCCTGCTTAACGTCATCAGGATTCTTGCCTTTCTGCTTTGTGGCAAGGCCAAGGGTATTATAAGCTTCGGTGAACTTTGTATTGAGGGCTTTGTCTGCCTTGATAAGGATATTGTAGCCTGCTTCGCCCTCTTTGGTAAGCTCCACAAAGTTTCTTATCTTCCTTTTAAGGCACACGTCTGTAACGATACCGAGGCTTGTTTCGGGGTCTGTTCTAGGCATATTGCCTGCGTCAGGGTCGCCGTTTGGGTTGCCGTTCTCAACGTCAAAAAGCATTACAAATTCATATCTGTTCTTGATTGCGTTTTCCATAATATTTCGTCCTTTCTTTATTCTTCTGATTTTTTGGTGTAAAGCGCTTTATTCTGCTGTGCATAGCCTACAATAAATCTGCCCTGATCGTCCAGGGAGAGTGTAGACGGGAATTTGCCGTCAAGTCCGTCAAGTATCTCTCCGCAGAGTTTGTTATAGAATATTGGGCTTGAAAGCTTCTTGATATGGTTTTGTGAAAGCTTATACAGCTTTGGAAAAACTGTTGACGGCTTTGAGCACGCAGAAGCAAAGTATGAATCCTTAATTGTTCTGTTAAGTCCTCCGCCTGAAGCGTCCTGCTGGATCTTTTCAAGCACTGCGAAAAGTCTTCCACAGAGATAAGCCTGATTTTTGTTTTCAAGGTCTAATGACATTTTGATCTCCTCCTTATTTTGCTTACGGTTTATGCAGCCTTTTATCAAGCCTGCCCTTGTATCATTGAGTTTTATAAAATGGTTGTTCTCCTCGTCGCTGTCGGTCTTGACCCTTGTTATTACTGTGGAAAGCAGTTCGTCAGGGTATCTTGTACCTTTGAGTATTGCTTCAAAAAGTGCGGCGGTGAGAGGTGACGGAACTTTTTCTTTGGACGATTTTGGTGAGATAAGCTCACGCTTGATACGTTCAATGCTTACTTGATGCTTACCCTCAGTAAACGAGATATCCTGCTGATGTTTGAGTACATTGTCAAATATCTTGCCGAACTTATCGTGGAAGATGAACTTCTGGGATATTCTTGAACTGTTTGGGGTAAAGCCTGCAACGTAAAATTCTACGTTAGGGTCATATGGCATATCGGCTGTCCTGCCCTGTTTAAGCTGGGTCATGACAGTGTTTATGTTTCGGTCAGCTTCGGTCACAACGGTTTTATTTAATTCGTCCTCAAATCCGCTGAACATACCGGCAAACATATTGCATTCTTCTGCATCGTTCTTCTTCATTGCGAAATAGACTATTGTCATATCGTCAAAAGTCTTGTAATGGCTTCTGTCAGCAAGCAGAGAATTAAACGCAGAGGTATACATTTTCATGGCTTTCTCAGAAACATTGCTGTTGTAGGACTGTTTCTTGCCATAGGACTCAAAGGCTTTTTCTTTCATACATATAAGCACACTACCTGTTCCAGAACCTATACCCTTTATTTTATCATGGATACGGGCTTGCGGGAGCTTCTCACCAAGAATGGAACAGGTGGATAGTTCGGTATCGTCACTGTCGCTGTCGGCGTTAAGCTGGGCGAAGTAACCTTCATAGGCAGCTTTGAATTTGCTGTCATTGTGAAGCTTAGTTTCAGGTGAGCCGTCAAGTCCAAACTCATAGTAGGAGCTTGAATACTCCTTGCCTAGGGCAAGAAGGTGTGGGTTTTGGGTTTCCTGCTCAGGTTTCCATGTACGGATAAAATTAAGATAGGCTTTGCAGATAGGTGAGTCGATATTCTCAAAGAACTTCTCATTCCATTCGCAAAAGCAATTGTGTGATTTTGCCGCTTTGTTGGTAGCGTCTGTAGGGGTCAAAGTTCCTTTATCATAGTTCAGACCGAATATGTAGAGTGGTCTGTGTTCGATCGTGTTTTTGTCTATGCCCGGTTTCTGCGTTCTTACAGGAAGCTGTTCCATTACTGGATCATAGACTGTTTTTGTCTTTTTATTTTTCAGAGGGATAATTCGGGGTACTCTCAAATCGTTTATTGCGGCTATCTTGCCCTCGGGGGTAAGAAGAATTTCAAAGTGTATGGCTTGCTTACAATAGCCTGCAGGAGTTTTATTCTCCTGCAAAGCACTGTAATCGCACAAGGCTTTAATCAGCATTTAATCTCCTCCCTGTATTTTGCAACATCAATAACACCGTCTATCATATGTGGACGGTAGAAAACTGCGTCGGCCTTGTCAGAAAACTTAGGGTCGTTCCAATCATTATTGACAGGCTTGCCTCCGTCCTCAAACTTCATGCCGTAAAGCATAAAGCCAAGGTCTTTATCACCCATATTTTGCGGTGCTATCTGTGTAAGGTCAAAGTCGTCAACAAGTTCAATACTCTTTATTGCAAATTCACGGCAGCCAAGGCATGGCTGTCTGAAATGCTGGCCGTTTCTGAGACGTCTGAGCATTATATTATAATGCTTCTCATCAGATTCGTCGGGGTGGTCTGATTTAAGATAGGTGCGCTCAAACGTGAACTCGATACCGTATTTCACATTTTTCAACACCATTGCCGCACGCTGACTTCGTATCTCCGAGGTGTACATCTCCGCTGAGCCTCCGCCTTTCATTTGCTGTTTCACTGATGATAACAGCAGCTTATCTTTGACCTCGTTTCGTCGGATATTGGTAAACTCGATAGGGTTGAACACCACTATTTTGTTTATCTGATAGCGCACGGCAGGCTTCCAATATACTGATTTGATAAGTCCCTCCAATGCGCTTGGGGTGGGTACGTCATAACTCACCCGTTCAACTTTCATTTCAGGTCTTGAGAAGCAAGCATAGTCACCTGTCACGATGATCTTAAAACCATAGCTCATTTTAACATCACTCCTTTTAGACTTATATTAGTATTTGGTACATTGTTTTTCGCTCTACATATATGATACTCCATTATGAATAAAATGTCAATAGTTTTCATGTATAAAAAAAGTGTCGGATTTTAGGCATATTTCACAATTCCACGTTCAATGGTTTGTGGTATAAAAAAGTTGACTTTTTAAAATAATGTTTGTATAATATATTTGTCTATGCTTTACGCATATGTGAGTTGAAAAATATTCGTATTCGGTACGATATGGAATGCAGCAAGTGGCAGACTGTCTTGGTGGCAGCCTGCCATTTGTTTTAGATGAAATAATCCTGCATTGCGGCTTGGGTGTCCAAACCTGTTTCATTATTATAATAACTTTGATTTTCAAGAATGAATATGCCTGTACCGTGATCTTTGAGAACACCCTGAGAATAGAGATCCTTGAAAACATTCATATAGACGGACACTGAATATTTCTGCAATGCTCTTCTTACTGACATATCACCATTACGCAAGGTTTCAACAAGTTCATGGCAAGTCTGGTCGTCAGGATCGTCGATAACGATAGAGATAGTGTCGGCGGAGATGTATTCAAACTGCATTGCGTAGCTTCGGAATGGTATGCTGTATGGTGACATTAAGCCTTGGCGGTCGAATGAGTTGCTTTGTTCGTTATATTTCGCAATAGAGTTTTCAGCTATACGACTTTGGTTGAAGTCGAAAATGCCGTCGTAGTATTCTTTAATACAATCATAGGAAGTTATGTCTTGGTACTTTTCCAGTAAACCTTTAGTCTTGTTAATTCTCATGGCAAGGTCGCTTCCCTTGCGATATGTTTCGTCAATGTCAAAAACGTACACATAGCCCTTGTCATCTTTACCTTCACGATTACATCTGCCCCCTGCCTGCAAAATGCTGTCTAATCCTGAAAGCTGGCGGAAAACTGTGTTGAAGTCAAGGTCAACGCCTGCTTCTACAAGTGAAGTTGAAACTACTGTGATAGGCTCGCCATTTTCAAGCTTCTTTCTTACTACTTCTATGACACGGCTTCTGTGGGCTGGGGTCATATTGGCGGAAAGGTGATATTTTTCACCTTGAACAAGGTTGTAAAGCTCTGCCGCTGTTTTCTTGGTATTCACAACGATCAGAGCATTTTTACACCGAGAGGCATTTTCTGCAATGGTTTCAAGAGTGGTTTTGCCCATGTCTTTATATTCGCATTTCTTGAAATACTTAAAATTGGTTCGGTCGGTAACAAGCTTATTATAGTTCACATCAGGCAGGAACTTATCAAAAAGCTTAGAATAATCGGGCATTGTGGCGGAGAGAAAAAGTGCTTCGCTGTTAAGATACTTTGTTATATAGCCCACAGCTTTAAGGCAGGGGCGAAGAAGTTCTGTTGGAATAAGGTGTATTTCATCAAAAACTATCACGCTGTCACGGAGATTGTGGAGCTTTCGCAGTGCTGAGCCTTTATAATGGTATATGGATTGGAAAAATTGCACGCTTGTGGTGATTATAAGTGGTGCATCCCAATTTTCGCAGGTCCTTTTGAGCTTCTCTGCGGTTTTCTTTTCTTCCTCTGTGTCGCCGTCATAGGAATAGTTTGAATGGTGCTGTAGGACAGGGAGAACGTCGCCGAACATTTTTTCAAACTTATTAGCGGTCTGTTCTATTATACTTGTGTAAGGTATGACGTATATGATTCTCTTCTTTCCGCTCTCTAAAGCTAGTTTCAAACTACATAAGGTTTTTCCGCTACCTGTTGGCATATCAAGAATTGAAATATGACTTTTATTGACCGAATTATCAAAAGCTTGTTGCTGGATACGGCTTCTTGCTTGCCTTAATGGAGTATTTGACGGCATATTGCTTAATTCTCTGTTCAGTTTATCAAGTGCCTTTTCAAAATCACCGCTCATGCCACGTTCAACATTTTTATTGCAAAATATTTCGGTATCGAGAAAATCTGCGTCTGTCAGGCAAGAGAACACGTACTTGGTGAAAAAGGCGTAACGCTCGATAAGCTCGGTGGGGTCTTTTGCAGAACGCAGTTCATTTAATGGCGGTGTTATTTCTTCCTGAGTTAGGGTGGCAAATTCTATTTCAGTGGCGTATGCGCTGTAGTCACTATCGCCTGTATATTCGTCTGCTCTTTTTAGTGTACCGTTTAGGGTCGGGCTGTCAGAGTTGTCTGCGCCTGTGCCGCCGTCCATAAGTCCTGTGTGGTGTCCTGCGATGCAATACTCCATAAGGGGTGCGAAACAATCGTTTTTATCTTCAAGATTTTTATACTCTATCGCTCCGCAGGCAGCATGGCTGAATTTTACTTTGTCATCATCAAGCCGTTTCTGAAAGTTAAGAGCATACTTACCTATATCGTGATACAGGCTCGCTTTTTTCGCAAGGGTTTTCAAAAGATCTACTGAAAAGCCCTCCGCCAATTTGCTTACGCCTATAAGGTGGGCTTTTACAGTTTGCCTTTCGCCGTCCTCACGGGTGTGTGCGTAATATTCCATGGTCATTTCTCCTTTTTTAGATAGACAAATTTATCTGTGTATTTATTATCTGTCTCTTATACACATCTGACGCTG